>JGI24159J19872_10003675_pt1 | contig 19224 bp, 13 predicted proteins | sample Ectturendosymbi4_FD_19872 | JGI IMG/M metagenome (IMG submission 19872) | reverse complement strand
ATGCAGTTCACTGGCTGTAAAACACCGAACGGGTGACAGATGCAGTTCACTGGCAGTAAAACACCGAACGTGTGGCAGATGCAGTTCACTGGCAGTAAAACACCGAACGTGTGATTGACAAGACTTTAGAGGCTGTTGGTGTGAACGTGAAAATTGAATATGCTCTACTTCAGACAATGGAGCTGCTGTCAACAGGTTATTTCTTAAATTTGTGCAAGAACCTTTTCTTGCACTGCAATGGAAACATTAACATCCAAAACAGGCTTATGCGCTATTCATAATTCTAATGGTGGACAGACAACTTTCATAGGGGACGAGAAGACATTTCACGTTACGCAAATGTCGATGAGACGAGACACAATGCGGAGTCTACTTCTGGTTGGTCAATTGCGTTGAAGAATGATATGCTTCAGCGCAGAACGTCTGTTGCTGCAGGCACTCGAGCAAAACCATTACAGGCGACTTTGCAGAAGTGAACAAAACAACGCGAACACATTTGAAGGTTACCAAAAAGAACCCAAAAACGTTGTGTTTCTAGCCAAAAACCGATGTCGGAAGCAAATTTTATTCATGACCCACTGATAAGCACATTTTTTCGAAATGCCTTCCCATTGTTAATTTGTCACGCATGACAGGGCAAGTGACGAGCGACTCAGCGCATTATTTGTGAGAGTGGCTCAGCTAGACTTTTTTCAAATTTTCAACGCGCTTTGAAATTTATCAAGCTGCACGAAAATAAACAAACAAACAATTATTTGTCTGCAAGGAACAAAACACAAATGACTATATCATAGCGAAGAACTTTACCCATGTTATAGAGAAAGCACTTACAGGTTGGTAATGCGATCTTGCAATGGTGCAGGCGGCTCTCTGGCTTGATCTGTACGGGTCCGTATCACCTTCTGGAATGTCACTAGCGTTTCGGTCGCGTTCACGCTTATATCTGTCAACTGCAACAATATGATGAGCTGTGGCTGCGTATGTTCGACTTTTCCAGATATTAAATTTTTTTCTGCTAATTATTTTAATATGATTTACTTCAATCGGTTCGACCAAACACGTCAGCAGCACATTCAACAGAATGAAATAAGTACGGACTGTAGCGAATTTCAACGATTCGCGAAAGTGGTTGCAAGCATTTTGTTAAAACGCTAACGATTCGCAAGCAAAGCGTTTGTCGCACTCGCATGCACAGAAACTAACCGCGCGAGGACGAAACAGTAAGTTACCGCTTCTCTACAAATCGCGACTTTTATAGTGTTTGGAAAAGGTTGCCCACCAGTCGCACGAGTACAAAGAAGCTCACCCAGTCCATGCCAGATCGGTTGGTACGACTCTGTCTGCGTGCTCACGTATTTGTCGAATGTCCCGTGTCCGTCCTTCGATTTATAGTTGGTGCCGTAAAGCTTCTGATAGGTCTTCGAGCTGTCTTGGGCTTCGTAATGCTGTTCCTTAGGCTGGTACGAGCTTTGCATCACGGAAAACGCTTCGGCAATTTTTTCTTTGTCGCCCCCGGGTATAGAAGATCCGGTGTGCTGTAGAACAACGACGGAAGAGAACATATTGAAAAGCTCTGGGCAAAAAGTCATGTTTGGTACTGAGCACGTCATCATGTTGGTTTCAAAAAACACTATGTTAGTGTTACAGGAAGGAATGTATTGCATCAAAGTAATACTCTGTGATGTTCGACAGGTGAGAACTTGAATCGCCTTTTATCACCCGATCCATCAACTGAATTTTTTAAAAGTGTTTTCACATTTTCGCACTACAGATACAATCAGGTATCATGCAAGACTTCTTGGATGAATGTTTGTCATGTTTGGAAAAGTTTTTTATCGAAAGAAAAAACTGACTGAGCTCCGATTTCAAATTTCCTACTATAAATGGCATGGGCCATTGAAAGGAACGTTAAGAGTAGGTTTCTGTGGGCTTGTTAAAAAATTAGCGGCTCGTATGACAAAATAGAAATGCTTGGGCCGTTAAAGCAATTACGCAATGCTGTGCCTTTTTACGAAATGAGCAATTTGAGGAAAAATGAAGATTCTAGCTTGGCGACAATTGCAGTACCCATATTGGCTAATATTTGCAACTTGTTACAGTAGCTGTTATCTTAAATATCAGAGATAGCCTGTTAATGTTCTTGTGCGCATGTTGTAGATCGGAACTGTTAATGCAAATTCATAGTTTAACGTACAACTTGCCACATATTAGCAGGTGTTCAAGAACTTATCCCATAGCGTGTAACAACACATCCTACATGGGGTGAAATTTTACACGTCCATAAACATTCCTAACATCTGACGTTTTTCAGTTTGTTGTTTTTATCTATTAGCTGAAAATTTTGACTGCAGATATTGTACGTCATAAGTTACCTGACAATTCGCAAATATTGCAACAACTCTCCTCAGTAAGCCATGGAAATGGGTCATTGTCGTGCAAAATACATCTTGATGGTGCACTTTTTATCTGAGATGGGTTTTGCAGGTGGGGCCTGGTCGGGCCCAAAATATTGGGTAGTTGCGGGTACTGGTTAGGGTGCGTTTTTTAGAGAGTATGGGTTGATACGTGTCGTAAAAATTTGAACTCGTGACACCTCATTTCCTACATTCGGTTGAATAGCACGTCACACCAAAAGTCATGATGACATCGTTCCAAGTTAAGTAAATTCATTGAAATCCTCACCACAGTTACATCGTCTGCAAACAATATCGGGTACATAGGAGACTATGCAAGTCCAGGGCATGACGCTAAACTGCAACAGGTGATGGGGTTGCAGTTCGGTAATTTTGCAGTTTTGGTGTAATTCGATTGCGCTTTCCCATCGTTATTCTCATGTCCACTGTGGCCTGGAGTGGTGTCTCGTGAAACGGATGCAGCTATGGATGAAACAGTCCTTTCTAAGACAGACTGAATTCTTCCACCAAGTAGGACAATCATTCTGGTTACGGAGCAACCGACAGGCAAGTGGTAAATTCATATTTGCACACTCTGGCATTCATTTCAGTTGAACATGGCCTCAGCCTATTGCCCAGGTCTTTCCGTGGGATCCCCTGGGGTGCGAAGCGTGGCCTCATGATGACTGGACAAATTGGTTATCCTTGCCGGGCCTCGCTTGGAAATTTTTTCAAAGTCGTTCTACTACACACAGATGACGCAAACGAACACGATGAATTAATAAGGCTTGTGCGACGCAAGACACCTTCACTGAACAGTGTAGTGATATTTGCGAGTGTTGGGGACCTGCAAATGACGATAGGATCATTTAGGCAGCTTCCCCCAATAAAGACGAAATTGTTGAGAGCAGAAAAGATACAAGTGTACGGATGGGTGAATCGAGAAGAAAACAGCATGTTGCTTTTAAGTATTAGATTTTAATTGCAATGGTGCTTGTAGACAAAGTCTATATATACAAACTTCAGTAACTGGGTGAGTTAACACTACATTACAGGAAGTTTGCACAGAACGCTTTTGAAATTTTGCAATCGTTCGGTGACAGTAAAAGAATTGTACAGCTAGTAAAGTCAGAAACAACTGAAACTGCATTCTTCTGCTATGCGAAACTTCTGGGCCAGGAATTACTCCATACTTTACTGTTTACACCCATAGAAGAGTTCAAAAAAACTTTTTTTCATTTCTACAAATGCATATCACAGCCATGGGACAAAAAAAGGTTTTGGAACAAGGAGTTAATGTTAAGGTCTGAAAGTGATAGTTTTGAGTCTAAATACAGTACCAGTATTTAAAAAACACAACAAGGTTAACGTTTTCTTTGATTAACAACTGACAAACGATTTCAACTAATACTTAAACAGTGAGACTTTTGTGCTTGTTTCCATCTATGATATTTGTTTGTACATTGTGGCGACAACCTTAGAAGTTAAAAATTTGAACCACATTTCAGAGAAAAACGTCCAGTTTCTATTGATTAACAAAATACACGTTTTACATAAATAAAATAAACGTTTAATGTAAAATGATACGATGAATTTCTTCCTTTGGCAGGCGAAATTTACACCCGGTTACAAAACCCCTTTATAGACCAAGTCATACAATCTAATGAGAAACAATGTTGCTACAACGGAAGAAGTTGGTTTTACTGAGATAAAATCCCAGCAAGTGGTAGAACTGATTCAGCCGATAAGTGAAAGTACATTTTTCCTTCGCTTTGGATTTTTGGAGAACGTCACGCTGAATCGACTAAACTAAATTTGAAAAGAATCGAAATTTGAACGTAAGCAACGAAGGTCTATTTCAGCAGTACAAGATCTAATCAGCTCAAGGCAGATACCACCCTTGAACGTCGCAAATCGGGGTTTTCGAGTAAACGTATGTTGACTGTGGCAAGTATGGATGTGTTGATAAAAGTCCAATATAAATTGTTCCGTTATACCTGGTTACCTCACGATAAGTTTGTATAAATGAACACGACTAATTTGACGCAGTTACAATACCGACTACTGATATACTAAAGACTGTAAAGGAAAAAATTAAGACTTAACAATGTGCACTTTCAAGTCACCAACCTTTGGAACGTGTTTTGCTGGATCACCCCTTAACCCGTTGAAACTCGTGTTGTGAGTCGTGTCATACCTCGCATGTTTATCACCGGTAATGGTCGGCTTGTGGCTAGCGCTTTGGGAAAGAATTCTTTTCACTTTGAACTTGGACGTATCGTGGCCTTGGAAACTTCCACTGTGAAAAAAAGGTAACATAAATGGTATCCAATGTTTCAAAGAAACACGGGATGCTTCAATTCAACCTTTAATATAATTTTACCGATAAACGGACAAAGGTTCATCCGCTTTTTCCTTGTCACCTTGGGGGATTTCGCTGGCGACCCATTTCTTTCTCAGCTCATTTGTTAGCACCGGCGAAGATATTTGTTTTGGTTGGAAGTAGTGCCCGTGCGTTGTGTTGAAAGAATCGATTCTTTCGTCGGAGTTCATCTTGAAATTGGTTTTGTACAGGCAGCTGTACTTGTCGCGTGTGTCGTCATTGATCGATCGCTTTGGCGGAAAGGCTTCGCGTGTTTCGGTCACATCCACGCATATTTTTTCACCGTCTCGGTGCATGAATCGCGCAAGTCTGGGAGGCAAAGCAGCGCTGGGTTTCGTTCCGTTTTGCAGTGGGTGGTAGTCTCGATGAAATGTGCTTTTCATCGAACTTTCTGTAAACCTCTCATCTTGGGCGATCTTGTAATGCGAAGCAGCAAGAAATTCTTGACCTTTGAGAGGACTTGGAATTAAGGTCGATGCCATTTTTGCAACAGTCAACACCACTATTTTCAGGAAATATTAGCTACATACACATGGTTATGTATTCTTTCCATCTCTGCATGATGTCAGTAAAAAGATTTTGGTTTGTGAGTTACACATGTGCAAAACATTAACTGCGGTTGTAGATACCAAAAATAAGCAGTCGATAGTTGCTGACCCACAAGCATGTGACATAAAGTCTAAAAGCCTAAGACATCTTATTTATTTTGCAAATTCCTATATGGGTGCTGAGTTTCAACGTGGAGGGCCAGAGAAAACGGGGACATCTAGATTTTTCAGAGTCCTGACTTACAACATGAATTGATTAAAATTATTATTTAATACACTGTTCCAATAAACTCAAACTAAAGTGTGGTTACAACAATAAATATTTCAAAGTTTAGGGTTTTTTTTACCTTGAAATTGCTAAGTATAAAAAACCTGCACCAATTTAGAACTAACATAAAAAGAATCAAAAGTTCAGATAGCTAGTTAAAATTCTTACATAGGTGTATTGGCCAAATTGTTCCAAACTTGGCATATACTGGTACTCTGTTATCTTATTTAGACCATCTAAATACACTAACGAAAAAATAACAGTTGCTGAAATGTTTTTTACTTGAAATCCAGATCATCCAGTTTATTCCTGTAATGCACTTTTACTTTCAATGTGAAAAATCTAACATAAGTGAGCAATATATACAGAATTACCAAGTAAGAAAGGCTGAGAAAGAAACATGATGATAAGTGGTCTCAAATAACCACATACGAAAAAGAGGCTCACATAAACATGATCTAGACTTTGGGTAATTTGAGGATAAGTAAGACCAGCGGTGTGGTTAACTTTTTTAAATTCATAACATAATTTCAAAATTCGAATACAGTTCAAGTCACTCTGTAAATAGCTATTTCTAATTTTAAGGCTGCATATTTTTTGGTTCCTAAAACATGGTTTGGTATTTTATTTACATTCTGAGACAGCATAGGTGTATACACCATACTCGTCTGGTAAATTTGGTTTTATAAATCTCCATTCCTTGGAATTATAAGCAGCAGATCCATAAGGTAGTCCTAGAAAATGTATTTAAGAAACAAATTTATGATGAATGAATATTAGCTAAACAGATTCAAGTAAACTAGACCCAAATTAATTGCTTTCATATTTGCTAGTTTTAAAAGAGAACATCAATTGAAAACACACTGAAAAGGTCTTAAACAAACAATTCTTTGGCAACTGTGTTTCACACAAGCAAATAAATTAACAATACCAACTGGACAGATCTCATTTGTGTGGACACCTATTGAATGAACACGTAAGGAATGGATTTGACTAGGTAAACAAAAGTGGCCACACAACTTTTCTGACTATCAAATGATATGGTACCATATTTTTTCTTGGTTGCATGAAATATTTGGTTAATATTTTTTACTGAATGCACAACAGTTTTCATCAAATACAAGCAACATTTACTAAACAGTTTACATTGTAATGAAGATCTATTGGTATAGGAAGAGCTTTCACAAGGGGCTGGTAAATGTGTTGTAAAAACATGAACTTATATGAAATTGCTTAACTTCCTTGAGTTCAATTCCATATATGCTTGCTAATGGTTTTAATTTTTGTTCACCTGAATACAATGACATCTGCTAGAGATTCCTGTCTGTTTACATTAAAATCATCAAAATTTTTTGAGGGCTAAAAAGTGTAACAAGAAATTTTAGCCATATTTTATGCTAAAGTGACACACAAATGAATAAATTTTTCATTATCATCATGCATCAAATGCTTGCCTATCACAAGATTTACAATACTGCCTTAAACGTTTCAAGTGAATTAGAATAGATCACAACACTGCAGCATCATCACAGGCTTTCAGGCAGTATTCAAGATAGTTAACCAATGAGCAAAGTAACACAGCACAAAGGGATAATAACACTTACAGAAAGCATGAACAATTGGAAGGCAATAGCTGTGCATTGAAACAAAGGCAAGTGGCGGACAGTAATATTGGTTAATACACTGGGTACAACTAAAATCAGATCAAACTTGCACACAAACCAATGTGCTGGCAGCATTCTCTCTGACAACTACCAGGGACAAGTGCTGGTGGAAACTTACCCCTTGACGTTACCAGACGAATCAACAAGTTTCTTTGCAAGACCACTCAAAAAGGGGTATTAGGCTTTCCATACACACCAGTGATTTCAGTTGCAACTGGTTGAAAGCATTAATTGTTGTGGTCGACATGTTTCCAGTGTTTTGCAGCCTCAGCCTATGTTTTATGCTTGTTTCAACCTAGATACATCATATATATAATTGGCAGTTTAATTTCAATTCAATTGCCATAGCCAGATTAGATTTTGAACAAAACATTTGTCTTGAAATAAACCTGTAATTGCCTGATTTGATATTTTTCATGACTCCTGGAAAGGGGGAGGATATGAGAAAATTTGCTAATAAAATAATAAAGATGTTAACTGAGTTGAATTGATTAGCACTGACAGTGCCTAGGTGTACTTGTGTTAATATTCAACTGCGACATTTAAAAACCACATGTTGGCCAAGTTCTTTTGCCAAAACCATTTGAACAAGGATGTGATTTTCTTCTGAGCGCTTAAATATGACAGCTAATTATAGTTGAGTTGTAATCAAATTGTATGCAGACTGATTTAATTAAAAGAAATAAGTCGTTGAAATGATCAACACAATTGCAGAGTAAGTGGAGCTGAGATGAAATTATAATGCTTCTAAATAAACAAAACAAATATATATATAGAAGCTGAAAGGAATCCTTTCCCAGCAAAGAATCAGACACTAAAATCTTGCAGAGTGCATATTTACCTACTAGGTAGGCATCATCAGCTCTTATTCAAAAAGAACCATATACAAGTTGATGGATGAATTCTACTTGAACTACTTGAATGAAAACTTGAATGTGGGTTGTGATGAAACTGAATATGAACTGATTTAAACGAAAAGGGGAAGTCTTCTGTATAATCAACACAGTTGCACAATGTAAGTACTGGGTGCTGCTGGTATTTGTCATGATATTGCTAAAATCTGCATAGAACTACGTGTAGAAAAGGTAGTTTAATCTAGATGAGATGAAAATTTGCCTGGTTTGTCACAACATTAATTCTATCCAAGTAGATAATATAACACAATAAATTAATAAAATATAATTGGGCAACATGAAATGGATAAAATTAATAATTAGGTAATTGAGCAGCAAGTATACCCCATTTTTTCCTGAAATAATCTAAAGTTTATAACAATTTTTACGATCTTATTTCTATTTTCTATACAAATATTACATATTAATTGTACAATACATATTTCTATTAAACATGCCTATAACTTTCTACATTAGTTTCAAATGATACCACTTATGATTCTTATTTCTATCAATATTATACAATATTATTTAATCAATTTATCATTTTATTAGCTAAGTGAATTATAAATATGCCACTTAACTTCAATCGAACTACAAAAACATGTTGTTTTAAATAAAAAAAGAAGAAAATTAGAAGGGTCATGTGAAGCACCATTGCCAAATTATGTTGTTACTGCATCACCGCTCACACAGCTATTATGTAATAGCTAGCTACAGTATTATGTAAAAAGGAGCATCACTTGCATATCAACATCACTGCTCATAGCTTCTAAATTTTATTCCATAAGTTTGATTTTATAGCTATTTCAAATACATACGTCTCAATTACATGAAAAAATCATACAAGTAAAACAGAAGAAAGCATCAGAAAGCGTAAGAAAAAATAAAACTGCAGAAGTAGTGGCTGCAAAATGGCAAAAATATAATGACCTCCTTGAAAATGAATTACCACTTTCAACCAGACGAAATTGTTGTGCATGGTAAGGCCACTGCCCCCTTTTTGAGCAGTCTCACAAAGAAACTTGTTGATATGTCTGGTGACCCAGGGAGCAACAGTGTTTCCACCAGCACCTGTCTCTGACTGTGGACAGAGGAAACACTGCCAGCGTATTTGCCTGTGTGCTGGCTTAATCAGATTTTGGTTGTCCCTAGCGTACTGACCAGTATTATTGCTCCCCACTTGCCTTTACGTCAATTCAATTCATAGCTAATACCTTCCGAATGTTTGTGCTTTCTTTAAGTTTTGTTGTCCTCTTGTGCAGTGTCATTTCGCTCATTAATTGACTATCTTCATCATTGCATAGGCTATGATGATACTACTTCTACAGCATCGTGATACGTTCCACTTCGCTTGAAACTTCTGAGGCCAAATTAGAAAGACAATAAAATCACAGAAACAAGCACAGGGTTTTGAATGTCACTCCCGATTTTCACAAGCATTTGTGCAATAAGTGTTGTTAGGATTACGCAATGCTGTAAAAAGTTAATAGTGCTTTAATAAATCTGCACATTAACATTCCTTGTTAATAAACACAATAAAAGAATTGAGCTTGATCTTATTGTATAAGATCACAGTCAGACCAACGATAAGTATTTGGGTGCCCTGCAAAAGAAAGATATCCGTTAGTAGTGGATCTTGGTTGCGGATATAAAATGACATACCCAGTGTTGTGAAAACCAATATTTTTCGGTGAATAATGATATCACACAGTAGTAAAAATATTATTTGTTGTTAGCCTACGTTTACTTTCAGCTACCATCCCTCTCACAACAGGATTATTCTATTCTTGATAACAAGCTCGAGTGGGACCGAAATTTAGCTTTCAACAATTGTGAAAATATACAGTAAGAAACTAAAACATCGCAAGTTTTTAGCATTAAGTGTTCATGGAAAAATTGTATTGAAATTGCAATGATAAATATTTTTTCTGTTGTATTTTGATCTTTATTCATTGTGTAACGAAGTATTTTTCTACTCCANGTAACNTCATCATCACTCATCACACATCCATTACCAATAGGTAGTGTCTATTTTACCCACAATATTCTGGCGGCAACAGATCGGCTGGAGCTATTTGTGCCGCCAGTCGAAGATTCAGTCTCGTGGCATGACACAATACCAAGAAAAAGGTCACTTTGTCAGGAAAACACCATCCTGCTCGTGGTGTAACAGTTATGTGTTACAGCTACTATGCCAATGATTTTCGGTTCGACTCTCACCTTGCCGACATTTTTTTTGTTTTTTTTCTCTGCTTTTTTTCAGGATCCGCTTAGGAATTCTGTTTAGGGGTTAGTGTTGTTGGGTTAGGTAAGGATTAGGGTTAGGTTAGCGTTAGCTTATTGTTAGGTAAGGTTAGTGTTAGCTTAGCATTAGGTTAGCTTAGCGTTAAGTGAGGATTAGGTTAGCTTAGTGTTAGGTTAAGTTACTAGTTAGTCTTAGCTTAGCATTAGGTTAGGGTTAGGTTAGGATTAGGTTAGGCTTGGGTTAGGGCTAGGTTAGGGTTAGGTTAGGATTAAGGTTAGGTTAGGGCTACAGTTAGGGTTAACTTAAGGTTAGGGTTAGGCTGTACGTTTATCTTTTAGTTACATTTACTTCGTTTCTACTAAGCCTTTTGCTGCTGCCATCTTGGCGGAAAAATAGACACTGCCTTAACAATAACAATATCAGCATTGATGGACATCTGCATTGTTGTGTGCCAGTATTTGAAAGAAATACAGAAGGATGACTTTTTCACAAATATCTCAGAGATGTCGAAAACAATTTTGAATAAATCAGAACACAGAAGCTTCATCGCGGACAGCAATCAGGATAGTAAACGTGGAACAAATGACAAGAAAGCACTTGTTTTGCTAACCTTACCAACGAAGAAGAAGAATGAAAAGATTAAGATAGCCTTAATAATGGCCATCACCACTAGGCTATATTATTCTCAATTCAGGCTTATTCATTGATGTAATCCTCCACTCATTACACATAACCTACTGGCTGTTCAGTTACAGCTTCCGTTTGAATACTAGCTAAACGCTAGCCTTTGGAGAGTTCAGTGAGAGGTAAATTCATTCTAGGCTACAAGTAATCCACAAACTTAATTGGGACAGTACCCCAAATCCCAGTAATTGTCCGTCGTTATGGCGATCATTTCATACATTCACATTGGCTCATGAAAACTTCTACAATATTTGTGCAAAATTTATTGTGCCAACGACTCAGGGAGCTCAAGTTAAATACTGTTGTCTTTACGATAGATGGCGTTGCTAAAAACCTCATTTTTCATTTAATCTACTCTCCTTGTTCTTGATCAAATAAAAAAATAATTTACTTAATCAGACTTAAGTCACATTACAGATTTTTAGTCGATATGGCTCAAGAGTCCTTTTGTAACAACAAAATTATGATTTGACAAAATTATGATATAATTCAATTTAGAAAGATCGGAACCTATGATTATTATCTTTCAATAACATTCTCCCCAGCTTTCTGAAAAAGAAGGCATAGACCGGTAAAATTTACAAAAGTCCACATTGGTGCTGGGAGATTGGAATGCAGCTGCGGCAGTGGTCCGTAATTGGGATCCTGTTGCTTTCCCAACAGAGATACGCCCGAGTCATAGTTATCGAGCCTCGAGTCGAGTTACAAAACCTTTGAGTCAGAATCATCTAAAAATTTTAAAGTCATGACTCGTTCGAGTCGTGTCAAAGTCGAGTCACAAAATTTTTCGAATCACTTCGAGTTCCTGGTTTGCAAGCCCGAGTTAATGTTGAGTAAATTTCAATCAAACATCTTCCCAATACTCTTTATTATTTACTACAAAGTGGTGACCAACACGCAACAACATGGGGGTCAATCAGCTACAATATTGGCAGCTATTGTACCAGTGATGGAGTTTCGAGACTCATCTTGAGACCCATTTTTTCGAGTCTCGGTCTCGAAGTTTTCCGGTCTCGTCTCCGTCTCGAAGGCCACAGGTTTCGAAACTTTGAATATTGCAAAGAAATGATTTAATAAAACTTCGTTACTTCAAAGATTGTTTGTTTGTTGTATTTGCATGTAAGAAACAAACCAAATAAATCAGATAAACGCCAAAAATTTGAAAGAATTTTAACTCAGAAGTGATGGCGACATTTAAAAAAAAAATTCGTCAAAATGCACAAATTGTGAAGTCTCGAGTCTCGGTCCTCGAATTTCAAGTCTCGAGTTTCGGTCTCGGAATTTTTGATGGAGTCTCAGTCTCGAAGGTTTATCCAAGTCACGGTCTCAGCAATGACATGCAACGCGCTACATGTCATTGGTATTGGTCTCGAGGGTTACAGTCTCGACTACCTCACTACATCGAACTACAAAGTAATTCCCACATTATTTCAGCATTTCTGTTACCAGGTTATTTAGAGGTAAATAATTGGTGAAAGCAGGTTTCCCTTTAATTTTGGGTCTCTCGTTCACCCTCAGTAGGCTTAATTCCACAAAACCAGTTTTCTCCATCATTTGAGTAGTGTTTTCAATCCACTGCTAGGTTGCAGATATTGAGCAACCATTCGATTATCTTGTCATATAAACCGTGAGACCATGTACTCCATGGCAGAAATGAGCGGACTGTTAACTTTTGCGAACCAGTTCCAGTCGTAAATTCCTTATATTCAGTTCAACACAAGCCATCTTCTAAACATGTTAAAAAAAAACAACTTCCTAGTCCATGTGAAATCCACAAAAAAAACAAAATAAAGCTTTTTTACAACAAAATGCCGCAATCCTTTTCCATCAACTCAATCTGAATCGAGTCCTGTTCCTAAATTTTGAAGCGATTTACTGTTCGAATCTTAACCACTTCCGAACAAATCGTTACAGTACGGATCCAGACCAATCCAAGTCGTTTCTAATGCTCATCTCTGCTCTATGGCGAGATCGATGGATTGGACAGTGGAGGACAACATGGTCAGCGATCTAGGCCTACTCTTCTGCAGTGGCGCATGGTGGTCATTGTTACTGGGTGTACACTGTCTGTGACGTCATACTGCGACCTTAAATTCAAGTTTATGATCTAACGTTTTGTAGAAATTTGTTGACACAATGCATATCGTTCTACACGCACTCTCCTTATTCGATATTGTAAAACTTTAATACTGTATGTCATTGTATTGGCGGTTGAATAAATAAAATTTGGCAGTTGAAAAAATAAAAATAATCTGAATAATGGTTTTGCAGCTCGACAAATTTATGTCATTCAAAAACCAGACCCAAAAGGCACATTTTCATTCAGAGTTCCACCGAAACATATCTTTGGATTCTGTGATGATTATGAAAAAATTGTTTGTGGCTTCAAGCACCAACTCACTCTCGTCATAAAGGGAGACAACGATGCAATTTTCAGACGCCGGAAAGGTTATTTTGACGAAGTTGTCTTGGTGTATGCCTCAAGTGCTTCCAAATTTGCAAGAAAAGTTGGCACTCCACAAAACGATTGAATAAAAGCAAGCATCCCAGTCGGTTATCGAATGATTCAATGCGACTCAATCCCTGTCCCACAAACAAGAAATTTCACTTGGCGATTGTCGGTGAAATCAACACCAGAGAAACCTCGGTGGATAATTGTTGCTTTCCAAAGAGACAAGGCTGGTAACCAAGAACACAATCCATCAATTTTCAACCACTGCAACCTCACAAACATGTTTGTTATGTTGAATTCAAGAAGACACCCAGAAATTGATTACGATGACATCAACTTTACGCAGCAAAAGTTTTCGACAGTTTAGGGAGGCGCAGCAGCTTTCCGAACGAAATTTTACGGTCTTGAAGAGTTGATTTCTTCACCAAACATTACTCCAGATTACAAAGAGTTGTTCCCCACGTTTGTCTTTGACTTGACAAAACAAAATGAGAAACACAAAAATTCGTTGACAGATATTCAAATCAAGGCACAGTTCTCAGCAAATGTAGCAGCAAACACAGATGCATTTGCTCTTGTGATAACAGATAAATCATTGATTTTCCAGAGTGATGGCAATAAGATGCGTGTTGAATACTAGGTTAAACAAAATTTTACCATGATATGAATGTCAACAGCTCAAAATATGACAAAACCAGCAATGATTGAAGTGTTGAAGGCTNAGACAAGAGGTCTAACATANATGAATAAAAAACAAATGCTTGAAATAAACAGAGAAAAAGGATTGTTGGAACAAGCAACAAAATTAAGCAAAGACACAAACCACAGAAAAGGAATGGAAGTCAAACTTGTTGCCATTTCAACAGGTGAAGAAACAATTTTCCATTCTCTCAACGAAGCTTCAGAAAAGACAGGGAACGACGTTTTGGTTTTAACATACAACAACAGAAGAACTTGGAATGATAAAAATACAGGGTGACACAAAAAAACGGTCATCACCAAAAATCGAATAACTTCCAAAATTTTATTTAGATTGATACAAAACTTCAGGTACATCAGGTCAAGCTTTTGTTGCAGACATCTCCAAAGTTTCAAGTCTGTACTACAAAAAATCTTTGTTGCACTGGCGCTCAAAAATGTGCTCCAAATGAGCTCACCGGCGCTGCAGGCACATTTGGGACGGCGGGCAAAATTCTCGATGACCCTCCCGCATTCCTCCCTTGGGATCGTTCTTATTGCTGCTGTGATTGCTACCTTCAGGTCAGGGATAGTCTGGGGGTTGTTGCCACACACCCGGTCCTAGAGGTATCCCCACATATAAAAATCTGGGGGATCAAGTCCGGTGAATGCGACGACCACTGCGGGTCACACCTGCGGCTGATCAGTCGATCAGGGAAACGCTGCTGTAGCCATGCCAATGATTCGTTTGAGGAGTGGGCGGTGGTACCATCCTGCTGGAACCACTGGAGGACCCTGACAACCCCTCTCCGTCGACCAAGTGGTGTCCAGAACTTGCCAAGGACCTGGACATATCGCTCGGTGTTGATTGTCGCAGACCGCTCATTGTCGTCCTCGAACCAGAATGGCCCAATGATACCATGTTCGGAAATGGCAACCCAGGCAGTGCACTTCACAGAGTGTAATGGCTTTGCAGACAGTGCTCAGGGGGTGTGCTACCCCAGACGATGTTGTTTTTCCAGTTCACGTGACCTTTCAACAGAAAATGTGCCTCGTCCGAAAACCAGACAATGTCATGAAAGTCTGTCACAGCGTCAATCTTGTCGCAAAACCACTGGCACATGATAACTCGCTTCCTCATGTCGTCAGGTGTAAGCTTTTGTTTAATCTGTATCCTGTAAGGATACATGTGGAGATCTGCCATCAAAATTCTCCGCACGGACTCCCGGTTGATACCAAGCTCCTGACTTCGCCGACAGACAGACTTGCTTGGGCTGTGGACAACAGAGTCTCTGACAGCAGCAACGTTGTGTGGTGTCCTTGGTTAGTGTCTTTACGATTGAGGTTATGCACAGTCCCATGGGTTCTGAACTTGTTGACCCATCTGCAGATCATTGAATGGACAGGAAATTCACGACATCCAAACCGTTTTTTGAATTGCAATTGAGCTGCGTGGATAAAATTCTGCCGAAAATATGCCTCAACTATAAATATCTTTTGCTCAGAAGTCCATGGCATCTCGAAGGGCAAATTTGGGACTCTTAGAACAGTAATTCTACTTGGTAAATCTGAAAAATAAAAAGAATTGTTTAATTCCTTCAGAAGTTATTCAAGTTTAGGTGATGACCGTTTTTTTTCTGTCACCCTGTATAATAATTATTCAACGAATTCACTTTTTCAAAGGAAAGTAAATTCGTTTCTTTTTTTTGATAAAATTATTAGAAAAAAATTAGTATATAATAGATGGAAACGATGAATAACGAAACAAAGTATATGTTGAACAGGCTGAAAGACCTTGACCTATACCGGCTAGGAACTCTATATGAAAGTTTTATGGAAGAAGAATCCGAGCAGTTGGGAAAACGGCAGTGTATTGAAAAGCTGCCTCCAATTTTATTAAATAGGATATATGATAAAATTCATGAAGTGATTATGAGCTGTTTTTCAGCAACATCAGAAAATATCGCCAGACTCGAACGGTTGATTCCACGCATTTGCCACGAAGAAACCACAATTCCTGAAGACAAATGTCAAGAGCTTGTTAATAGTTTTTTACCGAGAAATATTGACTCAGGAACCACAAGAACAAATTGCCGAAATGAAAAAATTGTATAAATTTCTTTAAAAAATGTGGCCTCTGGCGTAATTAGAGGCAATAGAATCGCAAGGAATTTAGAAGTAAATTTTCTTTCAAGGATGTTGACAAACACAGAAAAATTATCTGAATTTCCAAGAGGAACAATGAGTCTTTCAGGCTCATTGAGGAACAAACATCAGAACATACTTTACTGGTTAAAATATTGGAAAAGACGATTTGGAGACGAAAGATTCAATAACGATAGGGCCCTCTGGAAAGAATTTGCCAATTCGCAGCAGATAGGCAAAGAGAACGTATTCTCGCAAAATACATAGAGTGGGAAGAAATGGTCAGACGAGGAGAAAGGGCGGCAGGGAGAAACAGAGCGCGAGAAGAAGTGGGACCGGGGATGACTTTTTTGAAACGCTAAGCATAAGAACAACACAAGACACTAGATAACGAGAGAGAATGGAAGGCAAAACCTTTGTAATTAATGAACAGGATATGATCCAAATGCCTGAAACGACGATGCAAAGAATAGGCAGATTAGGTGAATTACTTGAAGCAATGAGTTCTTCGAAAGGAGAAACACGGACAAAAGAAGAAACACAGTTTGAGAATGGTGTGGATGTGGAAGCTGGAGAAAAAAAATCAAACGAATGTAAAATTTATTTAACTAATGCAATAAAAGTGTTTTCTTCAAGTTGTGGACAGGAAAGATAAAAATATTTCTGAGTTAGAGAAAAATTCATCAGAATATAAATGACAACTGACAAAAATATAACAAGACCAGCAATGATTGAAGTGTTGAAGGCTGAGATAAGAGGTCAAACACATGAATAAAAAACAAATGCTTGAAATAATCAGAGAAAAAGGATTGTTGGAACTAGCAGTGCGTTTGAGCAAAGTAAGAAAGCAAAGAAAAGGAAGTAAAGTCAAACTGGTTGACATTTCAACAGGTGAAGAAACAATTTTCTATTCAATCAGCGAAGCTTCAAAAACGACTGGGAAAGGAATTTTGTTTCTCAGATACAACAATGGGAGAACTTGGAATAACAAAAAAATAATAATTGATTGAATGAATTTACTTTTCAAAAGAAAGTGAATTCGTTTCTTTTTTGCTGATAAAATTATTAAGTTAAAGAAATTTTCCCCTATAATAAATGACTACTTTGAAATTCTTACAACAAATTTCAAAGCAAAATAATATTCGAGGTTATTCAAAACTTTGATAGAACGCTTTGGAAGCTATTCTGAGAGCACGTCTTCCAAGGACGGTTCACGAAGGAATCATAGGAGGAACCACAAGACCTGATGTCATTCCAGGAACAAGTCGTCAATCAACAAGACGTTTGCTTGATGATGACATTCCTGAATTGAGTCAACAACCGCTACAGCCAACAGAACATATTCCTCCATTTCTAACACCACCACCGAGGGCAGGAAGATTTAGACAAAAACTTGCAAGATGGGGAAGCTGGTTCTTACGGTTTGTTCCTGAACCTGTGAAAAGACCAATCAACAATGCTTTTGAAACCTTCAAGAAAAAGGTTATGAGTTTGTATCCAAAACAATATGAGTTTGAAGAAAGTATAAGAAGTGCTTTGAAAGGTTTCGTAACACGACACAGAATCAAACCACCAAAAAATCAAACCTTTGATCCTAAGACGTTTTTGATAGGTGTCAGACAAAAAGCTCTGGAAAAGTTCAAACCACAAACAAAGGTCAGACTTGTTTTGAGAGCAAGAATGGAGCAAATTCAGCCATCTCAAGATGGCGAATCTGTGATTGAAGTGCGAAATTTTCAGTCAAAATCAAAGATTGTTTTGGAGTCAACGGATTTGGATGAATTGTGGAAAGAAATAATGGAGCAAATTTTTGAGAGCAATGCAGTTTTTCAAAAGAACGGATCTGGTTGGACATTTCACTCAATTGTAAGTCTTGATATTCATACAGTGAAATATAAACCTTTGAGGGGAGGAACGTGGGTTCCAACTTCGAAATTTCTTGCTGATAAAAAAGCATTGATTAACTTGAGCTACCAGAGCAAAAAGAAAAATGCCGTGGACGTCCAATGCTTCAATTGGTGTATTGCGAAAGCGTTGAACCCAGTTCAAAAATACTCTGGGAGAATTTCAAAGACTTTACAAGAACAGGCAAAAAGTTTAAAATTTGACGGAATTGAAATTCCGACGAGCTTAAAGGATATAAGCAAATTTGAGAAGCAAAGCCCCGAAATTTCAGTTAATGTTTTAGGGTATGAAGAAGATGAGTGGGAGAGGACTATCTTCCCTTTGATAATTTCAAAGACGAAAGATAGGCAGCATGAAGTTAATCTTCTGTTGCTTGAGGATAAAGATTATGTTTTAATCAAGAGTTTATCAAAGCTTTTGATAAAACAGTTGTCAAAGTGTAATGGAAAAAGACATTTCTGTTTGAGATGCATGAATTCCTTCACAAAAAAAGAAGTGCTGGATAAACATCGCGAATATTGCGAGAATCATGACTTTTTAAAAATCATAATGCCCCAATTCAAAAATCATAATCGAAAAACGCAGGTTGTTGTTTTCGCTGATTTTGAGTGCATCACGAAAAAAATTCATAGCACTCAATCAAATCCAGAAAATAGTTTTACAGAAGCTTATCAAAAGCATAACCTTCTGGATTCTGCTTAAAAATTATTTGTACTGAGAAAAAATGGAATCTGTATCCAGTGGCGATTCTAAGGGGAGGGAGGGCTGGGTGGGCCATGGCCTCCCAATATTTTTTCTTGGACCCCCCTTTGGACCCCCAGTTTTTTTCTTAAATTTAAGATCGTTTGGTTGACATATGCAAGGTTGCCAAATGCGTTTTGTAAAAATACCGGCCATTTTGTCAACAGCGCCAGATCTAAGCTGTGTCGTAATTCGTAAGCGGCACAGGGAAAACAGAGAGAC
>JGI24159J19872_10003674_pt1 | contig 19225 bp, 14 predicted proteins | sample Ectturendosymbi4_FD_19872 | JGI IMG/M metagenome (IMG submission 19872) | reverse complement strand
TCTGCGTACTTGGCTCATTCATATTCCCGAATTGACAATCATTCGTTTGAAATTATTTTCGAATGCGAACTGTTCATTGGACTGGAATTCACATTCAATGCTCTACGGCAGCGGTTTTCAATGTAAGGGTCGCGACTCCCAGAGGCAGTGTTCCCTCTACGATGCGCAAATGCGCAGCGCCAACAGACCACTTGTGTAGTGAAATCTCATTCTCGCGCACTAGCAACAGTCCAGATCTGATATCGTATATATACCGCATAGCCTCTGTAACGCTTGAAACGCTTCACTGCCCATGTGTTTACATGGTTGCGCAACTGCATGCGCACTAACACAAACATTTGCTTGGTGTACATTTCTTTACTACGAACGATAGTTTTTGATTCAGGTCACCTGCAACATGAATGCGAAAGGTCAGGCGGGGAACGAAAATGCTTGAATAGTAACAAAGCCCAACGCACAGACCCCAAGTTAACAACCATAACCAGTTAAATGTGTCGTGCCACAAATATACAAAGCAATCAAGCTTGCATTTTACAATATTATAAATCGTAATCAAACACTCTGGCTCAGGGCCTCTGATAGAAATTTTGCCATGGGGTACAAAGACCGATTCCGGGCCCCCCAGCTTCTATTTTCTGCAAGATTTCATAGTCTGACCGAAATGTCCCGTGACCGAAACGACCAGACCGAAAAGTCCTGTTCCGGACGTGCCAATCCGATTAGATCAGTGGTTTTCAACCGGGGGGCGGAGAGGCGTCAATAAATTTCCAGGGGGCGCGAGCCCTTACGCGCTCTACAACATTGGAAAGTCTGGTCAATAAATACATTTGCTTTTACAGCTTATTTAAAGTCAGGGGGACTTGAAACAAAGGACAGTTACTTAAGGGAGGCGCGGTAGAAAAAAGATTAGGAACCACTGGTTTAGATCAAGTTAATGCAAGACCTTGTGGAGACCGAAGTCCACAAATACTCTTTCGCATCGTTGTATCAAGTCAACAGCGCAACCGAACTGTCCAGACACAAAATAACTGTGTGGCTTGTGACTGCCACCATGCGGTCAGCACGCTTAAAAAATTGTTGTGCTGCACAAGATCGATTCAGTTCCAACATGATTTCAACAATCAATAGAGTCACAAAAGAACTGTTCAAACCGCATTTGAAGGTTTGCTATGCACAGGAAGTGACGTGCGTGAGACTTCCCTGCGTCATATTGAAAATATCGAGCTTGCTGGTCATGCTTCGGTGCAAACGGATAAGGTCTTTCCAAAAATACAACGTTGCAATGCTGCAAGTTATCAATCTGAGCGCTTTCATGAAACCTTCGCGGTTCCCTGAGCATGGGGACAGTACGGCGGAGTCAGGAAGGAAGGATTAAACGCAGCCACAAAGACGACGCACGAAAACCTGATTTCTGAAAACTTTTCCTCCTCAACGATTTTCCGTCGCACTTTTGAACGTGTAATCCCCGCGTCCGTCTGACCAGACGCAAATATAACAACATAGCGACTCACATGTGTAGTAAACCTTCTTCCCGTCGTTCTTGTAAACGAGCAAGGTTATGAACTCGGCGTTCTCGGCGAAGTCTTCTTTCTCGGTGATGTGGCGAGTGAGCAGCACCCAGACTGCGGTCGCCTTCTTGTTTCTGGTTAATAAAAGAGAAGTAATTTACGGGGGGGGTGCGCCCGCGAATGCAGAGATTTCGAAGAAAACGCAAAGCATCAGCAAGTGTTGAAAAGCCTCCTTGCACCTTTTGCACAACGTTTAGCGGCTCTTACAATGTAATGGCACTCCCGGGAATGTTTCCGTAGAAGTATCAGTTTGCTTTGTAGCCATTGTTTTGTAAGAGCTCTTGACAAATAGTCGGCCCTACGGCACTGCTACGTGTACAGCAAGCATGGAGGGTTTCATGCTATTTTTTTGGAAACGCCAGTGCTGATTGGCACTTTGCGTGATTTGCTAGTTTCGTTAAGCCCCAACGCTGCTTAAAGCAGCACAGGAGATGTGAATCGGCCTTTTCTCGCCTCCACGATTTCACTTGGGCAGTTGATTTACTTAATGGACTACTGGGCCTGCTGCATATGGGAAAAATGAACGGCCTTGATAGCATTTCTGGTAATTTTGTTATTACATTACGTCCATTACCGCGTACAAACTAACTTTCTGTAAATTAAAGAGCACTTGCGTCGCTAAGTGAAGAAATTGCCGAAAAAAAGATGACCTTGCGGTGTAAATCAATGAAGCTTCCAAATATTTCAAATAAAAACAGAAAACAATACACAAAAACGTTAAGTGTAAAAAACTAGCAAAAATCCCAACCAAGCACAATCATTAGCTTCCGGGTCGCTCATCGGCAGATGCAGTGCCAGTGTACAATGCTGCCGAGTACCTTTCAAACAGCGATGCCCCAAAGTGCCGGAAATGTTGCAGTTGTCAGATATTCTTATTAATCTCTTGATAATAATAAAATAACAGCATTTTCGGTATGTGATGGCAGGCGGCCTGGCGAACAGTGACCTGCTTTTAACATCTGTCGTGTGATTAATTATTGTGAATGAATGTATGAAACGGGTCTCTGCTTTTGAAACTGTTGCGTTCTGGCATTTCAAAGACTGGAAGTTCGGAAACTTTCATGTGTTGATAAATCACACACAAACTGAGTAGAGCAGTGGTTTTCAACCTGGAGGTCGCGACCCCGCAGCGGTCATTTGCCTTTTTATTAGGGGTTGCGGGAGCTTCTGATAAAATATTCATAATTACTTCTATATTTTATACCTCGTATATGGAACCACTTCGTCTTTTTGTCGATAACATGGCAAAAACGATAGCCTACAGCAGTGGTGCTCAAACCGTGGCCCGTAAGGCCCTCTGGAGTGGCCCGCAAAGCAATTTTCACTGGAAAGAAAACTTAACACTTTAATCATTTAAGAGAATTTTTTAGAGAATTTTTATTGAGATTATTAATTCTTGTGGCCCGCGAAGGGTTTCAGAAAGACAACTGTAGCCCACGAGCCAAAAAGTTTGAGCACCACTGGCCTACTGTTTCAAGTGTGATTGTGACCATCACAGTACTGCTGCGTTTGGCAACGCACGAATAACTTCGTGACGTAAGAATGTCCTGTGTTTGCAAATTAGATATCTCAATGCGGTAGCTAACTTGGGAGTTTTTCTAGTTTTCAATCAGTTGTGCTGTGGATTGACTTGTATACGGAACGGGTCTCTCTCACTGGTGCTGTTAAACATAGTGATATCGTACGTTATTTCTAGTCATTGTGATTTTCTATTGTGCAAACACAACTGCATTTCATATTCCTGACCGGAAATTTTCGGAAGGGGGTCGCTAGGTTAAAGCGGGTTGCAAAATGGGTTGTTGCATGAAAAAAGGTTGAAAACCGCTGGAGTAGAGTTAAGCGTAATCGGCCTTGAGCGTGGAAACAAATAAGTGCATCGTTTGATTCGACAGCAGTTTTTCTCAAGTAGAAGAAATCATAGAATACACAAAAGGTACATACAACGGTTTCGAAAAACAATTAACACATATAGCCCATGAAAACGATCAATTTTAGTTGAGGCAAAGTAATACGAAATTTGGCTGAAGTGCATCACGGCTTTAATTTCGTGGTCTTTGAAGTAACAGCGGCCTCTGTAAGCAAAGCGTTGTAAAAAGTTAAAAATAACAAGTTAAACAACCGAAGGTGATTTAAGGAACTGCTGGAGAGCAGTTTCAACTGCTTCTTTGCAATAAAGGTAAATGAACCATGGATTGAAAAACGTGTGTTGACCATGCAACCGGACAATGACTCGCGAAAATCTTTGGTCTAACGAGGTATGATGTAATAGAGGTATGATGTAATATTAGACGTAACTATGCATTCGATTCAATTCTTACCGTACTTCGAGTCGATACTGAGGGTTGTTGCCAAGGGAGATCGAGTCCTTCGTCGGACCGTCCTTGGCCAGCCACGCAGCGTGGCAACAAATGGTCTTCGGGAAAAGCCCGGGGTCCCAGCTTATATATATTGTGTCGAAGAAGTGAAAAGCAGATTCCAAGTCGATCCAGAAAACACCTGACGAGACGTAACCCGGATGTAAGAGAAAATTTTCTTTTACAGGCAAATGATATCAATGGTAGAATGAAGGCGTTTCTTTATTCTGTTAAAAGCTAGAGGCGCTACATCGGAAACAGCCAATTAGCCTGTTTACTGCTTTTATAAAAAGCCTTGCCAATGGAAAAAATCTGGAACGCTGTCAATAAAATCCAGCCAATAACCGTCTCAAGTATATGTATTGCACACGCACAGTGTTTGGGTTTCCTTTGCAGGCATCGTCAGAGATGTTTGCTGAGCATAACGTTATTGATTGAGGCAATCAGAACAGAACGAGAGTGGGAACGGTTGGGTGAAATACTAGCAACGCTGTCTGCAAAAGCTCCAAAACTCACGTTGTGGTGGCAGCCAGCAAACGTATCTATTCAACTGTAAATCCATCTGCGCAATGGACATGTCTGCTGTAGAGTATTTCGAAGGGTTAGCCGTCCCAAAATTGAAGATACGCTCACCATTGCTTATTCGTTTGAACTACGCGTTTTTTCCAGTCACGAAATGGGTCTCCACAAACAATCTGCCAATTGCGGTCACGATTGCTTGAGAAGCTTCAGAAGACACATTTTGGTGAAAGCGCATTCACTCATTTTCACACCTGCTTTTCAACTGGGGAGGGTTAAAGTGCAAGACGAAATGGGAACTGGAGCAGTACGCAGAGCGTCTGTCCAAAAACTGGCACTTGCAAAAACAACCATAATGACGACATGCATTGACAAGGAAATAGGTCGGCTCGGTTGCGCATTCTAGTGGATCATATTAGCCTTGGCTGGAATCGTATGGTGGCGAGAGAGGGAACTACATTGTGCAAAACACCGCAAATGGAAAAATAACGTTGGCAAGAAAGAACGCGCACGTTTAGGCAGGGTTGCAAAAATTGGCTAAAACGTTAATTAGAGCGAACCTCGCACAGGGTTCCGACAGATTTTCAACAATCGCTTTCCACACTTTTTCAATACCTTTTCAATACTAACTGAAAAAACTTTACCATCACTTAACTTAATTTTTCCAAAATTTTATTCATTGAACACAACGCAAAAAACATTTGCGAAACTGTCATCAGCGGTAAAAAAACTAAATTTAAATAAACAAATGGCTGAATTTGTAATTTCCACACTGCCATCAGACTTAAACTCTCGTCTCACCGTTGTCGTATTGCTGAGCAAACTTGTTGTCGTAGTTGAGCGCCTTGCGCAGCTCGGGCGTCCAGTGAGCTTCGTCCTGCAAAGGTTTTATTCGACGGTTGGCAAAAAACTCAAAACCGGGCAACATGCTTTTAACCGCTGAGGTTTTTTTGTCGCTAAACATGAAGCTGCTGTTCCGAGCGAATCCGACCGTGACGGTTCCGGACGCGGAAACACTGCGCAAGCGATGAAGCATGCAGCGTGGGAGAAACTTCTTCGCGAAAGTTATCTGGGTATTTTTGCATTTGCGCAAAAGGCGAGAAACTGTGCTTTGGCAGCGGCGTCAAAATTCAGTGGCACAGAAGGATAAGGTTTTTTTTAAACAATTTGGAAAGAACTTCTATAAATAAATCACAACATCGGACAAGCCTTGAGGAATCTGTGAATGTCAGTGGTTAGCTCCAGATACTGCCATTCTTGCGAAGGAATAGGGATCCTTTGTACCAGGCCAGCTGTGCTGCGATGCTATGTTCGTATTACTGCATTGCCAGCGTACAATACAGGCTTGTGTCGAGCTGGGTCCATGAAAACAAGCGAAAAGCAGGGTTGCAGAGTCGGAGGTAAAATGTGCGACTCCGACTCCGGCTTTCCAAAATTTCCGACTCCGACTCCTTAACATAAAAGGAATGATATTTGACTGTTAAAATCAATGGAAATCGTGGTACAGAGCAAGAAATCCCTGTTTCAACAAATGTTTCAAAACAAATTGTACCATTTCAACAGGAATTTCCAATTTAGGAGTGTGATATGAAAAATAATCCAACTGGACATCCGGAGTCGGACAAAAAAATCCGACTCCTTACGAGACCGCAACACTGCTGTAAAGCAGCAACTTCAACACGTATCGCCATTGAAACTGTCGCCAGTTTTTCATACTGACATTTATAGGTCAAGTTTTATGCAAAAGCCGGTTGGTTGACAACGTGGATCCGGTTGGTTGACAACGTGGATCCCCTTGGTTGACAACGTGGATTAATGGGGCGAAAAAGCAGCGTCAGGTGGACCCACGAATCAGGTTTGGTTTGTTTGGCACCGTGTGACAAAACCCAGCAGCGCCTGCTGCCTGTCAATCAAATAACGAACCTACCTGCGCGGAGAAGTTCCCTTTCCACCTCAGATGACTCCACGGGTTCTTGAGCTGCAACAGTCGGCGACCTTGCACGTTGCGCATGTCCAGGACGGCGTAGGCGTGCGTCGGCACCAAGCCTGTTTGCATAGTAAAGGAAGCGTCGATCGGCAGTTGTTTCGGTTAATTAATTATTGTTAACCACACCTTCCTGTGACGGCCAATCACAGCGAACCACAGCCAGCCAATCGTTTTAAAAGCGACGAAAAGAAATACGACGCAAAACGCAAGCCAATCGTTTTTAAAGCGACGAAAAGAAGTACGACGCAAAACGCAAACGCGTATCGGCCGCGATTCCGAACTTCTGAGTTGGCGCTTTGTGAATAAACGCAGGAAATTACGAGGTGAGCTATTTGGCATTTTCCAGGTGAACGACGCGTAAGAGTACGAAAGGACAACAGCTCAAGGTTCAGACTTCCAAGTTTTTTTGTTGGACAGATTTATTTAACGACAATTGGCGATAGGCCGAAGCCTGCATAATGCTTTTTTTTGTCGGGTCGATTGAGGTGAACACTCTTGCCCAAGGAGCGCTACGGCGATTCACTCAGTGGTCGTGAATCGAACACCAAACCTTCCAATTGAGAAGCGGACACTCTACCACTGATCTATCGCCGCCCAATTTTGCAACAACCAAACTCGCCAGCTTGACCATCCGCTGCGATTACGCAAATAACTCGATGACTGCCCGAATCTGACCCCGATCGTCTTGCTTTAGATTGCAAGAAACATAAAACAACGAAACAAACGGCGGTCACCCCGTAATTTGCTTCATCCTTTGTTGACGAAACACTTGTTCTTCGAAATGCAGCTCTTCGAACAGAGAAGCAGATACCGTGAGGTTGTTTATTTGGGATTCAAATAAATGTGGCATTTAGCGCGCGACATTCAATACAGACGAAGTTTGAGATTCCGACATAATCTCCATTCAAAATAATAAATAAATAAAAACAACGACCAAAGCAGAGTTGCACCTGCTCGGTCCGCTTCCCCGTCGCTCAGGGGCCCCGTGGATATGGTGGCCAGGCAATGGCCGCGGTGCAGCCGGTCACTGATCCTGTCGAAGAAGTCCGGGTAGTTGAAGGCTTTCTCTCGCAAGGACTGTCGCTCTGGGATCCAGCCTGTCAACGCGTGCAGGTCGATGTTCTGAAAGCAACCACCGGCGGATTGTCAAACACTAGTTGCGGGTCACGAAGCTGGCAAGGTTCGCTCATGCGTTGTTGCGACATGAACACACCAATACCGGTAGATTGCGACGTAAATTCTGCTGCGATCGCAAAGCTTCGCACTGTGGCAGCAAGCAACGATAGAGATCACCCTTTTGTTGCTCGTTCGCGCCACATATATATGGGTGTTGTCCTTCGCACACACCTCGTTTGTGGTGAATCGCGCATTCAACGCCACCACGCAAGGAGATCGTTTTCAGAGAAATAAACAAAATTATATTCTGACCACATATCCGTAAATTTCATGTGGTTCATTAACTAACGTATTTACCGAAACAGGCTCCCTTTCACTCAAAACGGCCTCCTAAGGACCGAAAAAAACACTCAATCGAAAAAAAAACGGTTGCGCGAACCCACCGAGTTCGATCCAGGAAAATCATATCCCCCCATCACTTTCATGTAAGCTTTCTCGACCAGAGACACCCACAACTCATCGCTGTTGGCGGAGTAGGAGCAGAGCAGCTTGCCGTGCCTGTCAACAGGCAGCCGATCGTCGATGATGACCTTGCGGAATACCCCGTTCAGGTGGAGCTTGACCATGTACTTTCCTGGGCAGAGTGACGTCGAGTGAGCGAAGCCACGAAAAGAACAACAAACCGAACTAGATGACGTCGGGATCCCTCACAAACATGGGCGTCAGACGGGGGTCGGGGGGGCCAGGTTTACCCCTTGGATTTTAAAATTCGATATAACATTTGAATAGAAAAATGTTTTATCTTAACTTAGTCTCGTAATTGGTAAAATGAAATTTCGCCAGTGTTGGTTTTCCTGCCTTGGAAGAAATTCTTGTGACCACCATATGGAAAATTGCCCCCCACCTGGAAAAATCCTTCCGACGACCATGATCACTAACATATCAGATAAAAGCGTAACAAACAACGCGGCTACGCAACGAGCTGTCTCATGCTCTTTTCCAAATCGACACCGGTAAGTTCTGGACAAAGCCAAGCTTGCTAACAGTTCCAATGACGAAAAATGTAACGGAATACAACAAAAGTGATGAAAAAAAGCTTTTTTTTATTTTCTGCCAACACGGCAAGTAGAACACGTTTGCACTGACGTGTCTGGATTTCTACAGAGTTGCGTTAAGTTCTTCCAATTCGAATTTATCTACTTCTTGACAAAAGCTGTTCCACCCGATCCTGCATTTGCAGCTTGCCGAAATGATTCGCTGTTGTGACTCAGCCGAGGACAGAAATCCACAAACATGACTGATACGACTGAACCAGCATCAAAGTAGAAACTTGCCGGCGCACGAGGCAAGATTCGTTCGTCAAGCTATAACATGCCGACACGCACTGTTGTCAATGCTGCACCATAAGACGAGCGATCACGATTCGATATCAAGTGGACTGGTACACAAAACGTGTGGTTTAGAAAAGACTTCAGCTTACCGCACGGATTGTAGACCGGCTCGCCCGCCTTGTTTTGCGGAAAGATGATCCTGAACAAAAATGTAATCAGATTTTCGGAAAAAAAGCAACAGTCGCTCGAAATGCAGACCACTGAAATAACTCAATATCGTAAACAGCGGTTTGGCTCTGACGCGACACTGGCTCCGCGCCGCCGACACGTCAACATTTCGTGCGTGCCACGAAGCTTATCACACGCGCAGGGAAAACTTCATGTTTTCTTACCGGGTAATAAGCTTTTTGCCGAATTTTCTCTCGTAATCCGCGCTGATGGCGAGCGACGCGACGAAGGAGCAATCCGAAACGACGGTTTGCACAATGCTCATGCTCGAGACGGACTTTATCATCTGCGGATCGGACGTGAACTCGTCCGGACGCTGCCAGCCCCGCAGCTTCGAACGCTGCTTCTCGGACAGCTCCAGCAAGCCGTGCCGGTCACTGCGGTAAACGTCACTTGCCACACCAACGGATGATCGCAGCGTGTGCATGCAACACAACGGGTCATAAGAATTGCTTCTGCGCTTGTTTGAAACTGATATAATTGTTACTGTGAAAACTCTGGACCTTAAAGATTTAAGCTTATGCCTTCAGCACGATCAGGTTGTAAGTGACACTTATGCCACAGCAGGGGTGGCCAACAAGTCGATCGCGATCGACCGGTCGATCGCCGAGGCTCACCTGGTCGATCACGCCTGATTTTGCATTGAATTGACAAGATAACTAAAAAGAACACTTTCAATCAATATCAATATTCCAGAAAGTCCATAAAATTCTCCATGAATTGGTTGTTCATGTACATTCTTTGGTGTCTCTTGTGTTGGCTGACCATAGGCTAGCACGGCAGATGCCGCGAGGTTTTGTACAATGCTTTCCTACCATTGCGTGACAATCATGATTTACAGGGGCAAGAGACAATTTGCTTTTCATCGGTGCATCACTTACTAAGGCGATGGTATACTGCATTTGCAAGTGTAATACTCAAATTTGGCATTTTGTACTTGTGACTTTATTACTGACTGGTCAATAGCGAGTTAGCAAGAAATTTTCTACTCGATCCTAATCAAAGACAAGTTGACCGCCCCTCTGCTCAGCAACGCACAAAATTTCCGTCAATTCGTAAAGAAGCATTGATAAGAATATCTTTTTTTTGACAAAATGAATTTCCTTCAAGTATGTCACTTTTCGGCCCGTACGAAGGCATAGTGATTTAGTAACTCTCTTATCCATAGTTGCACTAAAACTTCTGCATGCAAGTTTACGAATAAGTTTTCATTCTCACTTTTAGATTCACTACGATAGATTTAAGTTTGAACGCAAGAGTCGTGCGTTTATATGCGTATACTTTGACATGAACAGCTTCATCGGCCATGACAAAATATAATGAAATCAACTGGTAATCGCACATCTCCGGGCACCTGCAGTGGCATGGGTAGAAACCTTTTAATACACAGAAAATAACGACTTGTCGGGTCTTTTCGAAAGAGACGCATCTTCTTAACCACTAAAACTGACTTCCAGAGAGCAAAAGTTGGTCGAAATATTGTTCAAACTCAATCAACTTGTTGCGAGACGGGGGGGGGTAAGCACTATTTGAATGTGAGTGATCGTACTCAAAACGCTGCAAATTTCTAAAAAAGCTTCGTTAAGAAACCGGTTCAACATAAAACGTAATAAAAGTTAAAAGCGGATTTCATCAAAAAGCACACACAGATCCGAACAGACGGTTTTCACTAATTGTTTAAAAAGTTTCTTGCCATAATTGTTTCTACTAGTTCTGCGATACATTTTTTTTACTCTCAAGACCCCGCAGCAAAATTGAAGATATGGAGAGGTTCTTGGTTTCAGAAATTTCCACTTTGATATTTTCTAAAATACTTCACAACCGGAAAGCCAGCGACTGTCCAGCAGGGAATTATGGGAAAAAGCAAGAAAATAAAATATATTCCCAAAAACGTTTGTGCCAAACATCAATCGCAACATTTCAACATCGAAAGCTGCAACCAACGTAAAAAATCAAGAAAATGTGCTTCACCAGTGTGCGCTACAATCATTGTTCCTTGGCATCAAAGAACCGATGCTCATCTAACAAACTGTCGGCGAAAACATCAGCTATATTCTCCACGCAAATCCCCTTGGTTGGCTATAATTCACCTAGACATTGATTACCTGGCAGTTACGGGTCTTTCTCACTTCCTCGCTCCCCTTTCCGAAATACGCACCCCCAGCTTCGTCGCTCGCAGTCGCAGCAGCGCTAACCGACATGGTTATGATCTTGTGGCTAAGGTTCCCCTGACCTGACGACCACGACTCGTCGACTCATTTGAGGTCTGCATATTTTTCTTCTGTCCAAATAGGATTAATGGATTTGACAAACGAACGGTTGAAGGAGTTTGTAGGTTTACCATTGGCATTGTTGAAATTCGTTTTTTTTTCAGCTTAACTAGACCATAATGCGCTTGAATTTCAATAGACGTCCTTCTTTCTGCCGATTTCAAACTTTGGAATTTTAACTGGAAGTTCCAACTGACGCTTTTTTGCAGTGGCCAGCGGCCAGGAAAAGTCAAGAACCACTGTCTCATACTACTTTACACAGAGCTGGATCCGCGCTGCCAACAGATGCGCACAGCCAGTGTTTATCGGTATGCGTTGTGCACGCGTCCTGAAACGTTTTACCTTTTCCTTAACCAAATGCAGTTGTACGAAGAGACAGAAACTTACTTGAAAGGAACGGGAAAAGCAAACCTCTCCCTGCGATCCGCAGGTATGTACGGCAAGTATTCCCTGCCGTTGATCAGGGATGTCTGCCGCAGAACCTTGAAACCAAAATGCTTCCGGTTAGAAACCTTCTACAAAGCTTCCTGTACAATGTAAAGGTCCGGCCAGTGGGCTGAGCAACACAACTATGTGGTCTCTCGCACGCTGGATGCCGTAAAATCAGAAAACGTTGACACCATGATGACTGGATATCGCGTCGTTCATGTGTTTTTCTGCGTTTCAACGCGAATATCGTTCATTTCGTTTTGCAAAATAAATCACAAACAAATTTTAACCATGTTTTACGCCGCCAACGGGTGTTTTTTCGCATTTAACAGTAGAACAGTATTTGCTCAGCTACCACTGCCAAATCACTGAGCCATCTATTCTGCTTTGGTAGATGGCCATCATCAGGGATATCTGAGAGGTGTTGTGAAAGTGTTGCACCGTTATGTAATGTGTAGTCACGGAAACCACGCGCTAAAGTACTAGTTGGATGTCAATCTTACGCAATTGTCTGAACGTTTGGCTCCTGCTTTCGAGTTTGGACGATCCCAGCAAGAGCCGAGTCAAACTTGTTAAAGAATCCACAACAGCATCTTGTGTCAACTGCTACTAAGACTTCGTGACATCGCTTGACCCGTTGCATTAAACTCAAATTCAGGTTAAACCGACGCGACGCGGAATGAAACGCACGAAACTGGGGCAGCGGCAGAACCTTCTCGATTGGCGCGGTTGGTTGCACAGAATGTACATCTGCTTTTTGAAAGAAAAATATCAAAAACGATGACAATCTGTGGCCTGGTTTAGGAAAAATGTCGAAACTAGTTAAAGGAATGCAGTCAAAACAACCGCAGCTGAACTGTATTGTTTTGTCATTTGTTTGTCGTCACCAACGACCAACAACCTAAGCAGTGACTAGTCTGAAGCTTGTGACGCCACCTACCGCAATTTCTTCTTTCGTGTATAATCCGCCAGATGGAGCATCGTCATCAGGAGGTGAATGGTTTTCGATGCGAGGGGGAATGCCTGGAGAGAAATCACAAGAACCAGATAAAAATGGAGCAGTTTTGGTTAAATGACAAAAATAGCAAAATTTCATAAAACGATATATATTTTTATCACTGAAACATTTCAGTGAGTCCCTCACACACAGACAGGAGTTCGACCTTTCGAGTCACCACCGTCGCAAACATCTACTACCGCGAGGTCAGGGTCAGTTTTATAGGAGTAGCCACAACAGATGCTGTTCCGACTGAAAAAGGAATAAAGCAGAATTAATCCTTGGGGTCCGTGGCCAAAAAAGCCCTTCTGCGGGCCCGCAAGCCTCGAGGGTATTTCGCAACAGTTTAGTCAAACTTGGGTAGTTGCTATTTTTCATTGGTTGATCGGAAAAAATTACGGTCTTTTGAAGTCCAAACCGGACTGTCGGTGTTTTTTCTATTTCTATGCTTCGATGAAAAGCGCAATGTATCCGCAAAGCGACGCCGGACAATTGCAAGGATCTTCACGTTCGCTCTACTTTCGTTTTTATTCGAAACTGTAGATGGCTGATGGAGTAGCGCATTAAAAACAATGTACGGAGGCTTCCTGCAGATGTTGGTACAGTTAAAGAAACTTAAATTCGGAAATTAGTAGCTTTCACGTCCCGCCGTGCGAGCGGACAATGACGTCAGGCACTAAAAAATTCGAGATCGCGGAGCCAGTTTGTCCACCCCAAGGGTTCTTGACCAGGGGATTACCCGCTGGGGTAATTTTGTTTGGGGATTTTGTGTAAAATAGAATTGTCACGTTTGTATCCTCCCCATAAAAATATGTAAGTTTTAAAATTTCAATACCAGAGTGCATGGAGATTATTAAACTATTTTTTTTTAATCAAGAGCGTCAAAAACTGATTTTAATCATTAAAATTTTACGAAACATGAGAGTCTCAAAATGAAAACGCAAAGATTTATATATTGAATATGGATTCACATGCATGAATAGCACGGCTGTGAAGAACAGTTACAAGAGTCCATGAGACAGAAAAAGGTTTGGAACCACTGATCAGCTCGTATTGTAAATACGCCACTAGGCCTGCTTCCATAGTCAATAAGACGAAAACTGTGGTAATCTTCGGAACGATTCTGCGATGTCTTGCAAGTTTTGCAAGGGACTTCCGGGTCGTCACACAAACCTAGGGGTACTTACTGCTTCCAACAGATGTAACACTTCTGCTTGTTTGAACGTTGGGTTTGTTGGCGGTAGAGGGCTTATTTTGATCCTTCTGGCCCTTCGCAGGCTCGCTTTTCGGCAACAACTTGTCCAGTTCGTTGAGCGAAGCAAGAACTTTGCTTTGCTTCAGTTCTTCAGCTCTGTCCAAGGATTGCTTCGCCATGATCTCCAGCTGCTTCTTGGTGGCGGCGTCGATGCCTTTCTCGTTTCTCTGCGCCACATTGAGAGGAAGTTACCAGAAGAGCACGAACGGCAAGTGCCATTCATCAGGCATTAAATCAGGGGGGACGCAAGGTCATCTATTACCTTCAATATTTTTAGATAATATAATGCATGCTATTCATGACTGAACAGTTTGAAATGTACTGTACTGCGTGGGCGAAAAATCGTTCACCGTGTTTGAAAGACAGCATTCTGTCGTTGCTTTCTCTTACAGCCCTTCTCGTATATTTAGATAGACCAAGGTTATCTGTGTTTTGTAATTTGCGGCAAGACAGACGGGGCAGAGGTAATGCTTTGCTTATGGCGCAAACTGATTAGGCCCTGGCCGTGAACAAATCAATGACGTATTTGCATATGATTAAAAACAAGAAACAAACAACTCCTTGACTTGGATAATGTGTACACTGGGCATGTGCAAACATTTTGAAACTGCAATTACTCTACGAAATAACATTCGTGTGAGCTTTGACTACATTTTCAGCTTGATTGCAATAACCATTAAAGTTCACACTCACTTCTACGCAAACGTCAACAAACCCGCTTTCAACATTCATCTACGAACAGAAAAACTGAAACAATACTGCTCAACCACAGATAAAATTCGTAAGTTTTTTAATAAAAACCATCTGTTGAAAAGTAATGAAAGGCCAGACTGCTAACTTTCAAAATGCCGAAGTCTTCTAACACAGTTGAGTAACTTCCTTTTGAGACGTACACGCATGTATCGCATTCTGCTTTAAAGTTTCCCCAAATCGCAACAGAACCACAACCCTTACCACTTTTATGCAAAGTTCAGCCGCTTGCATGTAAAGTTCGGAAGCTTCTTGGTTGTTCCCAGCCTCATCTTCCTCCAGAGCGTGATGCACCAGAAACTTGGCTCGCTGGGCTGATTTTTCCGTTTCCGTCTTCACTTCATTTTTTTCTGAAGTCTGCGATGTGGTGGGTACAACAAATGAAGCAAAACGAAGCAAGCCGTAAAGAAGTTCGCAACCGACACGGCAAAACGTTTTAAGATCGCAATCGCGCGACCAAAAAAAATCAGTTCAAACAGCTGGAAATTTTACAAAATACAACGTCAAAGTTCAACCCAAAATAGTAAACATAAACATCAATGATATTTTAATTTAAATTTGCATTTGTGAACACATAAACGGCCATGATTTGTTGAACGGTTTGATGGTAGAATGTTAAATGATATTTAACGTTTGTGGTTGTTAAGAACAAATTTATTGACTGGCACATTTTGCGGCCGCCTGAAAAACAAACTTTCAACGCCGATGTTTATGCGATTTTTTCAGGGCTTGCGTGGGCAATGTACACTACCCTTACATCTTCGAAATAAGCTGCTTAGTTACTTGGTCCACCTTGCATGCCGGCACGTTCCTGGGTCAAGGGAACTTGTCTTTAAAATTTTAGCAAATTCAGTGACGACATAATGGACCACGTTTTCAAAAGAAAAACAAATCAAAATGTGACGTCATACGATGCTAAAATTTACTGACCAAAATGCTCTCAAAACCAGGGCTGTGAAGCCGAAACTCTGATTTCATGCTCCGGCTCTGTGCATCTGAAATTTAGGCTCTGGCTCCAGAATGATTTGGCCCATTGAAAACTGAAAACCGTCGTATTATTTAAAAGTACAACTTGCTTGCCCCACAAACTTTGTCTGCAGAACTGGAACCCGAATGTCAGGCTTCGGCTCCACCATTCAAATGTTTTTGGCTCTGGCTCCGGCCATCCAAAATTACTTGGGCTCCAGCTCCACAGCCCTGCTGAAAACCCACTCACTATTTAAAGGTGTTTTTAGCAAATTTTTAGGCAGTTTTACACTAAAAAGCGCCCCTGATGCAATAGACTTTAACTTCATTTTTCTCAAAACTTGGAATATTAACTTGGTCCGCTAAAAAGTTAGGTGTCTCTAACAAAATGAAAATATTCTTTGCCAGATCTATTCAAAACAAGATTGCTTGTCTACAAGAATCTAAACATCAAGCGACTCGAATTCGTATTCAGTTTAGCAATAGATGAGAGCACGGGCATCACCGATATCACTCAGTCAGTTGTTCTTATATACGTAAAACAACTGACGGCTTTGAATCTGATGAAGAAGTGTTAGACCTAGCTAGCACGAAGTCAACGACAACTGGCGGGAATATGACACACGGGGTTTAAGATCGTAGATACATTTCGATCGAATCTAACCAAAAGTGAAAGCTTGCACCTGCGGTGGTAGGGGAACATTTCGGATTTCGCAAGAAATTTTTGACTGCATTCGGAGCAGAGAAAGTGGAATTGAACCGTTGCATTATCCACCAGGTATATGAAATTAAATCAATGGCGATTCAAGGTTGTTTTCGAAGAATTTGTAATGTGATTGCCTGGATATTACTTATTTCAGTCGGCTCGTTCGTTAAAAACGGCCGGCACTTAGAAAAGGTTTTGGACTGAAGAAATAAATGATATCAAATGTTTCGTGGGAAATTAAAATGACGATGACTCTCTATTAAAAGATGTTGAATGACTTGGCATTCCTTGTTGATATAACGCAACATCTATCGAAAGTAAATGGTCAATTTCAAGGGAGAAATTAACAAACACATATGTTTGAGCGCATTACTTTACTCCATACAAAATTACATCTTTTTAAAGTTTAGGTCAACTTAGAAACTAAGTGCGTACACACTTCCCATGTTTGAAATTTATTTGGAATTATAATAAACTAGTAATTAATAGCAAAAAATGGGAAAAAGACAGAAACATTATTCACTGTTTTTGATGTTTGCTTCCTGAATTTTCAAAGAAATACAAGTAGTTTTTTCAACCCTTTATCAAAAGAGCTGTAGAGCAAAACCTTGATCGAAGTCATCATGAAATCATTTAATTGCAATAAGACAATGACATCACAAGAGCCTTTATTGAAGAAGATTTTGTGAATTTTTCATAGAAAATGTCGTTGGGGGAAGAAAAATTCGCAGAAAAATGCTTTGATCATTAGTGTGCCTATAATGGTACCATGGTTTCTTGAGCACTATTATGAAATCATCTGGCGCTGAACACCAAGTTCATGGTACAAGCAGTTTGAGATGCTCAAGGAGACGTTTGTCTGTTGTGATCGGAAAGCCCGAGCGGCATTTGCGCATAGCTTCACACTTTGTCAGCAAGCAACAATAGAGATCACACGACAAGATCACTCTCGTCGTCACCATAAGCAAGTAGTATCAACTGTTCACTAGCATTATTAGAGATCACTCACTAAGATCACTCTATTATTGCTTGTTCGCGCCACGTATGTGGGTGTTATTCTTCGCGCACATCTCGCTCGTGGTGAATCGCACATTCAACGCAACGCCAACCGAGAGGTTGCAACCGTCAATGCCAACACAGGCAGATAAATAGACCAATCACACATCAAACTAGTTCTATGTTGCATTGCTACAGAACACTCAGTTATAAAAGGAAGTTTTTGAAGCCGTTGGTTTGTGGAATCACTGCAATTACCCATGGTTCAGCAAACCACCACAAAAATCACAAGATCTGTTATAACAGAATATAACATAACAGAAACATCAGAGCATCAATATGGAAGCAAATTTTAGTGACAAAAAACTGAGCAGAAATATATTGAGGGTTACACAGAATTGCTAATTTCCAAAATAAGATCCAAATTATCCCTTACTTGTCTAAGTTGATTGACCAGCACCTCTATTCTCTTGTTGTATTCATTGATTTTTTCAATGCAGTCTAGCTGGGAACCTGCAATAGCGGCATGAGCCAGTGCCTGCACAGCTTCCTGCAATAGAGATAAAACAAAACTAATTAAATATTTCAATATGAAAACCGTCGTATTATGCCACCTCAAATGTTATCAATTGCATTTATTGCAAATGACAACACTCATAACAAGTTCTAACCTCTTAAAGCACACAAACATTTTGGTACCCCAGAAATTTCATTTAATTGCGATCACCAGTGTGTTTAAACTGAGTTCTTCTTATTAGCAGACAAATTTTCATTACAAATAAAACTGATCAACTCAAGTTTTGAATACACAAAAGAATCAGAAGGTTATTCAACTGAGTACCCTTAACAGACTTTAACCATCTTTTCAAGTTTGAATGAATTTCAGATATAATATATTGGTGACGTTGTGCATGAAGAAGTTTCAATGACACATCAATTTCCCAAACATTCTATGCAGTGTTGCAGGGAAATGTTAAGTATAGAATTATTTATCAATATTAGGATTTTGCTTGAAAGTCTATGAGAATCTGGTCAATACATTGTTAAAAATGTGCGAATTAATTCTACCAATTGTTCATTTGTTAGGGTTGCATGATGGTTTGATTTTACAAACTTCATTACAGAGACTAAAAATACACAGCAGCATGTCGTGCTATATATATACAGAAATGAGTCGTACACTGGTCTTTTAAATTCTGGGTATTTACTTTCTGGAACCTGTTGCCAGAATCAACTGTAGAGTGGCACTGACTGAAATTTTTTCGAGCCCAATCTTCTTGCATTTTCATCAGTTTCATTTCTACAGCACACAAGTTTGTGACAAACGGTTAGCTAACTTGGCAAATACCCCTGACAACATTAACATTTTGAGAACCCACGTATGATATATTCGTACTTCGATTTTGGCCTAAAAAACAGCAGTTTTCGGTTGCTTTACCAACACCCTAGCTCCTCTGCCGATTGTGCCAGAGAGATGTTCAAGGGCTCAAACGGATCGGCCAGTCTAGTAGAATGCACTCGAAAAAAATGTTTTTGGTTGGGGGTGCGGATTTCTTGTGACTGACGTCATAAGTGAAGTAGTTTTGGGGTCATTTTGGCTATGTTGCCTGGCCTAGGGCCCAACTGCTAGGCCAAAGTGTTTCGCTGAAGTTTTCGTTGGAAACTAGGCTCGAGTCCGAGTCTTTTGAGCCTTGGATCGACTTTCTAGCGTTTCTGGTTCAAAAGTTATGATCTAAAATAAACAAATTAATTA
>JGI24159J19872_10003672_pt1 | contig 19227 bp, 11 predicted proteins | sample Ectturendosymbi4_FD_19872 | JGI IMG/M metagenome (IMG submission 19872) | reverse complement strand
AGCAACGATAGTGCCAACCAGAATGAGCAAACGGAAATTTCAGTGATACAAGCCCCGAACGGTTGCATTCACAAAGTGTAGGTTGTGTGATGAGCCCAAGAGACGCTGCTGATCTGGAATGGCCCCTGAGTGAAGGTATGCAAGTTAGTGCGCTGCCGCCTGTCTGGATAGCCATGATCATCTCTTGTTGAAGCGTCAAGCTGTTTAAATTGCCAAGTGTGACGCTTACGCACGTTAGTGGCACAAACAATCACAATTGGTGAGCAAAAGGTCTGCCCGGAGTCGGAGTCGTTAAAATTTTCTGCGACTCCGACTCCTCGGGTTGAAAATCCTTCCGACTCCACAGCCCTGGAGGGTATACCCTCAATGCGACACCACATTGAAGATGACGACAGCGTAGACAGCTAGCCTGGTCATGTTACGCCAGATAGTCTAAGTGGAAGTTTATGCACCGGAAGTAATAAAGGCAGAACCATCGCCAGAAAGTGTTCAATAGGGCTTGACATTCTAATACTGACAAAATCTGCAATAGGGCTTGACATTCTGAATACTGACAAAATCTGCACTGATTATAGCGTTTCATGTTTCAATTTGGGGGCTCGGCCACCAAAGCACCCCCGTGGCGACGGGATTGGATACAAGTCGTTTCGAAAGTGTTGATCCTGGCAAAGAAGGAACCTCGTCAGTGCATCTGATGAAGCATGCGAGCAAGAACACTCAAAATTTCGATGAAGAAATGGTGTTCCTTAGCCAGGTGTCATGAGTCGGAATGTTGGTGACTACCCTGGATTATTTAGCCCAAATAGGACCGCCTGCAATCACAATAGAAGTTTTCCCCAGAAACGAGAGTGATAGGACACGGTTTTCTAAGTTTCACTGCAAAAGATTACAACCAAATGGTGAAGCGGTAGGTCATCCATGGCTATTATTCCTCGCCTGGAAAAATAATTTTTGTTGCTTCCACTGCAACTTTTCAGCTCTGGATATCCCAGCACAGCACTCAATACCTCTCGTCTCTGCAGGTACTACACTCATACCTCCTTACTGATCAGGGAGGTATCTGGCTAGAGGGGAGATATTAACGAGGGTTGCAATTCTTTGCTTTATTGGGTTAACGGCGCTGTCCATTGAAGTGTCTGCTAGAGAGGCCTTGGCGTCACCCTTTCCGGCCTTCGCAACATCACGGATTTCTGCCATTACGCCCTGGTGTACCCCACAAAAATTTCTACACACCCACTAAGCGGGGCCCCACAAGTGTTTCAAATCGGGCCCCGCACTTGCTAACGCCGGCCCTGGCCGTACCACTAAAAACGAGCTAGCGCCGGTTCTGAAAAACTTTTTCAACTGGACTCCACGTGCAGTTTATAACGATAACATTCTGATAATACAACTTCAAATCATGATTAAGAAAATGTGAATCATGCTCTAGCAACAAATCGACGCATTATAAAAAGTTGGAAATTTTTTTAAATATTTTCTAACTGAAAAGACGCTGCAGTGATTCCCGTCCATTGTGCAGCCCGGTCCTGTTCGGCATATTTTCAACACACTCCAGCTGCATAGTGCAATCACCACAATGCAACGTTGTATTGTCGTAGATAAATCTGTTTCACTTCGTTCTTGCTCGCGCTCCTTTCTGCTCTGACGTTGCTTTCGTCTGTGCTAACCCTGGAAACTAGTCTTATAGACCACCTTTTTTGTACCGCGTCCCAGGCTCGTAGCCACCGGGAGCCATTGACATCCAAATTTTGTGCCCAGAAAAATTTGTTTGACACATGGAAAGAACAGAAATCTTGCCCCCTAAAAATGAATTTTTTACCCCCAAATCTGAAAACCTGGCTACGGGCCTGTGTATAACCACAGCGAAGAGTACGTATTCTTGATACTGTCTCTGCGGCTACAGGCTTGAAAAGAGGTAGCGTCGTTCCTTTGATCTTGGAACTGCTTTCAGCACATTAATACCTGAATCTGGGTCGTCACTAATGCGGCGCTCGATTTATTGTTAAAGTGGTACAATCAAGGAAATACAAGGGTCTATGTGCCTCATACCACCGGCAACAAACATAAGTCAGTACTTAAGTCCATAAAGTTAATATTATACAACGACGTGAACGCGCAATAAATGGAGATAACGCGGCGGTAGCCAATCGAGCACAGGATCGCAGGAACATCCGGAGTATTACCCTAAAATCCAAAGCAAAATACAATGCATGAAAACCATGACAACAAACAAGCGAACGGAAAGTGGGTATATTACCAGGCGATGCATTTAAAAGGTATAGTTATCGTCAAGCCGAAGTTTTAAGAATTTTCAATGTCGCTGACTCCTCACGATCAACGAACATTGCAACAAACGTTCGACACACGAGAGCACGCAAGCGCTTGAAGTAAAACAATGTGATTGGGAAAAAGTCATTGCGATTGCGCAGGCTGTGACGATTCAGCATCGCGCGTCCGACCACAGACGAGCCTCGCCGCTGAAAGTTAATTTACAGCACAGGGAAGGGAAGTGACGCTTCTCACTGAAACAACCGTTCCCTGATGCGATACATCCAGCTGCAAGCTGAACCGCCGTTTAAATGAGGAAGCTTTAACCGCTAACTGTTTCAAGGGGATTTGGTCGGCAACCGAATCGAAACAGGTTTACTGACTGAAAACCAAAATCTGCTTGAAACAGCGACAAGCTCAACATGTACGCACACAAAAAATCGCAGCGAGAAGCGAGCGGGTCGACTGCAGCTTACTAGGAATCGACCTGGACATAAATTCAACACGTTAATAAAGGATTTCAGCGCACAGGAAATGTCGCAGACCGATTGCAGCCATCACCCTATACGACTTATTAGTAGCGCACACTTTCGAAAAAGTTTGACACGTGGATCTAGGCACGCTCAAGTTCAACAACACAAAAAAGTTTTTAGCACGATCTTGGGACTACACAAACAGTTATTTTCCCCTACGATTTGTACAAACCTATGAGCATTTTAACCACTAATGGTCACACTACGTGTCGCATAGACGGATGCCACTTACGAACCAATTTGCCGCGAGAGCTTTTGCTAGAAGTGGCATTACGCACCAAAGAAGTACAAGGTACCGGCTCCGTTCAAACAACACATCAGATAATACTTAAGCGAGCAGCCAAAATGCCATCATAGCAGGAGTTAGTGCAGTCTTTTGACTAACGTCCGCGAATTGCTCGTATGACCTGTGGGTGCCATGCGGATGAATAACCGCATACGATAAGACTTCACCGAAAAGAGTGAAATAGGTCGATCTCAATATGCAACGTCAGTAGCTTCTGTTAAACAGGTGTGCACAATACTAGTTTAGGGGCCGAAGGCAACTTTCGCATCAGGGTGAATAGGCGATAAATTACTTCAGCGCAGGGTTGTTTTGCCAAACCTCAATTTGAGCTTGAACACTGCAGAAACGTGTAATGCGAATGTACAGACTTATATCATGCTTGGTACGCATTTCTAACCTGTTTTAGATGTATCAGCAATTGCTAAAATGGAAAACAAAGCGAAAACCGTTGCTGATTACAACAACGCTTTCTGAACTTGCGTTGCGCAGTTTGACCGCCTTACGTGATTACTACACCAGAAAGAGTTTACATTCTCCGACCTCAATTGCAACGATGTTAGCGCACGCTGCTGGTGATCGTGGGTTGGTTTATCAAGTCGCCGATCCATTGCATCATCAGCTGAAGCTACAAGTTTCGTGGAGAAAACAACCGGTGCGAGATGAAACAGAGGATGGCGGTAGCAAACACGAATCAACGAGAACAGATTCAAGCAAAACGAAAGCAGGTGAGTACGAGCTGAACAACGTTGACACTCCAAGTCTTGCTCGAATTGCATTGGTCTCTAAAGCGGTGATTAGTCATATGGTGACAGCAGTTTCAAAAACTTCGGTCAGAAAGCAGACTCCGAAAACTAACAAATAACCGACGAAAAAAACGTTTTAAACGCGCACAGGGACAGCCACGCGCAGGGCTACAGCGTTCAGCAACCACCGCAAGGGACACCAGTCGTATGCTGGAGCAAGCGCGACAGTTGTTTCACTTGAACAACACGCTGTCGCGAGCTCGTTGAAAGTGGTGTCACTTTCCGGCGTGGGTAACCGACCGAAAAACAAGGTCAAATGAATGGAACGTGGAATTGTGACTTGATAGTGAAGGCCGAACTTGAACAATAGAGCTCGCTGGTTATTTCGCGCCGTACGAATCTACTTAACTGACACCTGCAAATAAAAAAAGCATCTAATTCAACAACGGTCACTAAATACGCTGCACTGATTCGAAATAACGATAATTTTTACAATCCCAAGACGCTACAAATAGATATAAGAATCGCAGCAGAAATGGCCAATAGACGGTAATAAAATAAATAGAATTTTCAATCAAACAAGGATCTCGATATCACGTAAACTGAGAAAGTTACTCACACTAACACAAAATATTAATTTTATAAAAAGGCAGGCAAAAGACGGGTATAGCCAACTGTCAATATGCAACAACATTAATCGTCGACTGGTTGGCCAAACGGTCCTTTTTAAATGCGTGATATGACGAATGCGTTTATTTTCTTTGCCCAGAGATAAAGTTGCTACCAAGTGGTGTAACCAAAAAAGGGCAAAGTAATTTTGATGTTAACATGAAGTTCCTGAAACTTCTTTTTGAGGTGTTATCATCAGTTAGTTTTAAATTTGTGTTATCAGCAACAACAGATTTTACTTCTGTAACGAGACCAATGAGAGAATTTGAAGAAAGTAAAGTTTATTCAACGCACCATGGGCGTGATACATGCTTACGCGACTATCGGCTGACAGGTAGGGCCAGCCTGAAGCAGAAAGATTAGAACCACAGGTGACACAACTGGCAACAAGGCCAGTGCGTGCTTGAAAGCTGCTATTCCACGCAACTTGCCACCACATGTCATAAATACAGTATAAAGTTATAAGCCATGCAAAATAATAAATAGGATCGGCAGTATAGATTAAACGCAGTGACGTCATTAAACAGACGTCATAACAATCTCAATGATTGATGCTAGAGAGCACACGCAGGAAGCGAAGCCATCAGTGGACGCGCGCACACACACACCGCTGTGTGTCCGCAAGCTTTCAGCAACCAACGCACACGCAAATAGAAAGCCTATCTCCGGATCAGGAAGCAGCGGGTTAAAACACAGATCGAGCTGAGGCCCGGCAACTTGAAAGGAAGTGTGGTGAATCTTGTAGGTGCGCACCTGCACAGCGACAAACGGCTTCAATAACTTTGAAGCACATCGCAGTATGCCAAACATGGGCTCAGAGTTCGCAGCATGCTGAGTGTAAGTTTCGAGCAATGGCCGGCAATTCGAGCGTCCCTCCAAGACAGCGAAAAATACCGTGTGAAGCTAGTTTAAAGCAAGACCAACTATGGGTAACTGCAAGGAGGTACTAATAGCAATGGCATACTGTACATAACGCACCGTTGAAACCCTCCTGACCTGTTAAAATATTGTTTTGTTTTAGCTTATGCAGTGGTTGAGAACACCTTTTTGGGATTTGGTCATTAAACAAATCAAACGACGGTGACGCTGCGCTACGGTTTCAGACATCTGACACTTCCTGCATGCCCGGTCTGCTTTTTACCGGATTGCATTCGCGGCACATTCGGTCTGTCACGCTTGTATACAACGTCGCTTTGACCGTAGCACTGACAACCTTGATATAGTCTCAACTTTTTTCTGGAATCAGAATGTATTCTTTCCTCGAACGATTCGTCGAAACGCACAGCGACAACAATTTCACAACTTTTTGAACTGATATTTTTATGATCAACGTTCAGTCTTGCTGCGTTTACTGCATTAAGCCACGTTACCACTACGAGGTAGCTGTGACCAACACATCCATAACATACACAAAGTGTCATCTGGATAATCACAACAGACAATATGCGGCTTCATAATAATATTTATCATTTGTTCTAAAGTTCCGCAGTTGCACTCTGAGCCGTGACGAGTGGGTGGTCATGAAATCGCCTCACACAGCTCGGAGTGGTGTTTGTCGCAAAGGTTACCGTGTTTTTGTCTTCCGGAAAGGTCGTGATGTTCGCAAACACCATCGTACTGCAAACGTGCACATGACTTTAAGACTTAGCAACATTAACATGTCACACTTGCATAAAACCACTGAAACCCGCAATTAATTGACTGACGGTCAAGAACGTATGACGAAACAAATACTTTTGTGACGGCTTAGAAACGGACATATACAACTCGAAAAGAAAATTTCGTGCTTAAATGATTCCAATCAAGAAAAAAATGTATAAATTATCTTTTTTCATAATATACTTCACAATGAAATAAATATTACGCAACTTTAGTGTGTTCCAGTTTCACTAGCAACTTAATACATATTCGTGGACGAGACACTTAACCAGGAACGTTTCCATCTACCTGAAGAAACAAGGTCTTGGTACGTTTGACACATTTATGCGGTTTAGTACTGCACACCAATGCACCTCGCTTAATACCTACAGTATCTTAACCATCTCCAGTTGCGCGCAATCCAGGAAGCCTTGTAAATTATCATAAATTTATTAAGGTTTTTCTTGATCAGTGGATCTATGGAAGCTACTATTCATTTTTAAATGAAAATAACGCTTGAAACGAACTGGTCACGAGTTTTGTATAAAAATTAATCCCTGAAATTCTTTTGTCTTGACATATTGGTTATATGGGTTGTAGGAGGGTGTCAAAGTCGGAAGATCTAATCACCTAGTACGCAGGTGATAAAACATAGCAAAGTAAACTTCGCTGCTGCACATGCCTCTCTTGTAAGCATGTTTGGGATCATTACCAAACATCCTGGAGCGCTCTGTTATAGCAGAAAAAACATGCCCCAAGCACGCTTAACCGCCAATGACGACAAACAAATACTTCAAATTAATAACTTTGAGGTCGCTGATCGTTGAAACTATATTAATTTATGTCAGAATCTCTGTTACGAACAAAAATGATTCCAAATTCACTTCACTCGTTTGGAATTTTAGCCAATGTGATTGGTAAATGCAGCGCTTCTCTGCGGCAAACAGACAACGATGTTCCCACATCAAATGAACTCTCGGCTCTTAATGCTCTTCATCATATTACCTGCCGTGCCTCGATCTTTGTGATGGCGCTTGAATGAAACACGCTGCCAACTGCACACCAGCCTTACGATCACATGGAAAGTATTGTTACAAGCAGTGGGGTTAATTAGAAGGTTTTTCGACGGATTAATAGGAAAAACTAAATCTTTACAATTTAAGTTGACACCATATCATAACTGCGAAACTTTCCGATNAGGGAAGATGTCGCAATGTAATTGTACCGCCAAAACAACCGCAACAACCAACGTACTGCTAACGTCAGACTAATTTCGCGTCCGTTTGCATTAGTGCGTGTTACCTCCTCAGCCACAATAGCAATACTGCAAAGCTGAAAAACGAAATTGCGCGTGACACACAGTCGTGTCGCTATATAAGCGACGATCAGGTTATGATCACGACGCATGCCAAATCATAAAATGCTTTCGCTGCGAAGAGATTCAAGGCCTGAAGCCTGAATTAACTGGTGTCTTGCACTGTACTAAATCAAGCCGCAAGTTTGCGACATCAAACACTGCTACAAATGGCGGTTGCGCTTTGCGTTTGTGATTTTTAGTCGGAAGGTGTGACGCAGAATAAAGAAATGTGCATCGAGAGTACGATTAATACCGAAACGGCAAAGCTTTTGAATAACCCTTACAAGCGTGAGAAATGATCTGCTACTCGCACCCCACTGGCTTTTGAAGATCTTGATAGCATAATGATCGTATTTTTGTACAGTAAGTCAATAACCTGCACATTTTCACAGACAGCTAAGGACATTGGTTATGTTTCCTCGAGACAGATAAAACACAAAACTGGTACGTTTGCGCACCAACACGTCAAAGAAATGGAATGCCCTTTTTCGTTAAAACAAACGGAAGATCGCAACGGAAAGAAAATCGCATGCACGAACTGCTGAACGCGCACAGAGATTACACGTGCAAGGATTTTGAAGCACAAGCGAAAAGCCGCAGATCACTCAACTGAGCAGGTACAACGTAACAAATACCCGCAGCACTGCGTCACTGAACCGGAAGCAGATCATTCGAGTCATTACTGGTTGCGGCGTTACCTCATAACCAAGAGCGCACAACTTCGTAACTTCGCACGTTGCCTGAACTAAGTATAGTCCGCATTTATTCAACAACCGTCGATAGACTATACCCAGCACAGCAAGCACCTGATGTCGTCACACCACAGCTTCCCAGGCTTTGACCGTATTTTACAAAATCAAAGCCCACTTCTAAGTGCAAAACTTGACAGCAGGACAACACTCTTTTGATCTATACAACACACATCTCAACCCCTTGCGCATGAAACCAAGAAGTTTGAGTCGAAATGACTCTTCTGGATGCAGCCTGGCAAGCACATGCTTTTTTAAAAAACTGAGCGCGAGGTTTTAGAGTACTTCAAGCCTGATAAAGCAAGATCATAAGGAGACAAAAGCAAGGTTATCCATCGCAAGTCATTAGTAATGATCACCGCAACAAACCGGGCGTTTTGAAGCGAGCCCCAACTTGCTCACGCAGTTTTGATCTCGCAGCAACAGAAAGTATATCAATATAATCATCGCCGCAGTCAGCAAGCACTTTCGTGCAGGACTTACCGCACCAGAACGTACGTAAAGATATCAACTAGACAAGGAACCCTAGAGTATAGAACAGCTGGAGCAACATCCGGAATCTGGGGGAGGTGCGGGTCCACTAGATTTGTTGATGTGTTTGACTAACTCGAAGAAAGCCTTGCAACAACATATGAAAATAGTTAGACATGCAAACAATGCGGTATATAAGGTGGCACTTCCTCAGAGCTGGCTTTCGCGTTTCCTTCGTGTGCTCTGAGCAGGTATAGGTTGGGCAGGGAAGGTAACTTTAGCACTTACCAAGCGTCGTAGAAAGAGCAAAAATTAGTGAGTGATTGGTTACAGCAGATTGCAGCCGCTGTTCTTCTTTTTCTTCTTTCTAGGTTCGGGTGTTTTTTTATTGATTTGCTTGACTAGGTCGAAAAATATCTGTCCAGTACACATCAAAACAAAAACTACATGTAGCATATGAAATTGAAAGGAGCACAAAATGACCACGAACAAACGAAACAGGAACTCAACACCCGCAACTTATTGGGTTAACAAATACTTGTGCAGGTAACCAGTGCAAGGTTACTGTTGTTGATTACTGTCGCGATTATGTACCATAGCAGTTCGGCAAACCATCACGCAGCATCGACGGACAGGAGTGCACCAAAACTAAAATTAGCGGTAATTGAAAGGGTGCAAACGTTCATACTGCATTAAAACGTTGCACACTTCGTGACAACAGCTACAGTGGAGCACTCGAAGTAAGTGGCCTGCACGGATCGGACCAAATCAACAAAATTTAGCTTGGCCAGCAGTTCCAGGCCACCAAGGCTAAATTAACCCAAGTAGGCCATTTTTTAAATTGTTTAAATGCCCATTTTTTATGATCGGTGACAGCAACCTGTTATATTAAAATGACAAACTCTTGTTTCACGGAAACAAAAACTCGATAGCATCAGCCAAAAACCGATTAATACACTGTCACGCAGCCAGCATAACTTCCTTGCTAACTATATTCTTAGTGAGTGCTATCGCTTGAGAACGTGGTAGTAATGTCTGGATCAGTAGTGAAAATGTTTGTTTCACAGGTTAACAAATAGCTTTGTCAGTTCAGCATTTTACTGAATAGCGTTCAGAAAACCGAGAACATACATTTTAATGGAATACGCACGGATTTTAGCAGCAGACTATTTTGGATAGGTTGATCTAAACATATCCTTTTTCAGCAAGGTTCTTTCACCTCATGCTTGTACGAAAAGTTTTCAATGAACGATAGTTCTGCGAGGATAGTAGAAAACTTCAAAGGTTACACCATCGTGTTGACGCCCTACTTAGTAACACACACCTCAACAAGTAGCAAAATTATTCATCGTCAGCGACTTGTGCTGTTGCTATTTTAGATCTTACGAGCGGCGACGAAGCAAAGTTTCTAAAGCCGCAAAAAATCTTGTGGTTAACACTGCCTCAGTAAACATTTACAAGGCGTTTCGAGGATGGCTTCTACTGTGGCCTTTCAGTATTATGAGCTTGAAGAAATCCGGTTGACCTGATCGTCAAGCTGTTACTGCGTTTTAGACTTTCGGGCTTCTTGTGTGTTGTGAGCGGTTAGCCTCACATTAAAACATAACGATTTGACAAGGATTCTCCGTCCGAGGTATCGACGCTACGCTATAATCTGCGATTACCTTTTTTGCATATGAAGTTAAACAATCGCTTGGAGCATACCTTTTGCAAACGTATTTCACAATAGATTTAGGCCCATAGTAGATGTGAATGACGTGTGTTAATAAACAGCTGGTCAATTTGTCGCTAAAACCTACGCTATCCACAAAGACCGGCCACATGCCTCAGAGAGAAATTTTGGCTCGTGCAGGCCACTACCAGGAATTTGAAAACCGCGGGTTTCATTTCCATTCACAAATGGGAGCTGCCCGTACGCAACATGGGTGGGAGACACAAAAAAGTCCGTGTTGTAGCCACGTAACGTTTGTCAAGGTGCTTACGCAAACTTCTGAAACTCGTCATTCTACCGAGTTCTTATAAATAAATAAATTCATTTACGCCTGTTTTTTTAAAAGTTCACGTAATATTCCGATATTAAATTACATTAAAGCAACAAAAATTCGCCCAGTGCAGACGTACTTTTGTCTTACGTTTTAAGACGACAACTATTTTCTGAAATGATTACAAAACGAATTTAATTAAGTTTGGAATGGAAAACAAGCTATTTTCCCACAAAAAATACAGACAAAAACGAAACCGTGATAACGACACTTCCAAGCCTCGAGTAGAAGGTTCTCATAGCTACAAAGGTTTAGTCGAATTTACACGATAAACAAGGATAAGTTGACTAAATAAAATTTTGTTTAGAAGAATTATCCTTGCGTTTGAAGAAACCGAATTTGTTAGACTAAAATAAGATGGATGTGCATCATGGACGGCTGCATCGTTGGACACATATGTTCGAATACAATGAAACTTAATTTCGCAAACCCAGCGATCCAGACCCTTATACGCGTATCAGCAGGTCATTAAAAATGCGGAATTAGTGCAGTTGCCTGTGAAGTTTTAACATGCCGGTTGGCAACAAAACAGTTTGGCTCTAGAAAAAAAGCTATCTTGGTCCGTATTTAAAAGTTACATTAGACCAACAGGGACGCTGTCGCTGCAGCCTGTGTTATCGACAACGGGTGTTTCCTAGCTATACATGTACGTATATGGCATCAAAGGCAATGTAACATTTTCGCAGGGAACTTCCTTTGTCTCCACCTAGTTTTTTTTCGCTGAGATTTGTCCAAAATAGCTTAAAAACTTTGTCAGTTTTGTTTTTGGATATTTTTGCAGGACTGAAAAAAAGCAATGACCGAATCGACTTCAACTATTTTGGTCATTTAATAAAAATTCGGTCTATGACTGAAAAAAAGAACAGATCCGCACAGAAGCCACTTTTACACTGAATACATCAAAGGAGTGTTGAAACAATGAAAAAACGTTTTTCAAGGACAGCTCACACAGAAACCACGGAAGTCACATTATCAAACTGAAAAAATGCTATGAATGGCTAAAACACTCTAAGAATCGCAGTACCGATTCTGTTTCTTTTCGGTCATACACGGAAACGTTTTTGAAATGACCGAAAAAAATTAAGTTATTTCGGTCAGAATGTTTGAAAACATTGGCTAAAAAACACTTCTATGGCGGGGGTTTTAATACAACTCTGAGAACCAATGACCAAAATGTTTCAAGTAAAAATGACTGAAATGTTTGTGAAAAAAGCAGTACCGAATGTTGCATACGAACTCCAATGACATGCACTTACGTTCTCAACATTTATTTTCGATTTGGCGGAGGTTTCCAAAAAAGAACTGCAAAAGAACGCTAATGATTAGACTGAAGTCCTGGTATGTAAAACTAAGAACGTAGTTAACTGATTTTAAAAAATCAACTTAAAAGCACACTAATAAATCGCACTTCTATGTAGTGATGAGCCTGGAATATGTACTGAAAACATTCAGTCACACATCATTAATATACACTACGCTTGCCTCGGCGCGTACTAGCAACTAACAATATGGGTATTTCTTCACAAATCGGAAACAATCGACATTCTCAGGCAACTTGGTCATTCTATTTGTCGCAACACGAGGCTGCCGCACAGTGATTTCCACCATTAGTCACATGTTGGACAAATTCAACTGTGGAAGTTTCGGCCCAATGTCGATTAAAACTTCCAAGAACTACTTATTGTGCATGCATTTTTGTGGGCACATAATAGTTAATTTCTTCAGTTGGTTTGAACACGTCAAGCGCAGTGGGCGAGGGAAAGCTTTAATAAAACTGCAATGGATAGTTCCGTGGTCTTGACCATAAAACTAACTTTGTCGGTCTTGAAGCATACAAGGAGAGAAACTGAGTCATTGCTCCCTTCATATGAAAGTACAGCACTTAAAAAGTACGGCATTCCACAATCCTCATATTCATGCCATAGAGTACCATTTAAGTACCCTAGGTAGACGGTGATCACGAAAGTTCGCCAGCAACATCAAACGCTTTATTAGATCTCCGCGCAACTGAAGATCTGATCGTCATCAGTCAAAGTTTGGATCCTACTGTAGATACCGTACACAAATGGAAAGGATTTCACCTCAAAAGCGAATCATTGCTAAAAAAGCCGACCATGAAATCGAACAATGGCTCCAGTTAATAACAACTTCAAAACCTGATATTTCTATGTTCAGCGAAATTGTAGAAGATTGTTACAACTCGGTCTCACTTTAACAAGCCCGTTTAAAAAATAATCACCTCCGGCGGAATACCATGCAGTTTCATAATATTCGTTTTCGGTCCATAAAGCCAAAAATATGCCATGAATATCCGTCAGCGTCATAGAGTTAAACCAAAGCCAAAGGAATCACATAAAATATTCAACCAATTCCTGCATTTATTGCAGTATTGTTTGTACCACATCTACATAACAAGCTGTTGATCTGAAAAATGTTGTAAATGCCTCAAGCTACTGCAGACTCATAGGCTTATATTTTCGGTAAACTGCTATAAAAGCTTTCGAACATATTACTGCTTTTTGTTTTAACACGAAAATGAAATGGAGCAAAAGTGAAAAACCTAACAAAATGCAACGATCATTGTGCTTGTAAAGGTAACTGTGGTTGTGTGGAGCATCTGAGGTATCAAAAACAGATGAAAGATGCATGCATAGGTTCATGACATGTGACAAGCTTTAGAATGTTTCACAACTAACATGGATAGAATTTATATGTTAATCATTAACAACTACCCACGTCTTGACTGCTAATTGGTATATTTCACTAAAAAAAGTTACGTGTATAAGAGTGACTTACCACCGCCATTCTCTTGCTAGCTGTTCTCCTTGATCTCGAGTAACTATCCTTTCATCTTCTAAATCACACTTATTTCCCACAAGTATCATAGGCACCTAAAGCAAGCATGAAAATCCATTAGTATGAAATACATCCTACAATCCAAACTCCACTCTTCAAAATTGCACATTGCTGTTAAAAATCTGTTGCAAACACTGCCCATACTATAAAAACCGTCATCATTGAAGTACTAATGTACTAAAAATCAATCATCAAAATAATTGATCTAAAAGTTACTGTATGTACCCAGAGAAGTATCAAAAAACACATACACCATATACAAGGCCTAAATTGCAAAATAAAGTAGAATTCATAATATTTTGTCATTATCATATGTTGAAACTGTGGCCCTCATGTTTCTAAACTTTCACTAACCTCATCGGTGTCTTTCACTCGCAAAATTTGTTCTCTTAAATCAGACAAATCATTAAATGAAGCTTGAGATGTGATGCTGTATACCAGAACAAAACCCTGGCCATTTTTCATATATAAATCACGCATCGCAGTAAATTGTTCCTAGAAACATACAAAAATACCACCATTAGCATTACACATGCAGTCAACTTTGGGATGAAGGTACCAGGCAAACACAAACATACTCACTTGCACAGTTGTGATAAATGTGTATTAACAAATGTTGCAACACTGTGATAGTGAGCTTAAAACAGGCAGCATGCTAATAAGCACTAAATGGATTACAGTATACAGAAAAGATGAAAATAAAAAGCCACTTTTGCATGCTTCCATATACCTTTATAGATTGTTATTTAGTACCTCACACTAATTCACTAGTTTAGTAGAAATTTTACTGACACTAGAGAAAAAGAAAAGCATCATATAAACTAGATAAAGTGAAACATGAAAGTTCTACAGTTTTATATTATCATTGAATAGCAAAAGTAAAATTGAGGCTGGGGGGCAGGGGCAAATTGTATAGAAAGCTTTACTCTAAACTTTGTGTTATGTTGCAATACAAGCCAGTTTCACAGATAAAACATATTTTTCTTAGTAACTTCTGACAGAGTAAACTCAATTAAGGAAAATGGTCAGCTCAACTAATTCCACTTAGAAACTTCAACAGCGATATAAATTTGTTATTTGTGAGTGATACAGAAACATTCCTTGATAGTAATATAACCAAACCCTGTCCACTAGCTTAAATATTTTACTTTCATCACATTAAACATAAACACCTTTCCTTGATAACTAGCTGTGACAAGAACAATGCACAAAGCCAAACCTTATGAATGATACAGATGAAACAGATTTGAAAGCTCAAATACCATTGTTGTTTTGCACTTTAGATTAAAACAAGGTCGAAATCCTTTTCTTTCAGTTTTTATTAATTTCAGCACTAAATTATTTTTGTTATGGTTACAATTTTACAATAATGGAAATTGTTGTTTAAACGACACTGTGATAAAAAATACTGAAGACCTGCTATGGTTAATGATTACTTAAACACAGTTCTGAGCAAATGATGAATTTAATACTTACAGTTCCAGCAGTATCTAAGATTTCCAGCATGCACTGTTGATTTTCAGCTTCCACTTGCTGCACAATAAAACGGATATTGAAAAATTAACATTTGAAAAATAAATGAAAAATTTATCACATCAACTACCAATAAGATATTTCAGATATTAATACAAATTGCATCCAAAATCTTGGAGATTGGTGGGCAGACCAAAAACAAAAAAATCTGCTGGTAAAAAAATTCATGCTTTGTCAACTTCCACCTTCTTGAATTTACTTGAAGAAACAAGGCTTTACAGGATTTTACAAAACACATGTTGAGTGTTGTATGGCACTGAAGATATCAGTGGTCTCATCTGATGTTAGATTTAAGTGATTTTTAAAATACTTTCATAGCATTGTGTACTCCACAGATAAAAATTTTGATTATACAAAATTTAACTGCATGTGTGACAGTTATCCAAAATTAAACTGTATGTGTGCATGAGCATCAAAATCCACAAAGCAAACTTTAGCCCAGATTGGCAAACGTCTTTTTTCATTGAACTTTCCTGGTGGGGTGCAAATATTTGTATCACAAAAATTGAAGCATGAGATGAAAGCACATGAAAAAACAAAGCAATCCCTTTTCTACAACCAGGCAATCTAAAATCACTGTGAAAACAATTGCTTATTCTAGGCAAAAAATAATGTTTCAAAAACTCAGAGACTGATTTTACAGAATCATAGACTGCTGATAATGAGCTCATCTTTGTTTATTTTCAAACCCATTCAGTTCAGAGATACCAGGTTAAGCTCTCATTGGCTATGACTATTGTCTCTTCCAAGCATTCTTAGAACATATACACTGCACACCCAAAATCATCAGAATGTAACTTTTTGTTTCACTCTGATAAATGTTGATGCAGGAACAGACTGGTAAAAACAAGTTGAGAATCAAACAAAAAATTCTGTCCATGATGATTCACATGCTTTTCAAAGTCTATTGTTAAATACATATTCTCCAAGTTTGCATAATAGTTAAAGTAAAACATGCTATGCAGTGGTGCATCTAGCCAGGCAAAAGGAGGTCCATCATGGAAGGGAAGGTATTGATAATACTTTTCAGAATAAAACCAGATTTTCTATCAGGTGTCCTAACATCCAGTCAAACTTGACTAGTAGCCTACCGCGACTAGTTCTTTAGTGTATTGGCTGCATCGTTGAAACACACAAGGAGAAATTCCCAGGTTATTACTTGTTTTTGGTCACAGTGCATTTATTACATCACAATTTTTTGCTTCTGTGAACGTGGTACTGAATGCAGCTCATCACAACTGTTTAAATTCAAACAATCAGCAAATGTTGCCCATTGAGCAACCAGAACACTGTTTATCGAAACATACATACATTTATAAAATTTATGCTGACAATCATGCACAACTGCATCAGTAGAGTTCTACCAATAGAGACGAGGTTGTTAAAAATATACTTGTGAATCACTGCGAAGAAGAATGCTTTGAGTGCAATTGCTCTGATGATTTTGCATCATGGTGTAAAAGTGATTATGAGAAAGTAGTACAGCATAAAAATTTTTGTGCAGCAAATAGGGTTGTGAACTGTTCATACTATTAAAGCTGTTTTTGAAATACAACGCTTCACTCCAATATTTTGCTCAAATACTGCAACAACAATTCCTGAGAATATCCAATTGTATCTTTCAATATGAGAAATGCATCATAAAAATATAAATTCAAGTGAAACAAACCAGCAATATTTGGCATTACACTGAATAAGTCTAAGCCTTATTTAATCCCATCATAACCTAGCAGGTATTAACACTTTGACGTCTGTTAGGAATCAGGGATTTTCACGCCAAAACAATCAGATCGCACGTGACTTTGCACGAGCGTAACGCTGGGGCTGAAAACGGTAGAGAGCCGTTCAAAGGTTCAAAAGACGCGGCAAGTCTTCTTGTCTGCACTCGAAAAAACATTTTTTGGTTGGGGGATGCAGATTTTTGTGAGTGACATCATAGGTGGAAGACTTTTAGGCCACTTTGGCCCACTTCACCTGGCCCTGGGTCCAAACTGTTGGATTTCGTTGAAGTTTTTATAAGAAACTAAGCTGCAATCCAAGTCTTTTGATACTTTGGATGACCTGCTGGGGTTTAGGGTTCAAAAGTTATTATCTGAAGAAATAAAAATATTTGACTAATTAGTTAATTAATTTGTTTATTTTAAATCATAACTTTTGCACCATAAACGCTATAAAGTCGATCAAAGGCTCAAAAGACTTACACTTGAGCCTAGTTTCCATTGAAAACTTAGCAAAACACTTTGGCCTAGCAGTTGGGCCCTAGGCCAGGTAACATGAGCCGAAATGGCCCAAAAACTACTTCACTTATGACGTCACTCACAAAAAATCCGCAACCCCCAACCAAAAAAATTATTTGAGTGCAGACTAGAAGACTGGCCGATCCGTTTGAGCCCATGAACAGCTCTCTAGCACAATTGGCGGAGGAGCTATGGTGTTGGTAAGGCAACCGAAAACTGCTGGTTTTAGGTCAAAATCCAGGTACGATATATTTATAGACCAGCTGTCGAAGTGTTAACAGTAGATTAAAATTTGGCTTAAACTACAAAACACAGCAATTGCGATTTGGAACTGAGCCCTCACACCATGAAGTCTAATATTGTATTACAAAATGTGTCTGGCAGCGGCAGATCCTGAAACGTGTGAATCAACGTGCATTTGACATACACATCAATTTTGATCAACATAGATTGGTTCAGGTTATTGTGTAGGCACTATTGACAAGGTATGTGTAGGCGCTATTGACAAAGTAGTGATGTGGTCATTTCATAATAATCTTATGCAGTATTAGAAAAGATCTGTTGTTGCCAGTTCTAAGCCACCCGCATTAAAGACCTGCAGTGGCAGTGTTCCATATTTGATAATCATATTAATGCTGAGCACCAACAGCAAAAAGGGGCTTTTCATGACAGCAAAACACACCACCTGGATACAGCCCTGATGTTATGGCATGACAGTACTAATGCTAGGTGTCAAAATCAAAATTTTTAGAGATTCAATGCAGCTAGAATTTCAAAGGTTTGATTCTGTTGAAAAAAAACTAAAGAAACCCTGCAAAGAAAACTTTTATTTTACCAAATACAAGAAAAGTAAGGCATTTACAGCACGCCAGCATGTACGGTGAAAATACAAAAAAATAGAATAACTATTGTCATAAGTAATTCACTTTCATTTGGATAACCTTACCTTTCTGTAACTGTCTTCAATTGTGGGATCATATTTTTCCACAAAAATTCCTTGGACAAACTGAACAGTCTACAAATAACACAGCAATATAATTTACGAATCAAGAACAATGTATTTTTGTGTAGGCACAATGCAAGCCAAGCTTGATGTTTTTTTTTATTTTCTGCATGTATCTTAAAATTTTACTAATTGGAAACGTGATTGCTAGGCACTTGATGCAACTCTGTAGTTGCATGTACCTGAAATTCTCCAAGATAAGCAACAAATGTCTTGTCACAAACGACACAAAGGTTGTTGCAGTCTGATGTGCTGTGTTGATATAGTAAAACAGGGTAATGACACAACTGTTCAAATTCAAAATAAAACAAAATTACTTGGCTGTGATCTATAAAAACATTTCATATGTCATTTGCAAGGAAGAACCAGAAGACAGTCCAGGGATTGTTTGTGCACACCTACATGGTGGCAACTAACTGAAAACTTTAGGCCAGCTATGTCCAACCCAAATGGCTTACTGGGCCAAAAATCATGTCGCTATCTTAACCAAGGCTGCACATTTGATGACATAATAATGAGGGCCACACATTGAATGACTGAGCAAACCAAATTTAACTGAAGCTATCACACTGAAAGCGTTCGAATCCTAATTGCAATGTTTACAGATGTGATAAAGTGGCACTGAGGAGACACCTGCATCACAAATGTCAAATTCAAGATTATCAAAATAAGGAAGGATGTCAGTATGTGCGATACCTGTACCACAGCGAAAACCTAAACTGGGCCATTCAGACTTGCACTTATCATTTAGCAATACAGTAGAACTCCGATTATCCGAACTAATTAAAACCAGGGGTGGTTCGGATAAGTGAATTGTTCGGATAATCGAACAACATGCAATA
>JGI24159J19872_10003670_pt1 | contig 19230 bp, 14 predicted proteins | sample Ectturendosymbi4_FD_19872 | JGI IMG/M metagenome (IMG submission 19872) | reverse complement strand
GAGCAACCCATCCACCGAGAGAGACCGGTTGTGACCCAGCACCCCCTGCGCAACTGTGTTGATCATCTAGCAGCTCCTTCCCACATATATGCACCACCACGTGTTGAAACTGGACAGTAACAGCTAATTTAACTGCTGAGGGGCATCGACTCGACAACCTTCCGGTTCCTTCAATGCCCTGGCGTCCTTGCACTGATTTGTGTTCTTTTCTAGCTGAATATTAATTATCGCCAAATAAAATCAACTCAACTCTAGTAAACTGATTGCGGTAGGCGTAAACTGTTTGCGGTTCTTGTCAAGATCTCTTGTAAACTGATTGCGGTAGGCGTAAACTGATTGCGGTTCTTGCCAAGATCTCTTGTAAACTGATTGCGGCAGTTGTAGTCATCGCATTCAAGACAAAGTATGTTGGCAGTGTCTATTTTGCCTCATGAGGCAACAGCACAGCTGGAGCTCTTTTACCTTTAGAAAAACACAATTGTTTGAAATGGTTTTGACAAGTTCAAAACGCACAACCTTCTCACATGATAACGACATCTTTAACGGCTTAGTCCAATGGATGAGTGTTGTTACGGTTTCAGTGCTGCCTCTGGCAAGCTAGTTAGTGGCTTCTTGTTTGTTTGGGTGAACTGAAGACTAACCTAAATATAAGTCCTAACTCAAATCCTAGCCCTTGTCTTCTTGTGCGTATCATACTTATCATGTGACCACTTCAACCATTTCTGTCTGACCAAAGTCAAAAAAGCAAGAAATTTAGCCCCATGCGGCAAAATAGACACTACCAAATATTTTGGATCATGAGCAACTGAGTGAGCGGTTTCGGACTTGGATTGGATATCGGAGTCCACACTTTAAAATTTTCGGATACGGAATACGGATGTGGAGTTTATGAAAAAATTTCGGATGCAATCTGATTCCAAAGTTTCCATATCCATACACCACTGTAGTGTAGGCCTTGTGTAATCCGTATGCAGTTTCGACCAGCTAGAGCAGGCTAGCTGTTTTAATGTAGTCTACAGTGGGCCCTGCTGTTTTAAGGCCTACTTTACGTGAGCCTGCATTGACTGGTCGTTGGACGATACCAGGCTAGTGACACTAGCTTTTTTCGTACTTGAACACAATACGCAAAATTGTTGTTTTATGACATTGATTTGTTAGACTGAATTTTAAATGAGTCATTTCAAAATTTGTGAGATAGTTTAAGCCAGTTTGTTGTTTTAAATGCTGTTTTGGTTTGTAGACTAGCATTGCTAAGTAGTTAGGTGTGGTTAAAGTGCAACAATGGGTAGGATTAATAAATGAAATGATGAATGTGTAATCATGGATTGTGTTAAATGGAACCATTTGTACTAAACAAATGACTAATAAAAAGCTTGTGTGGCAAAACGTCCGCTTGGGTTTGATGCAAATGACTCTGAAAAGTACTTAGATTTATGCAATATGTCAAGCTTGCTGTTTATAGGCATGACAGGGCTCAATACGGGGCAACACATTTAGGTAGTGTCTATTGTGCTTCATAAGGCAAAGACTGTGCTGATACTATTTTGCCTTCAGTTGAACACAACTGGTTGAAGTAGTCATGAGTCAAGTAGGATATGCAAGTGTGGGCGAAGTGTGGTAGCCCTAGGCTAGAGATGGTACGGACAGAAAATTTGTGTCTTCTGTCCACACGGTATCAGACGTTTTTGTCTTCGGTCCACACCACGACCGCATTTGTTGTACTTTTCCTTGTTCGCATCCGGACTGCACCGCATACCCTTGCATTTTTGAGTAATACCCCCAACAGCAATTAATTTTTGTGCTCCTTCATCTGAAGCACTGTGCTCCTCCCAAAATCTTTCTTCAGTGCCAACTCTGCATATAAGGGTTGCATATAAATTTGGCAGTCTCTATTTTACCTCATGAGTCATAAGGCAAAAGCACTGCTTGAGATATTTTACCTTTGGCCGAAATTGATTGATTGAAGTGGTGATCACATGACAAGTTCTAAACGCATGGTTTAGGTGATCGTGACGTCTATAACTGCTCAGCCTGGTGGACGAGTTTTGTCATGGTTTCAGTGCTGGCACACTGTTAGCGGCTTCTTGTCTGCGTTGCCTGAACTGTAGGCTCAACCCTCAACATAAGCCCTTTCCCTAAGGGCCTAAACCAAAACCAGGTGTCTCTAACTCAAATTGCTTCGTGGGCCACATGAGCAGGGCCGGCCCTAGCATATGCAGGGCCCAATGCAAGACCCAGGTGCTGGCCTCCTCTGAGTCGTGTTTTCATGACGTCATCGTGTTCAGTCAACCGCGTTACGATCATGGTAGAGCGCAGATATACAGTGCAGCACTAACATGAGAATTGAGCACGTTTGCTAACGTTCGAGAGGAAATTTGCTAGTTCAGACGAGAGCATCCTTTGTTAACAATGAAATTTATATGGCGTTTCTACTGAATTCTCGAGTGCAAGGGGTACCTGGCAAAAATGAACAATCTACCCAAACACCATGGAGCGGGGCCCCAGAGGCGCGGGCCCAATGCAGCCGCTTTGGTTGCATCGGCTTAAGGCCGACCATGCACATGAGGACTAATAAGGTAACCCGTGAGCCGCATTATGGCGCCGACGCAACAACAGCGGTTGCTAGCAACAGCATTTACATCTTATTTCCTGTGAAAGGTACCTTTGATTTATAGGCAAATCATTTCTAACCGTCTTTGCGTTCGTATTAATCAATTCTAGCCGTCTGAAGACCTATATTCACTCGCTAGCTGAGCCCTTTTTGAACACCAGTGAATAAACTAAACCACGTAAATGCTATTCGTTTGATTGACTTTCATGCCCAGTTTTCCTCTAGGGAGAGTCAGGGGGCAACAGCTATAGGGGAACTTGCAATATCTCACAGTCAACAGCAATCTCTGATCATTCTGCTGGATCCACACCAAGACGGGACCAGACCAAGCAAGTTCGGAGATGCAGTCACTCCACCTGGTATTTGGAGCACGTCTGGGCCGCTTTCCCGTGGGTTTAGACAGGAGAACTTGCCTCGCCAGTCTTTCGTGAGGCTTCCGGACACATGGCCAAAAGAAAATAACTGGGATCTGTCGATTTTGACAAGTGATCCGAGACATTCAGGGTTTTTGTGAATTTCACAGCTGTGCATTTGTCTCGAAATGTCACACCAGAGGAATAACGAGGTGGGCACAATGCCCCAGGCGCTGAATGACTGAAGGGTGCTAAAAAGTCCCAACAATGTCACAAGTTTTTTGTTGAATACAGTACATTTCCTCCCAAAAGACCTTAGGTTCGAACATGGGGACGCCAAGTTTGTTTTTTGCACCAAGCGCCATCTACACTCGGTACTCCCGTGTCACACCGTGGACTCTTCGCAAACATCCCATCTCAGGCGTTTGCACCTGAGTTAATATTCTTTCGGTCATTACCCAAGATTCATGACCATAGGTAAAGATCGGAATAAAGATCGATTTAAAAACGGACAACTTAGCCGTGTTTGAAAGCTCCCATTTTGTGATCATAGAGCGATAAAGCTCATGCAGGACTGCGTTACCAATCCGTGTATCAATCTCCTCGCTCCACCTTCTGTCACTCGTAAATACCACCCCAAGGTACTTGAACTTCTCCACCTTTTACAGTGTATTGCCGCTCACTTGCAGCGTACACTGCCTTGGGTTTATAGAGTAAAAGTAACAGGCGGCCGTCAACACCGTACTCCCGCAACACTTCCCATTGCTTTTAACGAGGAACCCGATCGCATGCTTTCTCAAGGTCGACAAAGCATGTGTAGAGTAAGACGTCTTTGGCATACTCCCACGATTTCTCGAAAATTTGGTCTGTAGTACTACAGCCGGGACGAAATCCGCGCTGGGTATCATCCAGATTTGGATCAATATTTCACGGCATATTGTTTCAAGGCACTTGGTAGCATCCCAAAAAGCATCGCGGGAAGCACAAAAAGGCCATTGCGGGTCGCACAAAAAGCTTTCTGTCACAAGTTAAGTCAAAATTTGATATTTCTTTTCGCAGTTGCACTAACACACAAGCAAAAATCCCTTTTGAAGTACTGCTTCCACCAACAAAATTCCAGAGGAGTGGCCGGAGTAACTTTTTCGGACTCCGACTCCGCTCTTGTTCCAAAATATTTGAAAACCGGGTCTAAAAATTTTTTAAATTTGAGAATCCGACTCCTGTTCAGACTCCGGCTACCATCGATTCAACCGAGAATTTACTCATCATTTTACTTAAGAAATGACCAAGCAGACTCCTGTCACTGCCAAGATTAAAAAGTGACCCCGGATCAGGGTCCGGTTTTTCACAATTTTTGACTGCGGTCCCGGGTCCGAAAGAAATACGCAGAATCCTGCCGGACTCGACTCCGGCACCCTGGATCCATGGCCACCTCTGCAACATACATCCCTTGCCTGCATTGTGTCAAAGTTTCATAAAATACGCGTGTGTTCCATACCTGTTGCAACTAAACATTGGTCGTGCAGGCTTAATGCATTAATTGCATCAGCTACTACCACAAATTTAGTCAACACGGCAAGATGTGGAAATTAAAACTCATTCACATTGCTTTAGGTATTATTGTTATATTGTCATCAGTAGAGACATGCCATACATTCAAAGCAGTGCTACCATACAGTCAAAGCAGTATTTTGTAGCATACTGATACATGTTCATTTTATACAGTAGAATGGGTGGTAAACAAAACCTTAAACCTGCAGTCCTGAACCTTGCATGCAGCCTTGAAAAAATTCTGCTAGTCAGATGCCTACCACTTAGCTACGAAATGTAGCCTATAGCTCCGAATTGGCATACCAGTGCATTGTGCAGTGACTGCAGCGCGCCGCCTTTACGAGAAAGAACTAGAATATCTTTTTTCAAGAATATCCTATTTTCAAGCAATCCTATTTCTATATCTTGGACCACAGGCAGCGCTAAAACACAAGTGAAAGCTGTAATCATTCATCAACAACAACGAAAACCAGCTCTGAAATATTAACTTCCAAAAAGCTTCTGTTTTGCAAAAATTCATCAATAGATGTACAACGTCCACGCGGTACCCAGATTAACCAGTGAAACAAGAGGGTAAAAACAATAATTGGTGGCGACTGGTAAAAAAAAATTGTTAAATCAGGGTACCAACACGTACTAGCTTTAGCGCCGAAATCTAGTCGAAAAAAAAACAATTTGAAATATATTGGGAAAATTTAGCGGAATCTGGCGGATTTATGAAGATGATTTAGCGGAGAAACGCGAAAGAAAGTCGACACCACTGTAAAACTTGGGTCTAGTCAAGTTACTGAAATTGAAAACCGTGACTCGATTCGAGTCAATTACTCGAGTCACCCATTCAATAGAATTGATTGCGCATGCCACTGACACATACCCGCAGTGTGTTATGATTAACTGTTGTTGCACTCCTGTGTTCACCTACTAACCCCTATGATGGCGAATGTTTGATGTGAGTGAGACGAAGGCGTAAATAAAAAATTCTCTCTTGTGGAGCACAAATTTTACGGTCTAATAACCAATATGTGCATTGATGCATTACGGCACCAGATTTGAAGCTGGCATGAGTGGAACAAACACTTCATCAACACCAGGCAGTGGCTTGGCCAGGGGTGGCAATTAGCGGCCCGCCCCAGCGTTTTCAAATCTAAGATTTCCTCCAAGTAAGTGCTGAGGCTAACTTGTCAGAGACTTGCTTCTTTTTTCAAAAGAAGGTACGGCCCCCGGCTGAACGCGTCATTCCAAAAGTGGCCCCCGAGCGAAATTAATTGCCCGCCCCTGGGCTAGGCATAGGTACGCCTGTGGATCTTGAAATTTGAAAACTTACTCATACGCCACCTGTGACGTAACACTAACAGTAACGCACGATAGGAGTGCAGTAGGCTTGGTGGTAGAAACGAAGTAAACGTAAAAGATAAACCTTAATAAACCTAACCTTAGCCCTACCCTAATAAACCTACTGTAAACTTAACCGCAGCCCAGAAATGAAGTAAACGTAAAAGATAAACCCTAAGGCTAAACCTAACCTTAACCCTAACCGTAGCCCTAACCCTAACCTAATGCTAACCTAACACTAATTTATTCCGTAAAGGTAACAAGTAAACCTGAAAAAAAAGTAAAGAAAAAAGTACTGTATAGCCTAGTAGTTGGCAAGAGGTGAGAGTCGAACCGCAAACCACTGGCAATGGCATAGCCTAGCAGCCGTAATGCATAACCATTACACCACGAGGCCCACGTTGTTTGAATGAAAAACTGACCCTTTTATTTGAATTGTGTCGGGCCAGGCGTATCTGTTGTCACTTACAATAAACCGTCCGTGATGATGCACTCAGTCAGTACAGTAGCATTAGCATTGCAGCGCTCCCCAGTCCCCGTGCAGACTTTCTTATGTTTATATGTTAAGTACATAACTAGTTAGCCACAATTTGTGCCTGATTAAACTTGAAGCAATGAAGATTGTTACGTCTATCTAGTGTCTATCTGATGTCTGTGTTTGTACTGTACACTACTGTAGCCTATTTGTTCTGCAATGATGATTTCGGCATAATAATTATACTGCAATCAGAACAAATATAAATTATAATATTGGTCATGCCTATTTTACCGGTGATACATATTCTAGCGGCAACAAATCGGCTGCAGCTGTTGTGCTGCCAGTCGAAGATTTAGTCTCGTGGCATGACGCAATACCAACAAAAAAAAGGTCACTTTGTCAGGAAAACGCCGTCCTACACGTGGTGTAACAGTTATGTGTTACGGCTGCTATGTCAATGGTTTTTGGTTCGACTCTCACTTTGCCGACTTTGGTTTTGTATTTTTTCTTTGCTTTTTTTCAGGCTCCACTTAGGTGTTACGTTTAGCACTTTAGGGGTTAGGGTTAGGTTAAGATTAGGTTTATGGTTAGGGTTAGGTTAGCGTTAGCTTAGTGTTAGGTTAGCTTAGGGTTAGCATTAGGGTTAGCTTAGCATTAGGTTAGTGTTAGGTTAGTGTTAGCTTAGCATTAGGTTAGCGTTAGGTTAGGGTTAGCCTGAAATTCGTACAGTAGACTTAGACAATACTTATTAAATGCAGCTAGATTTAAATAAATTAAGAAGTGATGAAATGTTGCAATGCACATATAGAACAAATATTATTATAGGCAGTGTCTATTTCACCGCCAAGATGGCAGCAGCAAAAGGCTTGGTTGAAATGAAGTAAATGTAACTAAAATCCTAAACCCCAAACCTAAACTGCAAATCTGAACACAAAAGTTTGGTAACTTTTGAAAAAGATAAAGAAAAAACAATCCCATGATAAGTACAACCACTATTATTACCAAAATGAAAGGCGCCATGATAAGAGCTGAACTGAAAACCATTTGCACAGTAGACATAGATCCATTTGTTCGAATACCACGATGGTGCTGCTAGAGTGACAAACTCAGCGTTTTATTCTAACAATGCCATCGCCGGTAGACCTAGCCACTTCCTAACATTTTTGCTGTATGTTTTTAAGTGTTACAATAACGTGGTAAATATGTCAAATACATTAGCGGAGGTTTGTTGAGTGTAACCTATTGTATTTTTTGCAATATGCTTTTCTATTCAGTATTATTATGACCAGCACAACATTACTATTTTCACATTAGCATCCATTAAATTAATTTTTAACTGACATGAAGTTACACTTTGGACTAGCTGCTTTGCTTGCAGCAGTTTTTTTCCTGTCTCAAAAGTTGAAAGCAAAATTAACCATAACAGAATACAGTAGTTTTATCAGAGGCAGTAAAAAATAAGGAAGTGACTAGGGATAAGCTTGTCCTGACACAATTCAAATAAAAGGGTCAGTTTGTCAGTCAAACTGCGTGGATTGCATTGTAATGGTTACGCGCTACACCTTCTATGGCTGAGGATTTAGATTCGAATCTCATCTTGCCAACTTTCGTTTTTTTTTTTTTTCCATTTTTGTTTTTTTTTCTTTACTTTTTTTCAGGCTTACGTTTTACGTTAAGGGGTTAGTGTTAGGTTAGGGATAGGATACCATCAGGTTAGGGTTAGGTTAGCTTAGCTTAGGGTTACGTTAGAATTACATTAGGGTTAGGTTAGCATTACATTAGGGTTAGGTTAGGGCTTCAGTTAGAGTTAACTTTAGGGTTTATCTTTTACATTTATTTTGTTTCTACCAAGCCTTCTGCACTCTCGTCGTGCGTAACTGTTACGTCAAAGGTGGTGTATTAATAAGTTTTCTTATTTCAAGATCCACAGGTATATCTATAGCCACTGCCAAAAAAAGGTTTTGTACTGATGCTGTTTTAAGTACAGTACAAATGAAAACCAAAGCACATTTTGGAGGAAGTCACTCAGTCGAAAAAATGTTTCAAAGCAGATTAGCAAAACTGATAGAAAATTAAGATTTGGAAAGACGTATCTACTTTACATTTGGAAAGACAAAAATACTGGGCAAGTGACAGACAGTCCTTCCTTTTGTTTGGCATATTTGGTATGATTTATTAAATTTGGTGTGAGTGTTGAACCAAGCTTGCATGTTAGCTAGAAAGCTAGCAGCATTTTCTTTGAACCTATTTCTTTAGCTGAGACATTTCGGTCATTTGTCCAATAATAGTATTAAAACTCACAACAATATTCACTAGCCTACCTTTTCTGACAATATGACCAAATTGACTTAAATTTGTTTGGTAATTTAAACATAAATTTGGTCTATGACAGAAAAAATAAACCCAGTGTTGAACACAGCCAAGGATAAGCACTGGTGTAGCTACTGTCATACGCTAGGGTAACTCGTCATGTGAACAAGTTTCTTGGAAAGATCAACAAAAAAAGGGGCAGTGGACTCTCTATAGACACTGGTGGTCTCAATTGCAATTGATTGAAATATGTAGGTATTTATATGAGGTCATTATATTTCTTGCATTTGAATGGTTTGGCCTTTGCTATTGTGAAGGTACTGTATAGGTGGTGGCACAGAGCCAAATTTCTATAATTGTTACATCCTATACCAGGCTGTGACCTCTGAACCATGCATTCAGAAACAATCTGTCAATGCTTTTACTGCCTTCTAAATGTTAGTTTGTAGCTGAATTGAAAACAGTTCTTCCCTGACTTGGCAGCATTCTTAAGCAGTCTGCGGGTCACCACCATTGCTCATGTTGTGCTAACCAAATTAAAATAGTACAATCACAGTACTTTATGCATCTAGTGGAATTGCAAATTTTCATCTGCAAGGTTTTCCATAATATTTTTCTGCTTGCAATGATTTTGCATTTGCAAGAAAATTTTCATACATGCTACATTTGTGCATTTGTCTTGGTATGCAGGCCAAGTTTTGTATTTCATATGAAGTCAAAAATTGGATGTGAACAGATATAATTTTTATTGTCATGCATTGCATACGTGTCAAAACAGGCCTTCAAATTATAGTCAAGGCTGTTGCTATTGCATTTGTAATGTTTTAGTTGTGTCCATTTATTTTGTAGTCATTTGCCCTTTAAAGTAGTATATTGCAAATGCACTCAACTTCATGACACTCAATGAAATATGACTAATAGCCCTTAAAACTCTTCTTTTCTTAGATAAAATGGGTAGTTTTGATATTTGTAGTGAAACCTGATTAGAACTAAACATTTTCTGAAGATAATTTGCATGCCAGAGGTAAAACAATGATGCATGACACTGACAGCATTGCAACAAATACAAGATCTCCGCATGTAAGAAAATGTAAAAATCTCATGTGTGCAGAAATGCTCAATTCCATTCAGGCAGTGTGTGATATGAGCAATTTTAGTAGCATGTTAACAAAAATTTTAATTTTTTTTTCAGTTATATTGGTTTTTCACATTTAAAAATATCAAGTCCAGTAAAACAAGTCAATGCTTTCTGCAATCTACGTGAATGACATTTTACTTATTTTATTAGCTGACATAAACCCTCAATTAAGCCTGTGAGCAAACTTAATTTGATGAAAATCTAGCCAATTGGTAGGAATAAGTGTGTTAAGATAACAATGTTTTCTATAATCTATGCAAATTACATTTTAGCTTGTTTATCATATGGTGAGAAAAAAGGCCAAAACTACCCAAATGGCTTGCAGCAAACATGTTTTGCTAAAGAATTGCTCTCAGGTGTTTTTTGGCATTCAGACTTTTGCTGTCAAGCGGTCTTAGGCTATTTTAGCATTTTTTGCCGTGCTTGCTTGCTTATTTACCAAAAAATTGTGTAAACCTGCACCCTACCTCTTAATAATTGATGTTAATCTAAAAACGCTTGATTTACTTAACATGTTTGCTACCAGTGTACGTGTGTTGTGGTGAGTTTAAGGCAATGTGCTAAATCTGCTGATTGCTCTAACGCATTGCTTGCATGACGTCAGGCAAATAGTTGCACAATGGCCGATGTAATGTTCACAGTGATGTTACGCTTGTATCGCTGGTATAATTCTTTAGTAAATCAAAGCCTAGTTGTCCTGCATTTATGTTGTTAGAATGAAGGCTGTAATGTGTATCATACCTACAAATCCCACATTAGCTATTATTTTCACGCCACTCTGCAACTCCATAACTCACCAGTCAATTGTGTTAGAGAGCTATTCAAACCCTCAAAATATGTGGCAAGTCTTCTAGTTTGCAATGAAAAAAAATTATTGGTTTTGGGTTCCAGATTTTTTGTGGGTAACATCACAAGTGGAGTAGGTTTTTGGCTATTTTGGCTCATATTATTTGACCCTGGGCCCAACCACAAGAGGGAGTATTTCGCTAAAATTTTTATTGGAAACTTGGCTAGAATCTGAGTCTTTTGAGCCTTTGATTGACTTTCTAGCATTTCTGATTCAAAAGTTATGGCCTGAAAACAACAAATTAATTATTAATTAGGGGATTAATTAATAAAATGAGGAATCATACAAAAAAACTATTCCATGCAGATGTGGGTCACTAAACACTACAGTCAAACACTGCAGTGCAAACCATGATTTGTTCACCGTCAGTCATCTGTGTAATATGTGAAAACTCACTATGAGCATGAGTTATTTCATAATGGTTTATGTTGGTGAGACATACATTGGTCTGCATTTGGTACTAATTCAAGTTGTTACAGTGCTGATCCCCATAAGGACAGAACAGAGAATTAGTGCTAAAAATCAGAGATGGAACAAAAGCTTGACAATTGGTATTCTGAACACTCCATGCAAATCGATAGCAGTAGTGGCTTTTGTGAGCAATATTGCACAATTATATTCTAGAGTCTTGCGGGGGGGGGTTAACCTGTGCAGGTTATGGGTACTGGCATTTGTGGGAAGGTTATGGAACCTGCAGAGCTCAGCATGTGGGGCGGGTGGAGGTTGAACTTGGTATGGGGTGGGCTCGGGCATGGGTGGGTATAAGAAAATTTTTGTGCAGGTAACTGAATGATGACCCACTGCATGTGATAATTGTAAGTAACAAGTGAGATATGCAGGTGAATCCATCACAATTTATTTGCACAGGTAGACTAATTTTGTGTCTTTAAACACATCTTCAGTTCATGTTCAAATAGAAACACAACGCATGTCAAAGTGACATAAGTAAGAAATTCAATGCTACAGAAGAGCTTGTGGTACAAGGGTGTAGCAACATTCTCCAGTGGTGATGGGACTGCAGATTGTAGTATCCAACTCTCAGTAAACTTGCAAGAAATAACGTTCTGCATCATGGTAAGTAACACTGCTAGCAAACGAGTGTTTGGTATGGCTGGCCATGTCTTGAATAGAAGAGTAAATAAAGGAGTTAATCAGTGAACAACGTGACACTCTTTTTCAACAGTGATTGTAGAGCTAAGAACAAAGCTTTCAAGGTTGACCATAAGGTTTCACATTTTTACTTTACAGTGTTTTTTGATAGCTTCTGTTGGCTTTGAAATGAACCACTGACTAAGTTGCCACTAATGATGAACACATAAGTTTTAAGTGGTTTTTAGACATACTGGCAGGTGTAGGAAGGAACCAGCGCGGGGTGGAGCAGGTGTGGTTTGGGAAGGTGGATGTGGGTTTAACAAAGTTGTACTTCACACTTGGTGGATGTGGGTTTAACAAGGTTGGTACATGTATCATCAGCACAGTGGCCAGGCAAACTCTGATAAAACGGTGAAATCTTCAGCCAAACATGGTTTTTATATATTTTTATAAACAAATGTTATCATTGACATTACTTTAGAAAGTTAGTATTGCCTGACTGACCAAATTTTGATTTCTAAATCAATTCAAGCTACTTGCATACTTTGTGACTTACAGTTGTTAAGCTAAACAATATTTAACCATTCTTTCTGCATATGATTCATAGTGCAAAGTGTACATCAACTGGCAATGGGTGTGATCAGAAAACAAAGTGCAGCATGTGAAAATCAATAAACATAAAAGTCACCAAATGTTTCAGATCCAATTAATACCAGGCTTGGAGCTTTATCAATTTTGAATCTGGAGAGCAAATCTAGCTATCTGCATGTGATATGTTAGTGTTGACAAAGAGCTGTGGCAGCAAACAGGGACACATATAACTAATTCCAATTCCATCTGTTTCACCAGGTCAGAAAATGATCATCGCCTTTGCATGTTTGGTGAACGCCATCATGAGCATAGTAGTGCTAATTGCATTTTCATTGTGCTTGTGCTCTACAGATGACGCATACAATCTTAAACATAATTTCTTTTGACAAAATCATTTAGTATATGCAGCAAACCTTGGTTAATCCAGATTCAATTTGACCAACCATTTTATCCGGTTTGGGCGAAGATCTGAATTAACCAAAAATGGTTGTTTCTAGCCTAACGTCATCTAAGTACTATGATATCGGTGAAAATCACTTAAATTGAACACATATACAACTCAACAGCAAACTTTACTGAAGGAAAACACATTTATTGATGTAATTATAATGGTTCATCGGACTAGTAATGGCCACATCCAGGTAGTTATGAACAATCTTAGTTAATAATTTTAGATTACTTGGCTGCGAAGAAATCTTGAATTTTGGACTGACACAGAGCTTTCTGCGACTGGTCCATAAACAGTTCTATTTGGAAGTTAATGCCCTCTATACATCATATTGATTACAATACACTCAAGGATAATGCTCTGCACACACTCAACACAGATCAATAGATGGAAACCGTGGTGCGACAGTGTGCCTTGAGTGTTATATTCAAGATGATATGCTATGCCCATGGGTGACATAATAATTGTCTTGGATTAACCGAATGTTGTGCACAGTTGCAGCTGTTGTTATAATTCTGAACATTCGTTGGTGATCGTGAGCACTCTTGTATACATTGCGTCTGAAAGTTGCTGAATCTTTCCTTGAGACCAATCAGTGCACTTAAGAACACAACAGCATGGATGTGCAGAAAAATCCAGGTTACAAGGTGTGAAAAAAACAGATTTTATCTGGAACTGGCGAAAGCCCAGATTAAAAACTATGGATCAACAGAAGATTTTTATAAAGAAAAATGTTAGAAATCATTCATACCACCAGTTTTATCCGGTTTTGGCAAAGATCCGGATTAATTGAGGTCTACTGTAGTTTGCAGTGAGAACTTTCAATCTTGTCCATCACAACCCATTTTGTCAATGGAAGTTGTTTTCCAATTCTGTTTTGAATCTTCTTTTCTGGAGACCAACTAGTCGACTGATCTCACCATGCCCAAAACCAGCCACCAATGTACTATTCTGCTCAGAGAATCAGTGTGTGCTTCAGCGATTGCGTTCAGGAAATGAACTGCAGATTAGAAGCTGGTTGAACTGCAGAAGAACTGCAGATTAGAGGTTACATAACAGTGATCACTATGCATCATTATTATTTCCATTTTCTAGGTTAGGAAAATAAAACTGGGTAATTCAACTGTCATGAAGGGAAGCATGCTTGTTAGAGTGAATATGGAAAACTTTTTAGTGCCTAAATTGCAGAATGTAGTAAGTCATGCACATTAGGCCAAACAAAATTTTTGTGGCAAAACTACTTCTGAAGAAGGCCAAAAGCCTTTCATGGAGTTTTAGCTCAGATCAGTTGCTCGTTTCTTCACTTGGTAAAATCTAGAGCTCACTTTAAATCAGTGGTTCTTTACCTTGGTTAGATCAAACCCTAGGAGTTAGGTGAGTCAAGCTTCACTGTGGTTGCTGTAAATACATTTATATATATTTTAAGCAAATCTTTTAGTTTTCTAATTACAAAGGGATCAGTGAATGCTGAGATGAAACTTGTATTGTCTGGTACCCCCAACAAGGTTAAGAATCACTGCATTCAATCAGTAATTTAAAGACACTCTGTGGCCTAAATTTGCTGAATTCTTTGTCTTGATAGTGTCGCTGCAATGTTTCAAAACATGGTACATTTGCGTTAAAAGTTTCATTAACTTTATCTTTAAAATGTTTATAACAATTTTTTTGGTTGTTTTATGTTTAAACTTTTGATGCTTTTTATAGGTGTTTGGTGGTTGGAGTATTGAAAAAACAGTGTATATTTCAGATAGCTACAATTTCTGTATTGAGAGACACATTGCAAGAAAACGTTTTCCATCAGTTGTGCCACAAAACATTTCATGCTAATGAAAAAATGGAGGGTGCATCAATAATACCTGTAAAAGTTGCATTAAGATGTCGTCCATTAATTCAGAAAGAACTTGAAGATGGTGCAAAAGAAAGTTTGGTTTTGATAAAAGAAGCCCAACAGGTACTGTTGCATCTTTTGCTTTATAACACAAAGTTGAGAACTACTGACTTACAAGCAAAATATGTGTGTAGGCAATTATGTATAAGAGCAGCTTATCTGATCTCTGTCGCTGTGAAGTTAGCAGTTCTCTCAAAAGTTTTTTGTTATTGTGATGAACATTATCAAATTTAAGGATTAGCTTGAAAACCCCATCTACCATTTAGCTCAAATGATCACAAAATTAAAGAAATGTATGTGTTACATAACAGTTGATTAACATTTTCAATAACAGTTTATATATCTTCACATACTTGGTATTTACGGGACAGACACCAGGTCATGTGCCCAAACAGATCTGGTGTCTAGTGGATACTGGCTGTTTTTTATCTTTTCAAGCATTTATGTATGAAAACTATGAAAACAATAGCGGATTTAGCAAATGAAGCACTTGTTTGCACTTCAATTACAAGATGTTTTACGAAACTGGCATTTATGAACATGCTAAATTCTCAAGCTGCCACATAACTAGCCTGTTTTTTCACCAAGTGTCATCCATAAATTTAGTATATACAATATATGCATAATTTTGGGAAGCAAATAAATTAAATGCATTTGCTACTTGATTTAGTTATAGAACTTTGCTTATTACCAAGCATGTAGTGGTTAAAGCTGCTGACTATTGTCTGCAAATCTAAATGGCACTTGTGGAACTTGTCTAATTTAGTTGCTTAATATGTTTAGGACCATTGTTTATTGAATCAATAAGGAAAATTAGTCTTATCAATAATATTTTACTAGAGTACTGTATGTCACTGTCTACAGTAATTTGTATGCTTTGTTAATTTTGTTTTTTTATTTTACAGAGGGCCATAATATCAATGCCATTACTTTGTGGCAAATCTTATCATTGTTGCTTTTTGTTCAGGTTATTGCCAATGGGAACAAAGCATTCACCTATGATTATGTTTTTAATTCTGTGGATACACAAGAATATGTGTACAAAACAAGTGTATCACCTTTGATTGATGGGATTTTTAAAGGTAGGATGCATGTGTTGATGTACATATAGTTCTAACAAACCAGAAATTCCAACCGTACGATCAATGTATAAGTGCTGGAGTTACAGTATTTGCAAAATGCTGAAAAGTTTTTATGAATAAAGTAAGATGTACATCAGAGATTTGTTTTCTATCATATACTACTCATGCATTTTTTTCATTTTAAAGCTCACTTGTTTCCTGTGTAGGTTACAATGGTACTGTTCTAGCATATGGACAAACCGGTAGTGGTAAAACCTATTCTATGGGGTCAGCACACTGTGTCTCAGAAGTTGATGTAACTGATGCTTCATCAGGAATTATTCCCCGTGTGATTAAAGATTTATTTGATGGTATAAGTCAACGTTTGTCCTACCAGTTTCTGGTCAAGGTTTCATATGTTGAGGTTAGTTGTGTGTTGAGTGGTGCTAGTCGTTCTTACTCGTAATTATTTGCCTTGTGTAGACTACTATTTCAATTTAAAACTTTTAAAAATTGCTTTTCATGAAAGAGTGGAATGAGCTATGAAAAGTTCTGTGATACTCATAGAAATTATATTTACAAAAAAAGTCCCAAGTTTTTTTAAAGTTGCAAGTCTCAGGTTTATTTCTACATTTTTGCCAAACAAAATATGCAGTTGTTTTAACAGTGGAAAGTGACCCTAAAGGTTTACTTAGGTAATTTTTTTAGTTTTCAAAACGTAACTCTTGTGAAAATACTAATATCAAATCAAAAATGTTGCATGCTGTATGAACTTGTTAGAGATTCCACAATAATTCTGGGAATTTAGATAACCTGGGGAAACTAGCATATTTTCAAAATAAATTTTCCAGTTTATGCTCAAGGCTTAATCATTGCTTGTAGTGAGAAATCCATGATGTTTGTTGAACTTACAAACAACTGCAAGGTCATCAGTAAAATCCCCTTTACTTTGAGTATAAGAAAACAGTGCTTGTGTGTCACTGATATGTTGATTTGATAATGCTCCATAATAATATATTTTTAGATGATATAAGCTTGGAACCAAATAATAGTAGAAATTGATTAAAAATGCGCAAATGATTGCTAGTGAGTACTTGTAAAGAGTTTGTTTCTAAACATAGGAACTTGAAGGTTATGGAATTGTTAACTTCTTAACACTTCCACACCACATGCATCTACATGGTTGTTTAACCCAAAATCACTGCACCATGTAGGTCAATGTTTCTGGACTAAAAAATTTAATATGGGCCTAGCCGTAATTTTCTCTTGCAAGCACACAGATCTATGTAGGTACACTGCAAAGAGAAAAAATGCAAATCATGGGAGCAAGACATATTTGTCGCAATTGTGGCCAGATTTTTATGATTGCAGCTGAGTACCTGGTAACTAGTGCATTTTTTTCTGGGCAAACCAGGCAGGAAACTAAATCCAATGAGTAGGCTCTAATTCTAGATCTATGGGGAATGTGAGGCTACCCCTTAGTACTCATTGCTCCCAAGTCTGCTCTGACCTGGAACAATAGCACCTGCATGAGTCCCTGCTATGGGTAAAATAGTTGGCCCACTCAAATGTTTAAGTTGAAGTTGGGGGTAAGCAAGGGGTGCTTCCTGTAGAATACATCGCTCCATAAAACCCTATGGCTAGTCAAAACAAAGAAATGGCCCCTAGTCCCCACCAAAGAGGGGTGCTAAGAATCTCTGGGTTTGCACAATAAACCTGTCAGTCTGTACAACTTGGTGTAAGAATGGGAACCTGGAGTGTTGGGAGTGTATGTGGGAGAGGGATGGAGGTTTGTGAAGAACTTAGAAAGAGGAAGGTGGATGTCTGTTGCTTGCAGGAGGTGTGATGGAGAGGACAAAACGCTTGATTTTTAGACGTCAAAGGAAGAAATTATAAACTGGTGGTCTGGAAACAATGAAGGTATTGGAGGAGTTAGTATACTTGTTAAAGAAGAATTTTGTGAGAAAGTTGTAGAGGTCGGAAGGAGTGGCGATAACATGATGTAGTCATGGTGCTTGATGTTGTGGTGTGTAAGTGCAGATTACTCTCACCACCTCTTCTCCAAACAGTAGTCATGGTGTTTGGAGAAGAGGTGGTGAGAGTAATCTGCACTTACACACCACAACATCAAGACCAGAATCAGAGAAACATCAATTCTGTGACAAGTTGGCTTGTGAATGGGATTTACAAAATGAGAAGGAATTTGTTTTAGGTCTAGGGGACCTCAACAGGCATTTTCGTGAGCAGAATGCTGCTTGGAAGGTGGGCATGGAGGAAATGGAATAGATGAGAGAAATTTGGAGGTGAGAATGTTGCTTGAGCTTTTCGACAAAAAAGAAGTGTGCCTGGCGAACACTTGGTATCAAAAAACTCCTCAACATTCAGCGCTGGTGGAAATGAAACAAGAGATTGGCTTTGTATTGGTGGGTAAGAGAACACAAAGTATTTACGTGATGTGAAGGTAATTCCATGAGAATTGCAGCACTGGTCAGTGGTTGCAGATGTGGACAAGAGGAAATCGCAGAAAGTTATGAAGCAGGAGTTGGTTGTGAAAAGAAGGGTTTGTAAGTTAAAGAACAGTGACACAAGAAAGGGTTGAGGAGCTAGTAGATTTTGAAGCACCGGCTATGTGGGATTCTTTTAAGAATGGAGTTATAAAGGCTTGTGATGAAGTGTGTGGGAAAACGAAAGGCAGAAGAGACCAAGGAAACACATGGTGGTGGAATGAAGAGGTGTAGGAAGCAATAAAGAGCAAAAAGATGGCATATAAAATGTTTTGCATGAATAAATCAGCAGAAAACAGGTTACAGTACACCAACTTGAAAAGTCAAAAATGCATTGCTGTGATGCTGGAACTCTGTAAACATATCCCAGATGGAAATGGCATGCTGGATGAGTGGAAATTGAGTGTTGTAGTGCCGATCTTCAAAGGAAAAGGAGACTTGGTGAATTGTGGGTCATACAGGAGAGTGAAGCTTCTGGAGCATAGTATGAAGCTTGGGTGCTTGAGAGAAGAATTTGGGTGTTGGTGAATTTTTGTAACATGCAGTTTGGCTTCATGCCAGGATGAGGGACAATGGAAATAAAAAGAAAAAATTGTACATGTGCTTTGTCGATGTGAAAAAAACTTACGATAGAGTCCCAAGAAGGGTGGGACTGGGCAATGAGAAAGAAAATTATACCAGAAAAAATGGTGAGGGCAGTGATGAGCCTGTATCAAGGAACAAAAGTGAACGTCAGTGGGAACAAAGTTATCTGAAATTTGTTGTTAAAGTTGTTGTACACCAGGAGTCAGTGTTATCGCCATTGTGGTGGATGTGGTTACAGATAGCGCAAGAGAAGGTTTGATGAATGAAATTCTGTATGCAAATGACTTGGTTAGGTTTTAATGGCTGAGTCTATGGAGCAGTGGTACCCAACCTTTTCTGGTGTTGGGGCCGAATTTCAAATTTCAGAGTACGTATGGAGCCGCATGAAAACACTGAAGTAATTATAACGAAAATTATAAAGCATGAAAGCACGTACCAACG
>JGI24159J19872_10003669_pt1 | contig 19231 bp, 10 predicted proteins | sample Ectturendosymbi4_FD_19872 | JGI IMG/M metagenome (IMG submission 19872) | reverse complement strand
TCGAAAATGTAAAGTTTCTACCTTATGTGGTTCTTGCGATATAAAAATTTTTAATGTGTGCAGGACTTTATGGACACCCTGTATATTAGACTGTGACACCTGAAAAAATCTCCCCTCGCCTTTATGCATCCGAAAAAACGTCCCTGGGATTTTACAGCTCAGGATTGCAAAGGCTGCAGTAGGTGAAAAATCCAGTGAGTAAAATTGAACCGTAAAAGAAAATAAAGTGTCCGCTTATTTTTCGTGGACCATAATCGAACCATTTTTCTGATTTTCGGAATTAACATCGCCAGAACAGAACCGCCTGTAAATATTTTTTACCAGTTTTTTTTTATTAAACTGTACGGTCACCATAGTATCGTCACCCAATAGGATGCATTTAATTGATGTGAAATGAAAGAAGTACCAAAGATGAATTTGTAGGCTTATATAAGATGAGCTTCAACGTGTTTATGCACAATGTAGCAAAGGTAATTATCAGAAGTTTATTTTTGCTGAAAAAGCCAGAGTTTCAATCAACAGTTTCTGAGTTTTAATCATTGGTTTCCAGTTTTTGGTGCTATTTCGGATTGTGAGTTTTCAAATTGGCGAATGCAATCGTTGTTTTGCGCGGAAAGCGCAAGCGGCCAGGCGTTGATTTAGTTAGCTATGCTGTGTGGGAAAATCAGAAATCAGAATCTTTGTATTATATTGATAGAGAGACTCTGGGTAGATGGTCTGATCAGCAATAATCTTGCGCTACGATATGACGTAACAAAGTTTTAAAACAATGATTCAAGAAATAAAAAGCTCTTTGGAGAGTGCGGAATTGCGTTATATGCGTTCTCGTGCCGCATCTTTTCAGAGGCATGGCGTACCGCCAAAAACAATGCCTCAAAGTGATATTTCGTTCCACAATACAGCGAATCGTGAATCCGTTGATTTACTGATACGACAGACCAACTCACGGCTTGGGAGTCGGCAAAAAACTTTGACGACTCCGATTCCGACTCCGGAGCCGGCAAACTTCAGCTTTCTGATATTTACCCCTTTGCCGACTCCACCTTCTGTATCAGGCCTGTCAAACGTGTTCACGTTGTACCAAATTACCAAGCGTGAAAAAATCCAGGTTGTTTTTCCAAACGTGGAAACAATTTTAAGATTGTTCTTATGTTTGATGGTCACAAACTGTTCTGGTGAGAGATCATTTTCAAAGCTGAAAAGAATAAAAAGTGTGCCTCGTTCAACAATGTATCAAGAACTGCTATCTGATCTGAGTATTCTTTGCGTAGAGAATGATAAATTGCGACTTACTGATTTTGATGACATCACTGACGAATTTGTAGTCAGGAAAGCTCGAAGGAAGATATTTTGACAATAAATTACCTACCTACCGTAACTACATACTCGCTTACCATAAATATGTAAATCCCTTAACACGTTAACAGGAAAGCATGACAATTTGATAATCTGATTGTTTTCCGTGAAAAATTAGCTTGTTGATCAATGACCTGTAAGCTATGATTTAAAAATATTTTCAACAAATGTTAAGATTAAACATTTTGACAATTTTCAAACATTGAAATGCCACGTAATGTTCAAGCTAGATTGCTAGATTCAGTGACGTGATGTTGATTATACTGTATTTTTAGTAAGTCTTGTATGTTCTTTCATCATCTGATCAGCGTAAGATAGCCTACTCTCAGGCGACTTTGCGAACGCTGTGTATAGGCCATGAAAGTATTCAAGTTTATCGTAATGTCATGTACTTACATTCCAAGACTGAATTTAACCAAAAAGCTTCGTAGAGCGAGCGTTGAGAGTTCTGTATAGATTTAGGAAAATCGATTCACATCCTTCTATACGGGGGAGTCGACCTGCTGAGTCATCGTAAATGCTTGAAAATTGTCAAAATGTTTAATCTTAACATTGAGTTTTTCACAAAAAGGGCGTACCACGGTTGACTGAACCTGATGACGTCGCAGGGGCCCCAATGGTTAAACTAGCCCGGGGCCCTGCTTGTCTTAAATCCCGCCCTGGCTACAGTCATCGCGAAGAATGATCCTGTTTGTTGTTAGAAAGCATAGGCATTTGATACTCAAAATATGATAACACACAGATAAAGACAGATAAAATTAAGCTGGTTCTAGATTTTGTTTTCATGACAACAAGAGTCGCCTGCCTGCTTCAACAAAAATGCCTTCAGGAAATGCATAATGTGCAGCAGGGGCGGATACAGGGGGGGGGCGATTTGGGCGATCACCCCCTTAAAACTTAGGAAAGTAACACATTTCACCATGATGTTGTAAAATTCAGAAAGACACTTGGCTGCCAACGGAGACTTGACTGCCAAATATTACTGAAATCGCCCCCCCTAAACTTATGAGCTGGATCTGCCCCTGATGTGCAGTGTGCATTTCCTGAAGGTTCGCGTGTTATGCTAATGTCGCTAATTCGTTTATTTGCTATATTAATCTTAAGTACATTTTGAGCAAATTACGTTCTTCTGAAGCCAGGGGTGCATACTCCAACATTAAAAAAACATCAGGTTGTACACGATCTGAAAAAGTTTGAGAACCACTGGATTAAAAGAGTCAACATGCAAAGCGTACTCAATTTCAATAATACCACGCCGCAGAGGCATCCATGGACATCCAAAGAGTAATATTACAAAAAATTACATTTTACTAAAATGCTGTAACGTGAGGTATCTTCGTATTGTAAGGCAACCGATACATACTGCCTAGATTTAATTTTTCGAAACTTATTTTTGTGTCAGCACTAGTTTTCACGCATTTCGAATGCCTTGTCTTTCTCACAACCCTCAATACTAAACCAGAATTTGGTGGGGGAGCATACAATCAGGCAGTTGCCCCGGGCTCAGCCAGAGCTCTGCACGCCCCTGCCAGGTCTTGACCTGTCAAAAGTTCTTCCCCGATCCGCTAGTGGGACATGGCCCTCAGGTTGAGAACCTTGGACTTGACCACGGGTGCACAACATGCGGCCGCATGCGACCTTCAATAAAAATCTATACGGCTGTGCATATATAATTTTAATTATAAAGTTATGGCAACCGTGCATTAATAAAAACTCTTTTTCTGCTGCATGAAGTACCTAGTAGAAAGACGGACAAACAGACGTTTGGAAACAGGCTAGACTGTGTATGGAAGCACAACAAAAGCAATTCCAGAAATAAAAGTGTCTTGAACTGGCGGTCGTGATTCAAATAATCAAACGTAATTCGGCCGGCATTAGCGAAAAGGTTGTGCACCCCTAGACTATAGACTGTATAGAGCTCCTGGAAACTAGTCAGCAAAGATAGATTTCGTCCCAAAAATGTACTCAATGTTTGGAAGCATATACGTGTGTGAGGGTACATTATCCACTGTGAAGAAAGTCAAAACTAAAACCTGAGATGGAATGGCAGACGAAACACTGGACGGTGGTCTCTGCCTTGCTGCCATTAATATAGGAGTGACAGTGTCAGAGAAGATTCGACCGCAAGCATCGCACTAATAGAGATTTGAAATGAATTGCTTTTACTTTTGTGTAATAATAAATTCATCAAGCATGACATGGCTGGCTTCCGCATCTCTCCGAAGTACTGGGAAACACTTCCTGCCGATCGCAACAGATGGCGTGCCACCCTGAATGATGGATATGCGTAGTCAGCTGCAACTATGTAGAAGAAATGAAGAAACGCCGAGATCATCGTCGTCAACGACGCGATGGGCCATATACCATTCTTGCAACTATTCTTGAAAAAAATGTCAAAGAAACCCAAAAATCGAAGTGCAACACTCAAATCCGGGTTTAAAATCTGCAGTGTTGGCATCAGAAGAGATACTACAGAAATTACTACCAATTGCGATGTTTTCTAAATTCATGGTCGCAACGTAAACATAAAAACTGAGTTAACTACAAGAAAAGATCAGAGCAATAGAAATCCAGTACGGAATCTAAGCTTTTCATGCGTTTTTGTGCTTAATAATGACATGTTCACAGATAAAACATCACACGAATACAATCCAAACTTACGCAATTTGATCCTGAGACGCTGAAGTTCAGCAGGCGGTTGAATTCCATGTTTCTACCAACAGTTTTTCCTCCGAGGTAGACCCAGAATGAAAAGATTATTCCGGATACCAGTCCACAACCAGCACCCTAGGATAATTTTTTGTTGTTGTCATTTTTCACAATTACAGTTTACTGAAGCAAACACGGTTTCAAATTTTAACTGAGGAAAACGACCACCACTGAAAGTGTTAACAAGACGCGATTGGACGCAGTGAGAAATATTAGCAGGTGAGACAGCATGAACAGATTGTAATGGGATTACGATATTTAAAGAGTTTTCGCATTGCTTCGACTGTGAGAGCGTCATCTGATGCACAACTTTGCTTTAAGGAAAAAAAAATATTTTTCTCTTTATCGTCATTTGGTGTCAGAAAGGCATGGATCACACCCGTAAACCATGTGAAAGTAACAAACCAAGGAATTGATGAACGGAAAAGCGAATGCCATGCTGAACAGTCCAACGAGAGGTCCTCCAACCAATCCCACAATGCTAAGGGAAGCTTCCAATACACTGCCGAGTTGACTAGCCAGGTATGCCATCGCCAAGCAAAGTCCACCAAAAATAACCGTAGTAACTGTAAAATTGCAACAGGTTTAGGGCTGATAATCAACAATTGCTGACCCATGTTCGTTGAAAAACTGAAAAGCATAAGCACCGCAAAGCAATAGGGACAGACAAAGTGTTATTCGCGAAAGGATTGTGTCCGCACATCGAAACCCAGATTCAGATAGAGCAAGACGACAAAAACATGTTCAAGTCCAAGTTATCTCTGTTACATTCACTTCAAGAATAACAAAGTTTTTTTACGAATTCCGGTTTCCGCTCAAGTTTTACAACGCAGAATCTTTACATAAACTACTGTGGATTAACAGGTTTTCAATTGCGTACAAGCGCACAGCTTCGTATTTGTCTTGTCTTGCAATTTATAAACTTTTGTCAGATTAACAAGTTTTCAGTTTTGCAAAGGTAAAAGTCAAGAGCTTCTTGAAATGTCATTTAATTTACTTTTTGAAAGCCACTTGTAGGTGTCGTCCTTCCAGTTGCTGTAAGGCTTGATAAAATCTTCCACTAAAACACAAGCCATGGCATTGACGGCTGACGATACGGTGCTGTGAAAGAAAGAAACCGACGTCTGACCAGTCCCATCGAAGCGGTGTGCTTTTGGGGGCTTACCCCCAAACAAAGGTCAAAGTCCTCCCAATTTGAAATACGAAACAGTATAAGTTATGGAAATTTTGTCCAATTTGAATGTCACGCCCTCCTGTACGAACGTAGAGCCCTCCAGCACAAACGTAAAGCCCTCCTATTGACGACTTTATGGCGACGGTTCTGCGTCTGATGATTCGAAGTTCATGCATATGTAATACGTTTTACATCGTTTTCTCTGATATATATTCTTAAAGAAAGTATGATAAGGTTCGCTATTAAATTGCAAGCAGTGTTTGTCGGAGACAGCTTGATTTTTATAAAGTAACTTTGTCGTAGTCCATTTGACATTTCAGATTTTAAAAAAACGCTCACAGATGGTTTTCAGAATCAAAGCGCCTTTTCGGAATTGCTAATTTCTGAAAAAGTCTTCCCAGTCGAATTAATAAGGTTCAACACCCTGAAGTAGATTTTGTTCAGATGTTGCTGACCGTTTTCTTGGCAAACTTGATTTTAGGCTTTGCTGTGCCATCGGTAATAAGCTCAACAGCGAGGAAGAAACTTTAAATCAAACGTTCTACAAAAATGGTTGGTTTGCAGAGAACTTAAATGACTACGATGGTCCTGTTATTGGCTGTTCAAGCTTCGTAATTCCTGTCTTTCAACAAGGAAATAAGTGCTCTATTGCAGCAGTTTTTCTTCCACTTAGCACAGTATTTAAGCAATTGTCACACACTCAGGTGTGTAGTGCTAGAAAAAGAGGTGTAGGATGCCGAACGCCGTTCCCACGCCAAATAAACAGGAAGACTGCACCAAATAGCTCGAATAAGGTGAACATTCGCCTTCAAGAATTTCGACACTGGATCTTCCTGTTTCACTATGGACTTTGGACTAGCAGTGCGAATCTGCGTGTCGCTAGCACATCTGTGTGAGATCGCAGCCATGTTTTAATGTAATCGTTTGTATTCCACATCTTCAAGTAACGTTACTACTGCAAAAGGTGTTCCCACCTCACTACACGCCTGCACGCACCAGACAGAATGATAAGTTATTTTTAACTATTTTACCGACTGTGACATCCAAGCTGTATTAGAAATCTGTTTAATGTCAAGAGCTCCAGATGAGTTTACGAGATTTACTGCACTCACTAATTTTTATTTTACTGTGGTTCGGACCTGCCCATCTCAACGTTCAACCTACTGTCGGCAAGGCGTATGACGCTGTCCATTTAAAATACCAGTATATATTTTAACAAGAACCATTGTCATATTTACAAAGGCATCTTCAGCCGCAAAACGCCTTAGTGATGCAGATTGTTTTACTACGGCGCGCTGGGACAGCATACAATTGAATGATATGTACTATCATGCATGAATGTGCAGCATGTGCCTCTTTAAAAGCTCGGTTAACAACAAAAATGGCGTCCTATGTGGACGGAAGTCCCAAACCTATGTTAACTCTTTTTCAAAAACAAAGAATGTCTCACCTTAAGCTGCCAGAGAAGATGCACGAGATGACAAGACCGGTCAGACCAGGAAGGTCTCTGAAAATATCCAAAGCATAGAAGGGAAGCAACTGAAATGAGCGTTCTGTTGGTTAGGCAAATTGGTTTTACTTTTGACAGACATGTGAAAAACAAACATAACTTACGTTGAAACCGAATTGCCACATTTAATTTCTCACAAACGTGTTAGATCTTACAAAAGGAAAAATAATTTGAGATGATATAGCTGAAACTACGACACTGCTGTCCAATGACGTGCAATTTGGAACGTCTAACTTCACACTGAAAACTAAGATTTGACAGAAACCAATGTTTGAGCTTAATGACAGTTTGCGACTGTTTTAGAGTGGCCAAACCATTTTGTTTCAGAAACAGGGACCAGCACATTTAAGGTGATGAAACTTGAAAATAGTAATGTTATTATTTTGAGTGTGGCTCACTCCGGGGCTAACTACCGCATCCATTCCACTGGGACCACTGTGCCATTGGCCCAGCAACAATCTGTCGTAGCGGTTACAACAAAACACTGGTTGGTAACAAACTGAACAAGGAGTTTTGAAAACAGCAATTGCTGTAGATCGAGTTTTCTTCTGTCGAAGCACGACCATCACTTTGCAAGATCTAAAATGTCTTTCTCTCAATATTTCAATATACTTTCGCAAAAATTTTTTAAAGATAGTGTTCTTCATTACAGTGGCTCCGTTGGTATTTCCTTGGTTTGCGTTTTCAATAAAATGCCAACACGACATAAAAAAAATACTTACACTTTACACTTCCTGCGAAGTTCTTTGTGGTGATCTTACCAAAAAGCAATTAACTAAAACCTCCCACTCGGCCATCTTACTTTAAACATCGAGGTAAAAATAAACAGCACGTGTGAAGTACCAAGCTGGAAAACTTAGAGCATCTGCATGGTTACGGGGTCTTGAATTTGCTTTGCATAAAATCAACTTTACGGCGCTAAAATCTGCTTAACTGACTCACAACTGCTCATCTGACGCATGAGTGACTAGATAAAGAAACTCTTAACAAGAAAGTATTCTGGCAAACCATACGCCTCTGGGCGGCAAAAGATCTCATACGCGTAGATCCATCAAAGACCAAATTGGTTTCTTATTCACAATGAGAAAAATATCATTGGAAGATGGAAAGGATATTTCAAAGATCTTTCAAACTAGGTCACTATCACACCACCGGACACACACGAGGTACATCTGGGGGAGAAAATACTACCACTGCACCCGAAGTCTTCCTAGCTGTCAAAACACTGAAGGCTGGGAAGGCTGCAGGTTGCAATGAAATCTGTCCAGAAATACTTAAAGGCTAGAGCAGAGAGGGAGTCCTTTGGCTGACATGTGTGAGTCAAATGGCATGATGGTTCTGAAAGGGCAGCGAAAGATTGGCAAAATTGGATGATCATTCATAATCACAAAGCGCGAGACCGGAATGAATGTACGAACTACAGGGACATATCTCTCCTTAGCCTCCCTAGAAAATGTATGCTAAATGCCTTGAAAAAGATGCCGCGAAATAATTGAACCAAAGATGGATGATACCCATGATCGGTGTTCGTCGTGGCCGTAGCTCTCCAGACCAGATTTTCACTCTCCAGCAAATTTTCGAGAAATCCTGGAAGTATGCCAAACACGTCTGTCGTCTACAAATGTTTTGTCGGCCTCCAGAGAGCATACTACCGGGTTCCGCGTGAAACTCTTTGAGGAATGTTGCGTGAATTCCGTGTTGACGGCCGCCTGTAACTGGCCTTCATATTCCTGTTCAGAATTTTGTGTTCGTGTCGGCGGGGATGAATCACAACCGTTCACCGTGGGTGTTGGACTCAGACAAGAGTGTATACTGTCACCACTCCATTGTCGATATCTATATGAATTGAGTAGAGAGTCAAAGACGAGTCAACGAGAATGTGATTGTTGGGAGCTGCAACATCAACCGCTTGCCTTTAGCGGACTATTTGGTACTTCTAGCATTTTCACAACAAGGCCTTCAACATGCACTTGATCGGTTTCCTGTTGCATGCGGCCAAGCCGGAATGACAATTAGCACTAAAAAGACAGGTATTATGCCTCTCCAGGACCCGAAATCGGTGTATGCTGCACGTGAATGGCAATACACTGCAAAAGGTTAAGTTCAAGTACCTTCGGGTGGTATTCACGAGTAACGGAAGACAGAACAAGGAGATCGATACTACACCGTTGGTAAAGCAAACGCAGTTTTGCGTGAGCTGTATCGCTCTGTTGTGGCTAAAGGGAACTTTGAAACACCTCGAAGCTGTCAGGTTAATTGGTCCTCGTTCCGATCCTCACCTGTGGTCATGGATCTTGGGTAATCACTGAAATAATAACATCCCAAAGTGCAATCGGCAGAGATGGGGTATTTGCGAAGAGTCCACGGCGTGACACTTCGCAGTAAAGTGAACAACTGTGAAGTTCGTAGAGCCATGAATGTCGAGCCACTTCTCCCAATCGAGTAGGCTACATCTCCAATTTTTTCTTGGTCCCTTCTTTTGTGTGAAGCCAGCAAAACTGTCTGAGATTGCTGTTGACCGTGAGGTATATATTAGGAATCCCTATCACCAGAAACCAGTAGCCTCCTCACCTGATCAGCAGCGCTCACATCGCCCGTGATGAGAGGATCACAATCAGAGTAATGGTTGAACACCAACACGCCCATCACCACACACAGGCTTATGATTATCACCACGCCCACCCAGCTGAAGTACAGAGCACTAAAAATAAACAGAAACATGAACAAACCTTCGTTGAAAAATGCCGTAATGGCTCATTCAAAAGTATGCTAAGTTTGCACAATTCTGCATAGAGTGAGTCTAAAAAAATTTTATTAACAAAGGCACGAAACTTCAAAGACTGCACGTTATAAACTGTTATAAACTTCGGCACTTCAACAAGCAAACGAGACCAAAATCAACTTGTTCTATTTTTCAGCTTTTTCAAAACGTGGGCAGTTAGGTGGCAACGTACAATGTTGCTTGTCCAACTCACCATTTTGCTTGTTTGATTGTTTTACAGGAAAGATACCTTTGTACCATCGACTGGCTAACACCAAAGGCTCCCAACCAAATAAACGTTCCGCCAACAGTTATCGTCCAAAACGTGTGTCTAATTCTCGGATCGAATTCGAAACTGCAAAGGCAGAAATAAGCATCAAGTAAAGATGGTTTGCAAGGAGGCAAAGGATTTTTTTCCTTATCTTCTATTATTTTAGTTTTGGTGGCTTGAAGCACACACACCTGCGTAGGTGTAGTTTACATAGCAAAATCTCTGCCTCCGATGTCCCAGCATACAAGCAAAGAATGTTGTAAACCGTGCAACCCGTGGCCCGCGGGACAAAAGTGACCCGGGAGCTAAAGTTTTGTGGCCCGCGGAATGGTCCCGATTTTCAAGGGATATTGACCTTCATCTCTTGGTGGCCTGTGAGTTGTCTATCCCGCAGAGCTTGACACATAGAGCTGTGGCCCGTGGACCAATTCGGTTATGTACATTTGGCCCAGCAGTGTTGCATGGTTGCACACTCCTGATGTAAACTATCTTTGATTGAATTTAGCTGCAGCTTTTGTCGTAAACCACCACACAGCGGCAATTCAAGGCGCCTTGCACAAGCCAGGAAAAAGAATTTGAAAAACAATTACAACCTTGCAAAATACAAGTTCTGTTTGATAGGCTACGGTGTTCCAAGTTGGGTGTTTCAAAGTTTGTTAGGCTACGTTGTTTTAAATTAAATCATGCGCAACTTAATGTCCAAACACTGATGTGATTTCAAAAATCAAGAGCAAACTTTTAGTTTTGTGAAACCGCTTGTGAATTAATGTTGAGGAAGCACTCGTGAAGATAAATTGGCACTGAACCAAATTTTATTGCTTCATTTTTGCCAAGCGAAATATCCTGATAAGAAGGTTTAGTCAAAAGTAAATCGCCGCAAAATAATTTTTGTGAAGTGTTTGCGTGATTATCTAGTTCGTTTCTGAGTATTTCAATTCGAGCAGAGCAAACCAAGCGAAGGTGTGAAGGTGAACCCACACATCGAAAAAGCCAATGGTAAAGAAGTCTGATAGAAAAAATACGCCTTTAGGACATGGTATTGACCTTGAATGAGAAAGATTTGGCAAGAAAAGTTAAAAAACAGAATTTCAGACCCAAGAAGTGTAAAGAAAAATTTCATTAGGGTTTTACTGATTAAAATCTATTCTTCCATGTTCAGCACATGTCTGCCAAGCCTTTGAAAATCCACCAGCATCAGCTGAACCTTTGATAACCACAGACAAGAAGCCGGCAAGCATAACCAGAGCTTGGAAAACATCTGTCCAAATCACAGCTTTGAGTCCACCCTGAAAAGCATTTGGAATTATCTTTTCAGTTGTGTGAATGGTGGCCATGCAGTACTTCTTTGTATCAGCAAGTTGTCTGTTTTTTTAACATGCTGAGTTTTCCTGTCTTCAATGCGAGATAGCTGCAGGCAGGTTTTAGCATAATTTTTTATACGAAGAATTTTGGTGAAGATCAATAGAAATTTTCAAACACATGTTTCAGAACACCGAATGTGCGTGAATCCGAAGCATTAGCAAAAAAATAATGGATCATTTCAATGAACGATTCACAGGACACAAGCGCAGAATTTGGTTCTGTCCACCAATAAAATGGTAACAATCTGGCATTAAATTTAGTTAGGTAATCTTTGAGTTTTGCGAAAACATCGACTATACAAGTTTTATCCCTCAATTCGAGATAGATTATAACGCCAGAAAACAAAATTTCAACATTTGTTTTCATAGAGTCATAGGTGAAGGAGCAGGCAAATATTTGGGGGTGCGATGGATTTTTGCCCGAACTCTCCCAAACATCCCGAAAAAACTCGAAATGAAGGGATCTCCAAAAAAAAGAAAAAAAGTTCTTGATGTCATTTTGGGCGCCATCTTTTCAAATCAAAGCATGCTGGCCACCATTTTTGCTCATTTTTTCAAGGAGTTCGTGAAGGTTTACAGAGATTTTGCCCGGATTTTACAGGGTTTTGACCGGATTTTAAGGAATTTTTCCCGGAATTTTACCAAATCAAAACTTTTGGGGGTGCGCTTTCCCCCTTGCACCCCCGCTCCTACACCAGTGCACAGAGCAATTCGGATTGAAAATACAGCTTCTCGTGCTGGTGAACTGTTGTACGAACCAATTATAATCTCAAATCGATTGCGCGTCTCAAATCGATTGCGGATGTCATGAGAGACCTGCCGTAAGGCAGATTACCTTTATGATGATGTACAGTATGTATGTTGGCGATTTCAGTTGCCACAGTACTACATGGGGCTACCGTTCTACTAACCCATCTGGAGAGGCACTTGAAGATTGGGCCTCAGCTTCCGGCTTGAACCTGTTGCATGATCCAAAGCAACCAGACAGTTTCCACTCCCGCAGAGGGAACACCGGCACAAACCCCGACCTTGCATTTCTAAACCTGCGTGGGCCGCTACCACATGGCACCATCCTGGAACCTTTTCCGAAGTCACAGCATAGACCATCGTTGATACAGCCAATAAACCCTATCGAGCCCCGTACTGCTAAACCAGTGTTAAGGTGGAACTTCCGAAAAGCACACTGGAAGCAGTTTACCAACCTGAATGAGTCAGAAGCTGGCTCTCTACCTGGCCCTTCCTCCGACCCGGACGCAGCGTCCTCTGCCTTCTGCCAACTGCTTCACTGTTCCGCACGGAAGTCTATCCCTCGTGGATGCTGTCAACAGTGCATCCCCACTTGGGACAGTGAATGCGACCAGCGCTACAATACATTCCTGCTTGCTGAGAGTCGTGTAGATTCCGACTGCAAAGCGGAGGAGCTCACATCCTGTCTTGATAGAAAACACCGAGAGCGATGGATCGAGTCGGTAGAAAAGATTGACTTCACCCACTCAAGCATAAAAGCATAGAAAACTTTTAACCACCTCACGGGCCGCAGCGCCCCTCATCAGCTCCTGGCCAACGGCCGCTACGTTGGTGCAAGTAAGATTCACTCTCTAAATGTGAAGCGGCAGTGCAGTACTCTATGGAATTCCCAGGGGGTTGATCGCCAGCTCACATCACCTTTCACATCCGAGGAACTGGTCCATGCCATCAAACTGCTCAAGTGCGGAAAAGCTCAAGGACCGGATAACATCCCACAAGAGTTCCTTAACAACCTTGGTCGCAGTTTCCTGTCGTGACTGTGTGAGTTCTATTCCAGTTGTCTCAAACGTGTCACCATCCCGATGATCTGGCGAAAGAGCAACTGTCATAGCTGTCCCAAAACCGAACAAGCTAATGGACGATCCCAGGAGGTACCAACAGATTGCTCTTCTCTGTGTTCCGTACAAGCTACTTGAACGCCTCCTGTTTCGACTCGAGCCTGTTGTCGACCCCCAGCTGCCAACCCAACAAGGTGGCTTTCTAAGGGGGCGCTCTACTGCCCAACAGATAGTCAAACTGACTAGCGATATTGGAGAGAGCTATGAAGGAAGAAGGTGGGTCTCGCCCTTGTGGATCTTACTGCGGCTGCGGCCTATGACACTGTCTGGCATCAGGGCTTGGCACTGAAGCTACTCCAGACCATCCCTGATCGACACCTGGTCCGCTTCATTGTCGAAATAATCTCAAACCGCAGCTTCATCCTTAAAACTAGCGATGGTCAATGCAGCCGCCTCCGACGTTTGAAGAATGGAGTGCCCCAGGGGTAAAGGCTTGCACCTATGCTGTTTAATATCTATATCAGAGACATCCCCGACACCGTGTCCTGTCAATATGGCTATGCTGATGAGCTGGCCCTCCTGTTTTTTAACAACTGTTGGAATGAGGTGGAAGCAGTTCTTTCCTTAGACGTGCAAGGAGTTGCTGATTACCTATCTGCATGGAGGCTCAGGCTGAGCACGGCCAAAACTACATGCATTGCATTCCACTTGAATAATAGGGAATCCAGCAGTAAGCTTGCGGTCACCGTCAGTGGTACCACTAACCCCTACACACAGAATCCAACTTACCTTGGAGTCACGCTCGACCGCCAACTAACCTTCAGGCAACACTTGGAAGGCCTGTGTGGCAAAGTCAGAGCCCATAATTGCCCTTTACGTCTCTTGGCTGGCTCAACACGGGTGACCACGCCTCTGTTCTGCGAACTTCAGCGCTGGCCCTGGTCTGCAGTGCCGCGGAATACGCCGCCCCAGCTTGGTGCCGTAGCACCCACACCAAGCAGCTAGGTGTTGCGTTAAACGATACATTGCGCATCATCTCTGGGTGCCTGAAACCGACCCGTAGGGAGCGTTTACCTGTACTGACGGGCATTCCACCGGCCCATCTCCGTAGGAAACACACCAATTTCAAGCTGGCGCTCCAGGCACAGATGAATACCAACCATCCTCTTCATACCCTTGTCCATAGCGTACAGTTCCTCGGCACACAGCGCCTGCATTCACGACGTCCCTTCCACCGCCATGCTGCGGCGCTGCTGAAATCCGGCTTCAATCTCCTGGAGTCATGGAGAGCGGCATGGGAAAGTGCCACACCGCCGGCCCAGTTTCTAGTAACACCTGCCGTTTGCCTCCCGTCTGGCTCAGAGCTTCCCCGATGTCTGTGGGTAGCACTGAATTGATTAAGAACTGGCGTCGGCCGCTTTGGTACATGCCTTCATCGCTGGGGCATGCTAGATACACCCAAATGCATTTGTGGCGCTAAGGAGCAATCGGCTATTCATACAATACTCGACTGTGACATCCTTTGCCCTCCGAACCGCCTGGAAGACCTGCGGTCCCCTAACATCAACAGCACTACATGGCTTGAGGACCTTGTGGATTTTGTCTGAACCGCTGCACACAGGCAAGAATGGTCGATTTAGGACGAGTCGTTAAAAAAAGAACTTTTTCTATAAATCGAGCTTATTTTATTTGACGGCTCTGCGCTGGCCCATGTGTGCCACCATAAAGAGTTTTTCTGTTATTTTTTGGAAAAAAAACAAAAAAATGTTTCAAAAACTAAAACAATTCTACTTTCGTTTCGAAAACACTTTCGTTTCGCAAACCTTTTCTAAATAAAAACATTTTCGTTTCAAAAAACATTTTATTTTCGTTTCGGAAACACTTTGACTTTTGTTTGCAAATTAAAATATTTTCGTTTCAAAAACAAAAACAATTTTACTTTTGTTTCGAAAATATTTTCGTTTCGCAAATTTTTTCTAAAAAAAACATTTTCGTTTCAAAAAAAATTTTGTATCGCTTTTTTGAGGGCCAGTGTTGATAAAGCTTAATAAAGCTTGATTTGCAGATTCTCCTACTGTATGTCGATGTGTGGTTTCAGTTGCATGTAAAAAAGAAAAATGTTGCAAAAGTTGCAAAAGTTGCAACACAAAATTCTTGGAACCAGCTTAAAACATTGTACTATATAAATCCTGAGTATTTAGGAATCTGGTGCAAGCTGTAAAAAAGTTGCAAAAACTTGCCTTACTCATAACGCCTGCAAACAAGTGTAACAAAGCAGCAAAATCAAGCTGCTAATACTTTTCCTTGGCAAACAAGCAGAAACTTTTCCACAGATCTGATCTTTCGCAGTCAACAGATTTGAGATGACAAAACAACGTTACAGTCCAGTTGTGACGAGCTGTGCGTTAAGCGCTGTCTTATCCATGTAAGAAGGGTTGCTAGACAGAATTATTCCTCAATCCCCACCAAGTACGACGGTAATCAGGGTTGCCAGATGTACTTCTTGCCAAGGGGCCAAATCTAGTCCAGAAAAGAGCCAAAAAGAGCCAAAAAAGAGCCAAACTGTAACACAAGGGGCCAACCGTTTTTTTCAATTTTCACAGCAATTACAAAGCCATATGAGCCCATACTTAGCAATTTTTTAAATGCGAATGTTCCTCAATCACAACTGTAGCTCAACAGCAAGAAACAAGTACATGATGAAAGATCGCAAGAGAACAACTTAATTTCCATTTGTAGCCATAAACTGAGATTTAAGTGCTAAAGGGATCAATAACAATCTGAATAAAACCCACAAACAGGTTCACCATCTAAATAACAGTACGTTAGGTAACGTAACAAACTGTAGCAAGTAACAGGTATTCTGATTTGGCATACTTTCACATTGACTCAGAAAATCTAAGGATCTTGACAAAATTTTTCAATTGAAAACCTTCGAAATATGGGAATATGGTGAAAATCTGCAATCAAATAGTCAAAAGAGTGAAAAAATATGGTTTCGCAGGCAGGAACCAGGGTGGTCAGACATAATTCATGCAAGGGGCCAAAACTATCCTGGAGAAGAGCCAAAGGGCCAAACCAAATTTTGGGGCCAGCAAATGTTATTTGGGACCAAATTTATGAAATTTGGCACGAAGAAAGCAAGCCTGGCAACCCTGACAGTAATATTGGAAAGTGATCACTTACCCACCACTTGGCAAGAGTCTGAGCTAATGTTTCGCAACAATGGGTTGTTACGTCATAATGTAATAATTGCTGCAGATCTCCTGTCCTAAGCGCAATGCTGGCAAACAGCTTCAGTATATCCACGTGCTGTGCGATTTTGAGCTGATTAAGTTCATGTGCTTTGGCTCAACACTCAGTTACCCGCACAAGGAATTGCTCGTCCCGCGCTGGCCCAGCACCTGCACCAAGTACAACCCGCTCCCGCCCCGCAACAAGTTCAACCCGCGCCCGCCCGCACGCGTAGCAGTGCAGGTTCCCGCACCCGCACGGCAAATGAGGGTATCCGCAACCCGCGCAGGTTAAGTCATAGCGCGGAGGATTCTATGTGCTATAACCCACACATCATGAGGGACGACCTTTTTCCACAGTGGTGCAGGGGGCGGGGGTGCAGGTGGCGGGGGTCCATAGTTTTGATTTGTCGAAAATTCGGGAAAAATCCCGAAAAATCTGGGCAAAATTCCTAAAAATATGAGCGAAATTCCTAAAAAATCCAGCCAACATATCTGAAAATCTGTACAAATTCCCTACAAATCCGGGAAAAAATGGTGCCCAACGTTGTTTGACTTCAAAAACTGGCGCCCAAAGTCTACAAAAAAACATGGAGTTCTTTTTTGGGGGAGGTCACATCAAACATAGGTCTTTATGGTATTTGTGTGAGAAAATTTGTAGGCAAATATCCCACAAAAAACTTTCGTCAAGTTTGGGAAAATTTGGGCAAAAATCCTTCGCACTCCCAAAATTTTGCCTGCTCCTACATTTATGTTTTTCCATTTCATAGAAAATCGCGACTTTACAATCTCAAATCTGCCACAGCGTATAACATGAATGGTTATTGTGTTTTTTGACAACGATTGCATCACACGCAACACAGAATCTGAAAACGTTTCAAATTGGAGTCGAAAATACAAACTTTACCACCCAAAAAAGGAAACAAAGTTATTCCAATATTTTGGCAACCAGTCAATCTAAGAGCACGGTATTGTAGTAATTTTGTAAAGATTATTTTTTGAAGGAAGACATAGGCCTATATGTTTTGTAAATGTACCAGGTAGTTAGCATAATGGTAAACACAGTGAAAACCCACCAGAGTCGTGTAGAAAATACAGACCACACCGCATGTAATCACTGCAGTCCACAAGTCAAGTTCAGTGACTGAAATGTAATAAAACGAAAATGTCGACACGCAACATCAACCTACTGCAGTAAATCAAACTTTGCCAATCTTATCAACTGGTACTTGAAATAGATTTCAAATCCCAACAACAACAAGTCCAAGTCTGAAGCAACTGGGAATTCCACACGAATAACACGAAATGTGACCGAGAACTCCTACAGGCAAATGTTTTCTCACCTTGACTGAGAGCAAGAGCAGGAGCGTACATGACAATTCCAACGTAGAGGGTGGTTTGTATTATGAATGTGAGCGTACCAAGAAGGCGAATCACTCTGTTGAATCTTCTCTCCAAATACTGCGAGACAGAACATTATGTTTACAGCCGTACCGCTGGACGCAATGGCGTAATTGACGTGGCCAGGAGTGCGAAACGCCCCCTCGGCAAGCAAAATGGTTTGGTTTATTGTGCATAACGTCTTCACTCCCACACGCAACGCGCGAGATATAAGCATACATTGCAGTGATAAGGAACACAAAAAAACATGTATGAACTCGAAGATATATACGTGGAAGTAGTAAAAATATACGCTTGATGGCGCTAATACATTTACTTTGATGAAACACAAGCTTAAAGGTCATACACATGATGGACGCTATGGCTATATTTATAATGTGGTGCTGCAATAAACTTCCAAATACACCGCTTTATAGAATGCATGTGAGTGATGGGAGGTTGCGAAGGACCAGGGGTCATTTAGGCTGCAGACCTCCCAAGGACGAAGCTACTTTTCGTGTAAAGGGAACAGTTTATAGTAGCAAGTAAATGTCTTTTGCTCTGAGTATAAAGTTCAATATGCGATATGGGTTGTATGTTTCATTGAAGCAAGATGGGTTGTAGGCAAGCAAGCCTCCAGAAGAAAATGGTTTGTGGTTGTCACATTAAATATTTTCTGTTTTCACATATTTAAAATATTCATGAAAGCTAGAGAGAAAATGAAGCAAAACCCATAAGTTAGTGCAGCGTTACAATGGTGTCAATGTAACAACCGGGACCCAATTCAGCTTATATTTCGGTAATCACTCTTCGGTATTATTTTGGTTTTTAGTAAGTTTTTGTTTTTTGCGTTTTTCGGAAATTTTTTGGAGTTGTTTTCCGGTGATTTCGGATTTTGGTATAAACATACATATCCGGATTCACCAACATTTCTCAAGTTTTACTCTGAGTATTGGCTAATGGTCTCTCCACGTTGGTCCTACGTACTCAGCCCGATGCTAATACTCTGATGCACGGCTGATATGTGATCTGGCCATTTTTCAATAACCCAGTCTTGGCTAGAAAATTTTCCGAGATCAGGAAGACTTCGGAACACTTCAGTTCATCCGTTTGGACACAAGCGAAACGGAAGTATGGGTGAAAGCGACTGGTTTACTTGCGGGAGTGAAAAAATATGTTTGATTTTTGCAGCTGTGTTGATGAACCGGATGCTAAAGATTCTAAATCAAACCAATGTTTTGGAATAAATCATTGCAGTTTGATGTCAGGGTTTGAGTTAGACTGCATGGACTGCATTAGGAAATACTGTAAATTTTCGCAAAATCAGAAAACAGATAAATACTTGGATGACACAGAAAATAAGTCTCATGTGCAGTGCCGGATTTACCTATAGGCTATATAGGCTTAAGCCTAGGGCATCAGGATCCAAGGGGCCTCCAACAAACTGTGGTACGCATAAACTGTGGTACAATGGCCGGTATATGATCATTTAGGTTAAAATTCCTCAAAAATATATATATTAACTATTACTCACAAAAGTTAGTTTTATTCAACTTTCGTGGTGATAACGCCAGAGTCTTCCAACGAGTTTCCATGAATCTCAATATGACGGTTGGTCAAGCTGCATGCCAACTATTGTGTCGATATACTCAAAGCACGCTGGCTGCGTCC
>JGI24159J19872_10003668_pt1 | contig 19232 bp, 21 predicted proteins | sample Ectturendosymbi4_FD_19872 | JGI IMG/M metagenome (IMG submission 19872) | reverse complement strand
TCGCTATGAATTGTTCTGTTGTGTCTGTTTTTACCAATCTGCATTGTGCAGACTGTGTGTGTTTGTACTCTACGCACTTAGCAGGGTTTTTGCTAAGGGAAATGTTCCGCGCCCGGTATGGACCTGTATGGACCCGATTTTCTCTGATTCTAGGGACCCGATTATCAATTCTAGAGACCCAAATCGGTTCTCTAAAACGCCTTAACAAAACCCTGGACTTAGTGTTTGTTATTCACAAAGAGATACATTTGTTTTTACAACTTATTTAATGCACGGGGGCGTGAGCGAAACGAAAATTACTTTAGGGGGGCGTGATGGAGAAAATGTTAAGAACCACTGATCCAACCTCCTTCCCGCTCGAATCCCTTATTGTCGGATTCCCGACCCACTTCTGCTAGTTGGATTCGCTAAATCGGACATGGTTGAAAAAACACGCCATCAAGCAGCCCGGTGAGACACTCACGGTCGCGCCTGAATGATTTGTTGGATTCCCAATCCAACGCGAATCCGACAACCGTGCAGTGTAGGTAGACCTCTGCTTTTGATTAAATTGATGACCATTTTATCAGTTACATGCATCAATTTAATCCAAGCAGAAGTCTAAATGGTCGCCTGTTTACGAAATTACTGGAAGACCTGAACAGGGATTACACGACCTTGTCTACCACTGCTCGTTTCGCTGAGTCGCAGTGACATGCTGAGGCATTGTTACTTGTTGCATAATGAACTTGTTCAATTCATGAATATGCATGGCAATCCTGTTGTTGGTCTCAGTGATAGCCAGCGGTTGTGCGACCTAGCGTATATGGTTTACAATAGCAACCACTTCTCCGAGCTCGAAGTCAAGCTGCAGGGAGCTAGAGCAGTTCAGCAACTCTTTGTTCGCCGAAGTAGCAAAATTATATCTGTGAATAGCGTAAGAGCAAAAGCCTTCCACGACAGCCCACTATGCACATGAATGTGCGAATATTATTGAGAAATTCAACGCACGATTCCAGGACATGAAATGTAAACAAATGAAGTTGGATGTTTTGTCCACTCCTTTGAATGTAGTTGTATCTGCTGTGCCCATTAACTTTCGACATGAAGTAATTCAGCTCCAAACAGATGAGAAATTGAAAGCCATGTACCTTAGCATGCCGTTGGCCGGTTTCGATATACGCTACGTAAATGCTGATTATATTATTATTATTTACCCGCCCTGCGGGAGCATGCTTTGATTTACGATTGTCTTTGGAACCACGTACTGTTGCGAGCGTTTTTTTTCTAAACTGAATCTCACAAAGAGCTGGATTCGCTCCAGACGAACTGATGAAAACGTAGAAATACATCTTCGATTTCAGCAGACATCGCCCGCCTCACCAGAAAGAACTTTCAGTTATATCACTACGCGTGAAATGGACCTTGGATTTGCGTATTGGAGTTAAAAAACAACATGTGTATTTTTTCGCAAATTTTTATCACAAGATAAAATTATAATTTATTTGTGGCGCGTCATAGTAAATAGATTCCACACTCCTGTTTTAAGATGAAGGTTCAGAGATATACCAACGATGTTTCCATGTAAATTGCATCAATATTAACAACAAAAGGAAATTACGTAACAAAGGGGTTTATAGCCAGGGCTGTGGCTCCGGAACTCAAATTTCAGGCTCTGGTTCCACACATCTAAATCTTTTGGCTCCAGCTCCAGTTCCAACACCCAGAAGTTTTCGGCTCCGGCTCCAGAATGATTTGGTCCATGGAATTATTTGTGCAACTCGCTTGCCCCAAAAACTGTGTCGGTGGAACCGAAACCTAAATTTCAGGCTCCGACTCCACAATCTAAAAGTTTTTGGCTCCATCTGCAGCCATCCAAAATTGCTTGGGCTCCGGTTCCACAGCCCTGGTTATAGCAGAATGGCTTAAGATATATGTTTGTGTTTTGCCATGACACAAACCGAATGGAATAATGTTCCAAGATGGTGCTTTGTAGGTTGCGTCGAGTTAAAACAACCGCACTTTCAGGCCACTTGAAATCAAGGATATTTGTAATGGTTTTTATCATTGAAAACAACACAAAGTTGGTCGTTGTGTATTTTTAGCCAAAGATCTATCATGGACGGTACATGGTACAGTATGTCTAAATGCTCAACTGGTGTATCAGATAAAACGTAAAAACGGATACTGCCAACGCTTCGTTGACGGCACAGTCAACTTCACCAGGGCGAAAAAACAATGAGTGACTTTTCATTTGTTTTGTTTTCTGAGAAGCCAAAAAATAGTTGTCTCAACACTGCAAGAAACGCAGTTGAATCCAATTTTTGGCCACGCAAAATACTTAAACCTTCTCTAATGAACCAACCCGTTCTTTCAATTTGCAAAGTATTTCAAAGCATTGGAACTTGACGCAATGCCAAAAATGGAATATTCTTTTCTTAAAATTTTTCCTGAAGAAAGGCTGCGAGCTAGTAACAGTCTGCCCATATCACCGAGGCAATGCGGTAACACACAAGCATGTTGGCAACGTCGAACCAGTCTTAGTAACTTACCTGAACCTGAGCTCGCTTCCAGCTTAGCAGGGATGCTCAACGTTTCAGCAGTGGGAGAAATCGACTGAAACAGAGATTCCACGGAGCTGCTGGACGCGGCGCTGTTCGGCCAGGGATGGCCGTCGATGGAAATTGCAGACAAACCGTTCGGCAGTGGGCTCTCTTCCTTCACGTAAACCAGCGGTTTCTGGAAGTTGAAGCAGAGTTTAGTTGAACTCACCGCCTTTCATAACGATTGCAGAGAACGCTTTTATTGTTGCCATTTGGCACAATGCGAGCCGCAATTGGACCAAAAAACAGGATTTAGATGCACTAAATAAAAACCAAGGGTTGTTGAAAAAACGTTTTTAAAAAAAAAACAACTCACGTGCTTTTCTAAAAAAAGAACATTAAAACCCGTTTTTTGTTTTTTTATAATTTTTATATTAATATTATAGAAAAAATACTAATGTGTGTGTGACTAATGTTTTAGTACTGCTGTATATCAATGAGACTGTTTTTAATGCGTTACAACTGTGAATTCGGACGAATGTATTTTACAGGTCTTTTCATTAAGGAAAAATATCGCGGGTATTTTTCCCGTTTTTTTAACCAGGTGGGTTTTGTGGGTTGGGTAAAATTACAACAACCCTGCTAAAAATACCCTTAAGATTTGTTTTAAGAAATAGAATACAGGTGCATTCATTCGATTGCACAGGTAGTGACCATTCCAGGATTTAGAATGGACAGCCCTTAGGCGCAAATGACATTACGATTGCACTCAGGTGAGACTATTGCGGCATAGTTATGTTCAAAGGAAAAAAAGAAGCGTGGAAAAAAAGCAACTAAACACATGCGATGAATGATTTGCGTAAAATGCCTGACATCAATATCAACTTGACCATCAACTCACTTGCAAGGTTTTTACTTAACAAACTGCGTTTCCTATCGGAAGGGTCGCGAAGGCAAACACCCCTAAAAGGTCTCGAAACACCTCAAAACCCCAAGCAATTACTGCTTATTCTGCTGACACAAGTCCAAGTGAGACTAATCCAGGCCAGAAACGCAATGAAGTTCTGAGTCATTGCTCCTTGGCTGCAGCAAAACATCCTGCCTCGCCGGCATGTCTTGCATGGCAGTAGGGATTTCTCCAACAGGAGTATTGGCTCCAAATGCAGGACTTTTATGCATTTCATGCTTCACAGCTACACGACTCATTTGCAAGATTGCGTGACAGGAATCAGAGTTAGATCTGATTCTTCCCATAGGAAGTGAAAAATTATGTTATGGTTGACATGGACCCAACGTCATCTGTGCACACTCGGCTACTGACAAAGCACTTTTATTTGTAATAAATTTAGGTATAAGTTGGGATTACGTAGGGATCACTAGGAGCGTTTGCCGACAACAAAAACGAATGACGAAGCAATTGAGAGGAATGACAAAGCAGGAATAGCATTTCACTGGTAATCCTGTTCAGAATTATATAGATCAGTGAATGACGGAACAAAAAAAAGTTCCAGTTTCGGACAACACAATATTTTTTTACAACCAAGTTTTTTAACATTGGCGTTTGAAAACCATTCCTCTCGTTAGTTACAACTCGTGTTGCGATTACTGTCAGAAACAACAAATTGTTAAAATTATCGTATCATTGGGTACGCACTGCTATCTGTCTGATAAATCATTCACGCAGTTATTCCTATCCGACAAGCAAAGGGTGTTTAAAAAAGTGCAGGGAGATTGCCGCCATCAACAGGATTTTCATCACCTGAAGTCCGCTTCAATGGGTTAAACTCGTTTCAATCATAACATTTTTGCACTGCTTGGATAAAATTTTTACTAATTTTTTTAACTAGATAGATTCCTTGCTTGTTTCACCTGTGGAGTGAAGTTACTTGAATACAGATATATGTGCAAGTTTGAATCATCGCAAAAAGACGAAAGCAGAGCCGGTCGGCTGATTCCTCCAAAGCCTATAGAAAATCTAGAGCTTTTAATTGTTGTGCTTGGACAAAAATCGGATTTAACCTAGAAATGAACTGGCAAATTCCCGTGCAGTCCTTGCTCAAACGTCAATACTTCGCGATCAACAACCTATGGGCAACTTGTCTGGATGATATATCAACGCGCGGACGTGCACGGCTGCTAACTAGACACGGTTTCCCGGTGGTAAAATGCTGCTGTTTTGAAGGAAAGAAATGATGACCACTATAGAACTTCACTGAATGACAACCTCGCTTGTACGTGACAAAAATCGACAGAACTATTGTACAAATATGCCTCACGAGCAGCCTGCTTCGTATACATAGACTTCAAGTATCTAGCATTGTTGTGCACAGCTTTACAGCATAAAAAGTGAACAGATTGGTAGAATCGAATAGAAACAATCGCACGAAATAAAGATGCACGTCAATGAAACACAACAGTGAAGCCGAAGGTCACAACTTACATGCTCTATGGTTTCGGAAAAATTGCTTTCGAAGTTGCTAGTATGATTGGACACAGCGTTTTGGTCGGATNCTTGTTTCTGAATGAGTTCCATCTGAAACGCGTAGGGTCTCTCTTTGCATCCTTCAGTTCAGAACAAAAGCACCGCACAAAACGAGCAACTTAATCGCCGCGCAAGCAGCATGCAAGAAAAAGAAATCGTGTTTCGAAACGGAAACTGAACGAAGTCGCTTTCCGTTCAGCACAGAACGCACTTCAACGCTTTTCCTGCGTTTCCGCACATCGGGGGAGCACCCGACCGAGTGTTTTGTGACAATGTGACACTGGACCGATGGATTGACCTGGATTTGTTAATGACACAAGGCAAGATTATGAATACAAAATCGTCCTGGGATTTCTGAAAACGGCATGCTGTATCGATTCTCAAATAGAGAGTGCTCTCATCTCATGGTGGCGATAAGTAGTTACTTTATTTCACGAGTGAAGCAAGGTATCGAACTGTGATAAAGGTTGCATCCTAGACGCTATCCACTATGGTGAAAAGAAAAATGTTGGCAGGCTAAGGACCACAGAACAAGATAAGGCCAGACTGCCACTTATCGTCAAATGCCGTTTTATGAACTTTTTTCATCGTAATTTGTTTGGCAATCAAGCTGTCGTTTCATCGCTAAGTTTCATCTATTTACAAAAGTTGGCGCGAAAAAGCTCAGGTTCAAAACGTACAGTGAACAGCATCCATTTATTGTTTGGTGAGCAATCTCCTGCAATGACACGCAACTGGACCATAAAGCATATTTCGGTGTTAACTGCAGCTTAACCATAAATCCAGGTGTTCTGCTTCACATCTTTGCATTAACAGTACATAACGAGAAGTTTGGCCTAAGTATGATTTTCCGGAAGGAGTTCGATTTTAATGGCTACGTGAACAGAAAGAGCCAAGTCTAATAAAACTTTTCATTGCAGCACTGGATGAAAGCATCAGGTTCTCAGTACGTGCAGTTCCAGAGTTATAATATACAATTATATTTTGGAGTGCGTTTATCCAGCTTGTCTGCAGTAAAACACGGCATCGCCATAAAAAAAACTGCATTCGTGGCTAGAAGCAAGATACATTTTTACGATTGTAACCAAGGAGTGCATGTTGCTTTGCGTCTTGTAAGTTTTCCACAGCGGCCTGCGGACGGTCTATTACCTTTCACCGATGTTACCCCCTGCCTTTCATCGATGTTACCCCTTCATGTGTCCCTAACAACACGGTTTGACAAGTACTTTCAGAAACATGGCACCTCAGCTGTCACACTAGCTTCATGCAGCTGTGAACTTAGGTAAATCAAGTTTCGTTAGTCTCAAGCATGAACATTTACTCACCAAGTTGGAATTACGCCGCAACTTCGAGGCACTTTTTCTTCTCGCCACAGGTCGTTGCGCTGCGTCGAAATCGTCCGGTCGTTTGAATAGGCCATCCGCGCTGTTGCTACGCGCGTACGTCGCGTGGACCGTTGTCGCGTCGCCGCTGCTCGGCTGCTGAGAGGTCACTGCGAAATGTTCCGAACGCTTGGCAAGCAACGCGCCCAGTTCAGTCTTGGACAACGATACGGTGTTCCGCACCTCAATGTCGGATGCGGTGACGTCCCTGACGTCATGGGACGCGTTGTTACGAATGGAATGAAGGGCAGCGGCAGAGTCTAAAGTATATCTGGCGGGCCTTTGTAGCTTTTTCGTCCGGACACAGCCGGTGCTAGTCCGTCTGGCCAAGGCGCTGCTATCGACACTGGAAGATTTCTTTAGAGCTTGGCGTACTAACGGGTAGTGGCTGATGGTCTGATGCGACAAAGGAACTTGCGGTGCGGTCGTTGCATAGCTACCGGCAGAAACGCATGCCATGTCTTCAGCGACGGCGTCAAAATCCCACGGCCAGACGCCACTGACCGCACGTGGCTTTTTCAGCCGCTCTGGAAGCGACGCTGAAGGAATAGGGGTGAAGGTGAGGCTTGTCAGAGGCTTGGGGACGGAAAGGCGCTTGGTGCTTTTGCGGCCCTGATTGTCGTCGCGGAAAGCATCGCATAAGCTTCTCCACTGGTGGTGAGTCTTTCGATTGAAGCAAGTGTGCCGGGTGTCCATCGTCCATCCACCAAAATGATTGACCTGAAATTGATGACAAGTGGGTTGCAGCAATGACTCGAAGCACCAATGAACTTCCTCGAGGGGCTTTTGTTGCATGCAAAGCGAGTTGTCTTTCCTCGGCAAAGGTCTAAGACTTTCGCTTTGCTGAACGCCGTGTACGTCTCATGATGAGCACGAAATATACCTCGAAAAGCATACACGAAACAATTTAAATGAAATTGCAAATGACCAGAGGCAAAAGGGATCGTTTCTACATTCATGCGTGAAACTGACGAAGGGTTTGAGCAAATTGTAGCAGGGCTACGTCAGCTGAAACTACGATAAGGTTGCATGCCGGTCTATATAAAAAAAAACATCGCAACGCGCAAAGCAGCATTGCACCTTTCTCTTTAAAAATTTTGAATGGTGCTCTATTTAGCGACCAATTTCTCCGCAAAACGACAAGTCTTCGAAGTGCTTTTGTCATACACAACGAAGACGTTACGCGAACAACAACTTACGGCGAGGGGTGTGGGATGATGAGGTAAGTAGACTTGATCAGGGTTGGTTGTGTGACGGCATCCCTCGTCGACAGGCAAGTCATTCCAGCAATCGATATGGCGAGGTTGCGCCGATCTATATCAGAGCAGAGAATGAATTGCTAGATTCTGTTACAATACTTGCTTATTTGTTTCAAATACAAACAGGGTGAAGATATCTGTTGCGATAAGACAGACGCTTGAAAGACGATCGCGCATTTATATTTTCAAACAGTTTCCAGACATGCTGCGCCATGGAAATTTCGAAACTTGAAAAGAAAACACGATTCGATGCTAACCGCCAGGCTTTTTTGAGGAGTGATTTTGGTGACCGCTAAAAAATTTTAAGAGATCCAACTATGTGAAAACAACCACAGTTGCTTAAACGAATTATTTATTATTAGCAGAGCAGATTTTACAATAGAAATCGTAAAGCGAGGCTCTTAATTTTGAGAAAAAGTTTGAAAAAATTAAAGGGATCACTGCAGTCCCTCAAAACACCTTGAAGAACACTGTCCACCGCTTTTGTAACTGAGTTTTACCACTAAAAAGAAAAATAACCTGTTGAGTCTCATACATACTCATTCTAAATATGTAGTTGTACGCGGTGCTCCCAATTTCTACGGTCGAAATTGCAACAAAAACCAACGATGAAACGAGACAACTAAAATCAAAGAATGCTTTAGCTTGCGGTGCTTAGGTTCCAACACAGTGGATACTATCCCTTAACTTTGATCAGCAAAGCATATTTACAAAAACGTTTAAATTTTAGATGGTTTTAAACCTTTTCTGAACCGCGACTCATTATAGCAACTCATTATAACCCAACGATCCACATCTAAAACTCGAATAAAGCAAATGTAATACAGCGTAAATAAAATATCTACTCGCGACCCCTCAAACTGTTTCGTGACCCACAGGGTGAAAACCACTGTTTTAGATTATTTCTCTTTTTTAGGCAAACTGAACGTGACGGAAGATTTTAGGGCATTTCTCCTTAACAATATATGTCATTTAAGAGGAAGCAAAACCCTTAACAGCAAACAAAGGTTACAAAAGCTTTACATTCCCGTTGCATTAAAAGCTCTGCGACCGCCATTTAAGAACAGTGGCGTCTGGTGCGCCCTAACAGGTCTAAGCAAGATTGCTGGGCAACAGACGCTTCGCGAGCGGTTCATTGTTGATAATAATCCCACTCAATACAACGCGATTTGGCGTGGTGTCGAAGCCGCGTGGGAGGAATCGCAGCCATGCGGCGCCGCACTCTGCCTACACCTTCACTAAGATCCATCTGCAGGTCACGTACATCACAAACATCATACACAGAGAAACAAATGGAAATAACACGCGAGATTTTAACAGTTGCAACGCCTCGATCGCTTGAAATCGTGAGAGCTGAGGGAGGAGCAACATTTGAAACGATAAATTCACGCCTTGCACTTTCATTTGACGCAGACAGTATAAGCGAATTCCAATAGCAAGTGGAATATTGGGAAAAGACCGTTGCTAGACATTTCATGCAGGTTCAGGAAATCGTATCAAGTTGCAGAAATGAAGAACAATGAATTTAGCGACCAGACCAGATATCTCCAGCCGCAGCTTTACGTTTATTTACCCCAATGACTGAATATGCAGAATGCAGCTTCCTGGTGTCACTATCACACAATGAGCAACGCGATAGATTCGCTTGGTGTGGGTCACTGTTGTGGCTTTACAAATATTGCATCCGCTGCACTTCGCACAACCGGCTAGCTACTAGGTAGGGTGCGCGTGCGAAACTCAAAGTGAAAACCTGTTGCCGCAGAAAGGGGCGGCCGTGTTACTGCAAACAGGAAGTTAAACATATGCGCCGATGAAGCGGAGGAAAAAGACGCTTTGCGTTTACATTTTCTAACTTTTCACAGCAAAAATTTTCCTACCTTGTGTAGAAATGCGCGAAAGCTCTAAAGATGGCGAACAAAACAGGGACGGATGCGCCGTCTGTCATCTTTGCGTCCGCACGAGCGACCAACAAAAATCAACAAAACTGATACCTTGGAAATAAAAGGATTGAACTTTTGGTTTTCGAAGATCCGACGCTGTGACCTGCTCCTTTCGAATCCAGGGCGGATTTAACAGACGAGGTCGTTGCGTCATGTGTCGTCTTTTGCGTAGTTGTCTTGTTGACTGCCTCTACAACTGCTGCAGAAACAAAAACGGTCAAGTTGTGTTTGGAAAGAATTTCTTCGTTCGATTTACAGCTGAATCTAAGGCAGCAAGAAAAAGAGATAAACAGAGCAACACCAGGTTAAAGCTGTGCTTTTCTTTGTTCTGANGTAAGAAAACTTCCGCGGAGCTTTTTTTGCATTCAGAACAATCTGCGACACACACTTTCTGGATGACAACGCCGCACCNCAACAGAAAGCANCTGGAAACNTCGGGGTGGCAGTAAAATGCGAGGTCCTGAATCGAAAACAGTGCGTGGCAAACAACGAATTGTACCAGATGTGCCGAGGTCCAATAAATCACGCTCGTCTGAACCAACAGCCTACTATAATTATCAACGTGTACGACGTGATACAGTCATACAAAATCATCACTCAACTGATTTTTGCAGAAAAGCACACTAGCTCGTGTTCTTTGGTGCGTTACCGTTTTCAAAATGTTAAAGCAACCTATTTATCTTATACCTAACGATGCTGGAACAGTAGATTTACAGGACATATTTTATGGCAAGTATGGCAGGACATATTTTTATGGCAAAGCAATCAAATTCAAAAAATCGAGACAAAGCAAAACATTCTTGAATAAAAATTAAGCATTCTTTGAGAAAAGTCAGCATTCAATTACACACAAATCATAATTTTCTAATGTAAACGTAAGAAAATTTTCAAAACAAAAAAACAACACATAACCATTTTACTGATATTCCACGGAACTTGCGGAGCAAGCGCAACAACTCAAAACTGGAATTCTAACTGTACGGGTGAATACTACTGACCACGGAAACTGCCGTAATCCAAAAATCCTATTCTCATATTTTACAAAACCAATGATATCAAGTCAAAGAAGAGGTATTGAAGCAGGATCTGATGCGTGAAGAATAACTAAATATAGCCATGAGCGTTTTAAGCTTTTGGCGGTGGTGGGAAGGACCTACTGAAGACTTCTAATATGCTGGATATTTCGCTCTCAGAAAAACAACGAATGTGAAGCGGATTTGCAAAGCACACACAGAGCAAGCGTCATTTCTTAGAACGTGTTTTTGAACACGATCTGATAAAATAAACTTAAAAAAGTGCTGCGCAAGTGGTAATCAACAAAATTACGAATACCAAAAACGGGCCATCGTTGCCGTACTTTCAGCAAGAACTTGTTTTCGGTGCAAACGAGAAGTCTCCAACGTTCAACCATTTCATCAGTAGAATCCAAGCAGACGCGTTAGCAAACGTTAGTTCTTTGATCTATCTATCAACTCCAGCAAGCAAATCCAAAGCAATAACCCGAAACGTACCAGAGTGAGTTGAGGTATTCGAAAATTGCGCGTTCCTTTTCGTGTGCTGGTCTTTTAACTTCTGCTTCGCTTTAGCTTGCTCTGTGACGAGTTCGTCGAATGGTTTGCGACGGCCTAGGAACAAAAAACTAAACAGTTCAAAATAAGAACATTAAAAACTGAATGAACTATGTCAGAATAAACAAACTAAAACCAAACAAAGGTTGCATAACAATAATTTTTGATAGCGGAAACCAAACGATTGACAGGCAGGTTAGAGGTTGAACAATCTGAGCCTGTTTTTTTTTCGGTCATAGACCAATTTTTTTTGAAATCATNGAAACAAACTAAGTCAATTCGGTCACAATGTCCGAAANGGTAGGCTACTTGATATTGTTTCGACAAGTTTTAGTATTTCTACGGCTCAAATGAACCAAATGTCTCAGCGAGAAAAAACAAANGTGAGCACAATCTCTACACTACAACCACTGATTTAATAATGTTGCATAAGTAAGAAATTAAACGTTTTTGCCGGAGTTAAAATGTCCACGGTGCAACATCTTATTTTTTGCCATGCCCGTCTATTCAGACCACGAGCAGCACTTTCTTGATTGGTAATATCGCAATATCAGCGGGCGATAGATTGTGGTATAAGAGGTTCATAAGACTGAGCTCTTGCGTGTTCAATGTTAACGGCGGCAAAGCCGAAAGAGTGCAAGAGACGAATAAAAGTTCTTAGTCGTTAGGGTGAAAACAATCAAGGACCGGTGCTGCTGAGGGTTCTACAATTTTTGTTCAATGCAATTGACTAATTATTTCGCTGAAGTTTTAACGATTAAATTGCAGTTCAAAAACCATTTGATTTTGCAACTTCTGAATCAAAAGCAGGCCTCGGCATGTGGGGAGCTGCGCGAGATCGATACTCGGTTCTTAGCTGTCTGAAGATTAAACTAAACGCAGAACCGGTAAATAACATACTGTAATTTAGAGCGTAGACAAAAGTGAGATATTTTCCTCTCAGCAGATTAAACATCAATGAAGAAACTAGATTCGTCTCCAGCAGCTTGGACGAGCGAACAGAAAACAGCAATATCGCCACGCAATTACGACTGTCGGATAAAGAAGTATAGACCTGGAACTTTACGCTTGACAATCCGGGAGTGGGCTGTGCATGTGAGGGAACGGGTACAAGGCGTCTTGTCAGCAGCGTCCCATACACCACAGTGCATGTTTGGATCGTATTCACGAGCTTAAACATAATGGAACATGATTCAATCGTATACGGAACGTACCGGGTGTTAGCGACTGTACGTAACAGATTTTGGTGGGCGGACTTAGTGATTTTGAACGATTAATATAGCTTCGGTCCTCAAAAACGTTTTGGAAGCGCACAATACCCGAAAAGCGGCAGTCGGTGAAGGAAAATCAAATCCTGGTCCGCTTACAAAAAAAATTAAAACTGACGGCTTTTGCCAAGCGAATTTAGACACAGTTTGTTTTGTCGTTGTCAACACCAACTCGTGCATTGTGAGCACCAGAAGACGCTTTTTCGATGGTTTATCAAGCAGCTGTAAAAACAAAACTCTTAACCACAAAAACTTTTAACTATCTTTTATTTTAAATCCGGACTAAAGACACAAATTTGAATTACGACGTCACAGTCCCAATAAGAGTGACATCAGGTGTTTCCAATGAAACGAAAAATTAGTCATTGCTAAAGTCAAAATGGCGTTTTGTTACTCCATAATCTCTAAAAAACGTTTCAATGCTGTCAGAGCATGCGTAAAATACATGGCGAGCTGCCTATAGTATTGCGGTTACTTGTCTTGTGCGACCTCCAAAATTGTGCACGTACACATGCTTTATTGGTTCTGACCATGACTGCATGAAAGGAGAATGCAACTACAGAAAGCGGTACATTACTCTGAATGAAATCTGCCACGTAAACTTTGGGGCTGCGCCTTGTTGTTAAACTGCAAGAAATAGGTAATGCGAAATGCATGGAAATTAATGCAACAGTTGATATAGCTTAACAACCAGCGTGGCAAACGCATCTTGCTTCATCGAGTAGCAACGCACTAACAGCAAATTTTAAACATAAAAACTGTTAAAAGCGAGAAAAATGAATTTTCCGCGTTTAGAAGCAGGAAGGTGAAGTAAGTCCTGGTCGTGATTCGTCAACGATGCTAGTAAAGCGGAACACTTTTCACGGAAGGTTAATCAGCATGTCAACGCACATGGAATCCTTGGAATATATCTTCAACAAAGATAACCCACCTTTCGAAGAAATAATTTTATTGTGCTTTAAAGGATGTTTCCCTGAAGAGAGCTTCGGGCTTTTTTCCACTGGCGTGTGGTCAACATCTTCTAACTTTCCTCTGTCCACCGTTTTAACAATATCTAACTGAGGATTATGATGATGCTTATACTCACGAAAAGGAATTGGTGGAGTCAAATTTTTTGCGGAAGGAACAAAAGTTTTGGTAATGACTGTCTTTGCTTCTGATGCAACGGGCGAAGAATGCATTGGGGCATTTTTCAATACCACAAAAGGTCCATTACTGGTAACTTTGGGATCGAGTGTTCGTCTAGTATTATCACTTTCAGTTTTCAATACTTTGGAACTGTTTCTTTGCCCACTGTGTTTGCTGGTCTTTGCAAGCTTCGTAGCACCATGTGAACCATGTTTTGAACCGTGAAGAGATTTGTTGACAGGTTGCGCCTTCATGCTCTCCACCACATTGATACTGGCCTTGGACAACAGAGACGAATGTTTATGCACTTTTTTCGAAAGGTGCGCTTTACCGGTTGGCAAATTCTGTTGGTCAAATACAATTGAACTATCACTAGACGAAGAACTTTTTGAGGGCGGTGTTTGGTGTGTCACTATCTTTGATCGATGCAGTTCACCTGATGTAGTATCACCAGTAGTTCGACGGCTCTGTCCCACGTTGGAATGTTGTTTGGCAGACTTCGAAACAGATCCCTTGTTAATGGCTTGCGTTGCGCCAGCTGAGACTTTTTTCTTATCCAACCGTTTGGGATTTAATGAACTATCCAGGTTAGCACTGATGCCAGGGTGTTTGTAGGGTGAATGATCAGCATTTAAATGAGAAGGTATTTCACTTGATGGCGTTTCATTGGTGAGGGCTGCTTTTGTCACAACAGCTTGCTTAGGACCACCGGGCCGGTTACGATGATGTTTTTCTGAAAATAAACAAGTGTACAATTTGAAAAGTTTTAGTGATTTGCAACGATATAAAATAAGAACATACTGTCTGTGCACATATCACAAATGCACCTGTAAAACCTGTTTGATTTTTTAAATAAAAAAGAAAAAGAGAAGCTTCACAATTCAATAGGCAATTATGTATGGTGCTTATCCATCTGTTTATATGAGCAAATCTTACCAAAGTGGTACAAAAAGGTCTGCGGCTTGAAAGGCAACTTGCAGATTTCGCACACAACAACAAAGAAATTGTCTTTGGCAGGGCAAAATCCAAACAACTGACGATCTGTTAACAACAATTGCCGGTGTGGTGAATCAATGACACACGTCAAAACACTGAAATTATGGGTCATCTACTGCAACAAAATAAAACAACCATTTGTTTTTAGACATAGAAACCTTCAACACAATAACGGCATATTGGTGTTTTTTTCAAAGTTATGCAAAGCTAAGTTCACTATCCTTAAAAATTATTGAGCCTACTGAAACAGCTAGAAAAATGCAGCCACTTATTTTGGAGTACCAATAAATTGGTGAAATTACAGTCTCTGGTTTTACGAACATGAACTACCTTGTCATTTTTTAAACAACATGCAAAGTGTATTAATTGGAATGTCACTGTATTTAGGGTTGGCATGAAAATAACTTAAAAATTTCAAGTATGAATGAGATATATACAATATCCACATTCTACAACTAAGATGCATATATGATTGTAGCCATTTGTTACCGCACTGCTTCCCTAAGAAGTTTAGCTAACTGCACATCTAGCACTTTTTATGTTGATAACCTTATACAAATTCAATTCAATAATGCTGACACTTTCTCTTGGTGTTCATCACCTTGAGTGTTCAGAATTTTTATAGGCCCCTATCATTAAAAGTGCAAAAAGGCATTTGCAGATTTTTGTCTGAAACATCTTAAATACTAAAAATGCACTTTACTGTCAACGATTGTGCATTAGTAATTTCTGCTTAATGTTTATTGTATTTTCAACTTTTCATCATGTAACAAAAATGTTTAGCTTACCTCTCACACTTATATCTACAGTAGAACAACACAACAGTTTCTTACCATTCCTTTTCAGAGTTGCTACTTCTTTTTCTTGCCTGGAGACATGCAATGAATTGCTGCTACTTTCTTCTGCAAAAATCAAAGAAAATTCACAACTTAAATTGATAGCACATCAGCTTCATCCCTTTCTTATACACTTATACATGTATATATAGAGATAGCATGTACATGCAAGTGGAAAAGTTTGTAGTCAAGTCTAAACTGCACTATCACAGAGAATGTCAAGAATGCCAAATACATGAAACCTTGTTAGCCAATTATACTCTTCTGCATATAGTTGGAATATCAAATCCTATGGATTCGAATCTTCAGTATTCAGATCCAAAACTCAAGTTTTTTCAAATATTTAAATTCGAAATTTAGATTAAATAAACGTAAAAAAATTGCAAAATGGGAAAAACATATGGTTTCAATAAGTTTTGCAGTCATAATAAATTTTACAGTGGCACTATGCGCTCCTGAGCAAGAGAAAGAAACACTGAACAAGCTCATGGCACTACATAGTGGTGGCGTTCTAAGTCTTTGTGCGATCAGTTCATTTTGCTCCTGACAAGTTATTCTGGAATAGGATTCGATATTCTGGATTCAAAATAAAGCTTCCAGAATATTCCATAACCTCTAAATGTTCCACAATGCACATCCGTATACAGGGTTGGACCTTCATGTTAAAAGGGATGTGGAACTGTAGAGTTATCACCACCTGGTGGTCAGCAATTTACATCTTGAAAAACCACCAGGGTCTAGATAAACATGCAGGACAAGGATGTCCTACTGAATAAAGTGAGATGCCCTAGTAGACAAAGATCTACGAAATACTTTTGCAGAGAGTGGATTTCCTTCTTTCGAGAACTCCCAGAATGTATAGTGGAGGTGGAGTGGCAGTTATTCAAAGCAGCAATAGCTTCATCTGCTGCTTGTTTCTGTGGATGGATACCACTTCATGTAGCGAAGCAAAAAAACTGACCCCATTGTGGAACAAGAGGTTAAAGATGCTATTCAAGCAAAGAAAGCAGCCTACAAGGTATGGCTTCAGAACAAAGCCAAATATTCTTTGCATTTGTAGTGCATTGAGATGCCAAAGTCTGCAGTGCTCAAATTGAAAATATTCAATGTCATCTTGGGAAAGTTTCAGACATGCTCCTATTACTGACAAGCCAGCATATTTTTCTACCAAACCATCTGGCATCTCCACAGCAAAAGAATCTAATAATTACTTGATTCATCAACAATCAAAACGGTCTTACTCAGCAATGAGGAAGACATACTTGGCAGATGGAGAGAGATTTCCTAGTCAGTATCACACCACTGGACACACAAGATACATTTGGGGGAAACAATACTATCACTGAAGCTGAAGGCATCCAAGCTGTCAAAATACTAGGAAAGCTGAAGATGAAATCCACCCTGATATGGTCACAGCCTTGAATCCAAGAACTCTTTGGCTGATTTGTATGTCAAGTGGACTCATCTTGTTGGAGGGCAGCAAAAAATTGGGAAACTGGAGTGAACATTCACATACGCAAGAAGGGGCACAGGATAGAACACACTAACTACCATGGCATCTCTCTGCTCAGCACACCTGGAAAAGTGTATGTCAACTGCCTTGAAAAAAATATGCTGTTGACTAATATTGATCTAAAGCAGGATACCCACTCCAGTTTTTTCCTGGTGAAAACACCACAGATCAAATTTTCACTCATCAAGAAATTCCAAAAACCTTGGGATGATGCCACAGATGCCTACGCATGTTTTTTAAATCTTGAGAACGCATATGACTGGGTTGCTCATGAAAACCTTAGGGGAGTGTTGCGGGAGTGCAGTGTTGACAGCCACAAGCGACTATGTCGCTGTTCCTTCAATCTTACCTATTAATATCCTTTGTCAGTTTTTTTTGCATTGTTATCCACTGGGAAAATTTCATTGCAAAAATGTTGCTCCTAAACTGCACGAAATACTATATTCTGTTGTCAAATGTAACAATTCCATCAGAGCAAAGGTGAAAACAGAATGTCTGTTTCAGAGGTTTCGTGAGGCTAATCATGCATATCATAAACAGTGGCATATAACTAGAGGTTTGAGCCAGAGGTTAAATCTTAGCTCAAGAGGGCCCACCAACAACACTCAGTAAAAAATTGAGAAATGATAATGAATCTGGATGTGGAGGATGTCTATACTAAAACCCAAAATCAACAGAAAACACTCCAAAAATTTTCAAAAAACGAAAAAAACAATCCACTGAAAACCAAAAGAATACTGAATACTGAAATAAAAGCTAAGTGGGGCCTGTATTTTAGAATTATCTTGCCAGGGAGAAGGTTCGCACCCCTGTCCCCCATCAGCTACACCACTGATCACAGGCGATTACTGCTCCACACCTAAGTAAGGTGGCTATCAATGGAGAACTGCCTAAAAAGATTTATGGAACTATTTGAACCACTCAGTGGGTTTCTGAAGGATAAATCTGAAATGATGCTGCTGATGACCATAGATGGACAAAGCTTTTTTGAGCTACTTAGCAGATATTTTTGAGAAAGTTTATTCTTTAAACAAGCAGTTCCAATAAGCCAATGCAACACTTTGTGATGCAAAAAAAAAGATATTGGATGTGTGACATTTATCAGTTTGTGCAGAAACAATATTTTGTCACTATGTCCAATTTTCTTGATTAAAAGAATGGGATAACACTAAATAAGCAAATACAGTTACTGTTGCACACGTGGAAATGCTGATTCATGACTTCAATGAAAGATTTCATGACTGGAAAGCAATGGAGTTCCCTTCTTGGTTGACTCAGCCACTTTTANTAGATTTATCTGCAGTATCAGAGCAATGGCAACAGGAATTATGTGAGTTACAGCAAGATGAACTCGTGAAAACTCTTNTCAAGATCAAAGGAACGATGATGTGGCTGTCCGAGGAATGCAAAAGAAAATACCCACGCTCTAAGATTTNGGCAAGGTAAAAACTGATAAGTTTTCCATCATCTTGTTTGGTCAAATATGGGTTTAACGTTGTTACGAGAAATCAACTACAATTCACCAAAGTTGGTGAGTTAATACTAAAACTGACTAAAATGGAACCTTGAAAACAGATACATAACCAGCATCAAGCGCAGAGCTCCCATTTAACAATGTGATTGAGTATCACAATAAATTTGAGTAAACTTGCTATATGTGCATTTGCAATTCATATCACATAGTAAGCAGTGTAGCGACGGAGCAAAAACTAATACTTTTGACATATAGTGGTTCTAGAGGAGCCTGAGGTTTTTTTGAAGATTCAAGTGGGACCTGGTTCAAAAAAGGTTGATAATCACTGGATTAGTTAATTTGTTGATTAGTTAATTTGTTGTTTTCAGGCCGTAACTTGACAAACACTAATGCTAGAAAGTCAATCAATGGCTCTAAATATGAAGATTTTCACTTTTTTTAAAGAAAAAGCAGTTAAATTTGCCACTTGACCTCTTTTCTCATGCCTTGATGACATCCAAAACATCACCCAAACCCTTGACCTGCCCCAGTCGCCCCGCCAAAAAATGTTCTAACTCAACACTTCCAATTTTGTCAAAATCATAACTATAAGACTTTCCATATCCTGTGAGGGTTTCAACAGCTCTCTACCACTATCAGCTGGCAGGTTATGGTCAGCTATGTGCCAGTTAAAATAGTCAAAGTTTTGGCTTTTTGGGAATTAACTTTTTGGCATCCGCTAGGATTTGGGGATTTTCGCAAAAAGAAAACGCCTAAACGCACGTGGCTTTGCGCGGGAATTTCTCCGGTCTGGTATGCTCTACAGACCCGGCAAAAGTCTCAAAAAATGCGGCAAGTTTTCTAGTCTGCACTCGAAAAAAAATT
>JGI24159J19872_10003664_pt1 | contig 19241 bp, 11 predicted proteins | sample Ectturendosymbi4_FD_19872 | JGI IMG/M metagenome (IMG submission 19872) | reverse complement strand
TGAAGATGTGTAACACACGAAACTAGTTTCCTTACGCAATAAATTGCGATAGATTCGCTTGGTGTGGGTCACTGATGTGGCTTTACAAACTTTGCTGCATTTATTTTTTCCATTGCAAATAAAGAAAATATGATAATGGTGGACTAAATCTAAATTCTAGCTGAAATATATTTTTATAAATATTTTTGTAGTTGTGACTCATTTTAGTAGTCACCTTTGTAGTGGCTGAATGTATGATCCATAATTATAAGATGTTTTTAACCCTTTGGGTCATTTAACCAACAGTTTGAAATGATTTGTGTTGAAACAAAGTTTAGTGCTTTTCTTAGTTTGTGCATAAAACAATATTTATGAAAATACTGCTCATCTTCATTGTCCAGGGCTTCATCAAAGAATAAGGTAGTAATCTGTGGCTCTATAAGGGAGCTCTACATATTTTTTGGGCTTCAGTATCTTCCTGCTCTTTGCCTTAGTTATCTGTAGCAATTCTTGACTGCTCATATCTTTAACTTAAGCCATTCATTTGAACCTGTTGCACCAGAATCAGCACAGCAATGTGTACGTGGGAAAATTGATTTTGCAGTTATCATGGCATCTACAGTTCCAGGTTGAAACTGCAGATGCTGTGATGCAGACAACAAAATTTATTATCGCTTCTTTAAATCAGTGTGTGCTAATCCTAGTGCTACCAACTTGAAAGAGCAAGATTTAAGAAATCTACAATTAAGATGTTATTACAGTGACCTTATCAAATCGCCTATTTTTGTGCAGGAAGATGTTGTTAGCCTGAGCGCATGTTCATCCATGAAACATCTTGATCTGTCTCACAACAAACTTACCAGCATTGAAGAGATCACTACATCTTTCACGCATCTGAAATTTTTGCAACAGCTTGACATAACTGATAATCCTGCTTCTGAACTACCATTTAAGGAGTTGCTGGCAATTGTTAGCAAGGACACAACTGCAGTTGTACTTAATGGGACAAATATTGGGTCAATGCAAGAACAGGTGAGCTTAAAATCAGTCTTATCTGCTGATCATTCGTTGCAAGCAAATTCTTAACAAAGGGTCTGATGTATATATTCTCCATGTTGGTAGCCTTTGTTGCATCAGTTGCCAACAAAATAAATTTTCTTTCAGTTTGCACATTTGAAGGATGCTGAACCACCATCTTCTGAAAATCCATTAAGATTGGAAATAAAAGAAGCAGTTCGCAATGCCATGAAGTCCAGCTTAGATTTGCACAGAAAACAGCATCATCTTTATACACAATATTTACACAAAAAACTACTGTATGACTATTAATATTGTTGTTGTAGTACTGTTGTAAGAAGGAAAATTTAATTTTAAAGTAGAGAATTTCTTACTTAAGGTCAATGGCGTCAGAAATGGACGAATTCCAAACTAAAATAGCTGTCGACACTGAGGCATGGTGCAGGTAAGGTTTTTGCAATTGGTTGTTATCACTTTAAGTTTTGCAGTGGTTTCCATGGTTGTTTTCAGAATGATTCGTGGAGTTTATCTAAATATGTGTGATTGGATTCGATATGCAAGTCTATTACGTATCCCTTCATGTTTCGCTACACTCACCAGGGTTGCGGAGTCGCAAGGAGTCGAAGGTTTTTGGGTGGAGTCAGATTCCTAAGAAGACTACAATCCGACTCCGGAAGTCCGATTGAATAATTTTTTACATCGCACTCATAAGTCAGGAATCCTAATTCGTGCCTGTTGAAATGGTACAATTTCTTTTGAAACTTTTATTGAAGCAAACGGAGAATTCTTGCTGTGTACCACGATTTCCATTTATTGCTAGTTGCTACAAAATTGTTGACAGCCAAACTTCATTCATATTATGCTAAGGAGTCAGATTCGGTAATTTTGGAAAGGTCGGAGTTGGATTCGGAATCGAACATTTTACCTCCGACTCCACAACCCTGACACTCAGGTGTACTTATTTGGTTTGTGTTAATATTGTATGTGCTTACCTGAATATACAACTACTGTGGGCCATTCCGTCGTTGCCGACAATGGGGCGAGTAAACAGGTAATCCGAGCTAACCCGAGTGCAAGATACATTCACGAACGCATAAATGAATTTATGTTCATATGTACTTAACGCATTAAACCACATTCACGAACGCATAAATGAATTTATGTTCATATGTACTTAACGCATTAAACCACATTCACGAACGCATAAGTGCGTAAGGCAATTACGCCTGGGCATAGTCTTTTAAAGTGATGCGAAGGTTGTCCAGACTCAATCCCAAACACTTGGCTCTCCATGAAGGTGTATCGATGGCGGCGCAGGCCGAGACGACTAGACTTCACGAAGGGTTGCATCTCTCATGTCCGAACCGACTTGAGAGCGACTTTTCCGCTGTTTTCTTTACTACATGCGCCAGGGAAGAAGGCTACAATACCAATTTACAAGGTTTTGCTAAGATCTAGGCTCAAATCAAAGTCCAGACTTACCAGCACCGAAGCGGACACCAAGGGCTGATCCTTACCATGAATGGCAGACACTGTATCAGTACTCAGTGGCTTCTCGTTTGGCTCATGCCACCCTTACTATACAATCGGAAGCTTACAGTGGTTCGTCAAGTTGAGCCTAAGTTATAGTTCCAGCCTCATGAGGCGTTTCACAATGTTCTGGGTGTTTACTTTATTGTTAAAAAGATACCGTGACACTTGTTTGAAATCTGTGACCCCCCCAAGGAGAAAACGCTACATTTCTGGGATTACATATCTCATTTGTAACATACTACTCATGATTAGGGATGTGCATTATAACATTTAGAGCAGGGGTGTGCAACAGGCGGCCCGCAGGCCACAACCCGGCCCGCCAAGCCATTTAGTGTGGCCCTTGCCAACACTCCAATTTTTCCCCATCATGCATGAAAATCCTAATGTACGTGAAAAAACTCAAGTGCACATGGAAAAAACTAAATTTTTCGTGTGGCGGAATAACTTGTTAGCAGTAAAACGAGCTGATCGCGCAGAGGTTTAGAACGCCGATCAGCGATCACATGACCTGCTAATTAGCTCGTTACGTCACTACGCAGTGCCGTGAGTTTTTTGAGTGCTTTTTTCTTCTCTTACTGAGGAGCGCAAAGTGCCACCGCAAAATTTATCGAAATTATTTGTCAATTTTTTACATTTATTTACTTCAAATTTATTTCGAATCTAAATATTCGAAGAAANTCTGAATGTTGGATTCGAATCCGTAGGATTCGATGTTCCATTATATGCATCCCTACTCATGGTAAGATTGATCTTGTCTCGGATCTGTATAAACCATGTTTCTTGAGTATTTCGTTTGTAGCCGTGTTTACAGTGTAGTGATGTTGTTTTTTTCTCCGGCTATGTGGTACAGTTACTTGAGCACGCGCCATTCAAGCTAGTAAGCTGTGTTCGGTTCCCGGTCGGGTGACACCATAGACTTGAGAAAGGGTACTTGCGGCCTGTCCAGCTTCGGGCTAGGTGGGTGCAAGGGAACAGTTCACGCGAGGTGCTGGCACTGACTCGCCACCAGTGCAACATTCACTGCGAAAGTAAGTAGCCACTTTGCCCACGACAAGCAAGTGGAAATGGGCGCCGCAGACCACTCGTGACTCCCCGAAGAAAACACAAAAAAAAACGATCATAACAAAATAAAACTGAACTGATGTTGCTTTGTGCAGCTACGTCGATACGCTTTCTCATGAAGAGCTGAAGGGGTTCTCGCTCAGTCAAATCCAAGTTCAGCTCTCAGGAAACGCTTGGTAAGCACTTGGTAAACAAATTATCTTTGTGTGTTTGGCCAAGAGTATCACGCCAATGTGTAACTTTTTAAGAATGTGTTGTTTCTAAATAAGTATTCGATTTCTGAATTGCCTGTGCAGTGCACTGTACAATTGGTATGCGTTGTGTTCAGGCATCTAAATGATGTTGGAACGTAATTGTGATGCTCACAGTCTCAACAACAATGACGTACTGTGGCGTATGTTTGTTTATAGATCCCATGAATAGTTATTTTCATATTGCCCCTCACGAAAATGTACGTGTTTACCTACCTAAGCTTCTGTTGCGGTAATATTTGTCAATGGCTTGATCTGCTGCACAAGCTTACATACAGACCGGATATGACGCGTAGGACTCGAATGCACGTAAGATTTTTAGCGGCTTCACTGAACTGAACTGAACTGAAATCCATTTTTCTACAGGACCACTGTGAAAGACTTGCCGTGAAGTCAAACACTTTGCATAAGTGTCCAGCTCAAGGTCATCTCATTTTTACCTACAGTTACAAGCATGTTTTTCTACCAACTGTTTGGCTACAAAACATTTCGTCGCGCAAATAATACTTTTAACTGCATCTATTATGAGGTCTGTTTTGTTGTTTTCACTGTATTTCAGGCACTGTGTTGATATTGGTGCTACCATTTGTTTCGCTTTTTGCAATAATTTGTACAAGCAAAGATCCACTGTAAAGAGTTAGGTCAGATCTGTGCTTCCATGTTTGATTTACAGATTTCAAAGTTTATTGCGTTTATCATCGGTACGCGGCTTGTTGCTTAATTGCCCATATCTGAAGCGTACACATATACAGTTTTGAAAGCGATAGAATGAAAAGTCAGGGAGTGCATTATAGTTTGTGACGCCATAAAAACATGTTGTTTCTTGTTGTGTTTTCGATGAATGGAGATTGTGTCGTCACGCTTAGATTGTCGTTGGTGTCCAGTACAGCTGCTGATGCTTTCTTGCAAAGCGTTCGTTTTGAAGCGATGAGGATGTTTCCAGTAAATATTGGGGTGTTACTTTTACCGGCATTTATTGAGGCGTTACCATCAAGTTCGTGAGCCAGCTTGGATTGCTCGACACCTGTTTATAAGCCATACGCCAACGAAGAAATTTCGTACTTCTGACGATTGACGCGTTATGACCTCGAAAGTGTTTGATGTTGAAAGTCGATATTTTTTTGCTTCCAATAGCGATCGTATGCATTTCTACATGTCTGTGAAATAATCAACCTTTGAAAAAAAGCTGTCCCGGTTCGTTTGAAGTAGTTTTAATAAGTCATCTCGTTATTTTCTGTTATTGTTCCATTCACTGCGCTTTTGTTACTTTGTTTGCTTCTTTGCCCGTTCCTTGCGAATGTTGTTGTTGTTGACTGTAGCAGTTCTCCTCGTAGAGTGTTCGCTCGTTTCACAATGTTCTACTTTTCTGCGAATATTCAACCTAAGTTACATCACTGAGTCTTGACTGCGTACTTATTTTATATTTGACCACTGCGCTGATATTTGTGATGAAGTAATTGTTTTGATGAAACCAAAGAGTGATCGAACCGGGTGATTGCCCTCCGTAACTTTTGCAAAACTAATTAATTTTGGACAAAATTTTGAAGTTTTTCCCTGTGTTGTTTACTTTCAGAAGCTTTGCCTCCCTGTAAGTTTGCCACCAAAAATACTGCTGTGTGCAGCTTGGGTGTAAATAGTTTGATTCTTAAGCAAAATGCACATACTTTTATTAGCAATGCTATCACGTTGAGAAGCAAGCTTTTTGATTGGCCGGCTGCGTCTTTTTTGTTTGCTTCGCCTGTGCTGATGTTTTCATGTAGAAGTTGTTCCTTTAACCGAGTAATGACTTAAAGCAAGTGTGTTGAAAACACGTGTTGTAGACTGTCTCGAAAACTTGGTGCGATTAAGCGAATGTCATTATTTGCTGTAAGCACTACAGCGCGTACACCGTTATACCTCATGATAACTGTGTTTAAGCCGTGGACGTCGTAAAGGTTCGTGTCATCTGTGGCTGTCAAATGCGATTGATGGATTTCTTGACGGTTCATTTGCTGCGTTGAACTGATTTTACGTCGGTGACTTGTTTCTTTTAATATCTTTGGATTCTTGCAGAATGATTTGACATTCATGGCATCCATTCAGAGGCAGATCACTTAAGACAAAATACGAATTTGTTACCTTGAAACTAGTTTTTTCTTCAGAAATTTTAAATGAACAGCAAACGATGAAACTAAATCACAACAATTTTATGCTGTTGTTAAATGGCGTAGTTAAAACAATTTTATGCTGTAGTTGCTGTAGTTAAAACAATTTAATGCTGTAGTTAAGTTGTTGCTGTTTGCCGGTTGCTAGTATCTCCTGTAAGGCACGCGTTAGTCACTGAAAATTGCCGAGATGGGATAATTGGCTCACAATCCCTGACAATTGACTCACAAAGCCCTAAGATGCTTTCAGCATGACCATCACATATTTCAAACTAACGCGTTTGTTTTAAAACATATAGTCAGTATCTATGATGCAACTCGAAATAAAAAGAAGCTGAAACGACTCGCGTCGGTCACGAGCAACAGACATGAAATTTGAAACGCAGTTTTTAGTTTTTGTCCACCGTCAGCTTCTTACGATATATAGTATTTTGTGTGCTTAGCTACTTCGCATTTATCATTACTGTTCGGGCGGTGTTTTTCTGTTAGTTTTAGCTGTTAGTTCAGTACTTTAGAGACTAATGAAGTTATCTTAATTGCGCAGAAAAGATGTTCTGATTGTGTAGCAGTAAATTATTATGCATTGCTGCAAAGTATTGCGACGTGCTTCATCTGCTGGTGGGAGGATTTTGGGCGAAGTGAAACGAACAGGTTAGTGTGCAAGGCCATGAGTGAGTTGCACTACCTGTAACAATACTGACATGAATAGCGAGATAAATAGATTAGGGCCGAAACTTGATGGTTTTCCAACGAACGAACTTGGTAACGAAAGGCGTCCCGTACTTGTTTCTTGTCCAGGGCAAGAAGCAAGTTGGCGCCTCCATGTTCGAACCTAAGGTCTTTCGGAAGCAAATGTAGTGTGTTGAAGAAAGTATTTGCGACATTGATGGGACTTTTCGGCGCCCCGGGAATTGTTCCCCCCCTTGCACCCCGCCTTACGCCCCTGGAGTGAGGGCAACCAACCTAGGATCTTACTTTGCAATGCGTGTGGCATTCGACATGGCTATTTTGTGTAATGATATTTTTCAAGGATAGATGCGTGTTTGAACATGATCCAACGTCCACTTACAAAAATTTGATGAAGATTTGTTGCGAAACTGCCGACCTCAGGTTTCGGTTGTTTGTCTTTCTACAACAGAATTGTGTAGATCTCCCCAGGAAAAAATTCTGGCCACGCCCTGTTTGTTCGTACTGTATTTTTGACACCGTTTTATTTTGAATTGTTTGCTTAGTTATATGCTGTTAGCGAAAAACTACCTTCAATGGATTGAGTATTTTCACAGATGGAAGTAAAAGAATGTGTACTTTGTGATATCTACACGAAATAGATGAAGCAAATTGTGGTTTTAGGCTTGGCGCTGTTCATTACAGCTGCTTATCCACTCACAAAAGTGAACTGTTATACAAGATTTGGTATTCGATACTGCGTGGATATAACATTCTGTCCACTAATTACAAGAATGATAATAAGAACAAAAAATGTAACTCGAAGTACAAGAAATGAATGTTCTAAATCTTATAAAACGTTCTTAAAAAGTTAAACAACGCCTGTGCAGGTGCGGTTTTCTGAAGCTACTGTTGTTCTTGCAGGCTCACTGATATGTGTTTGTTGCAATCATTCGGTCTCAATAGTTCCCCAGATATGCATTGTTGGAAGCGGACCTGCTGGATTCGGTGTTGCCCAAACGCTGTTGAAGGTGTGCTGAAATAACTTCGGTGGTGATGATGTTTCAACTGTAGTACTGTTTTTTCAACTGCCAGTAGGTACTATAGTGGATGCATTAGTGCACCCCAGTCCCTACAGTAGTGAACACAGTAAACCTGGAACCTACATTTAAAACGCTTTTATGAAAGCCTCTTTTGTGTTGGTAGCTTTTGAAATGCGAATTCGAATTGTCGTGACGTGCAGCAAGTTTGCTACCTGCTTTCGCCGACACGGCTCAGTGTTTTGCAGAACCACAACTCGTTGTTGGTGGATATGTACGAGAAATACCCTATTCCATTCGGCCTTATCCGTTACGGAGTTTCTCCAGACCATCAAGACGTGAAGGTAGGAATCGCTGTGGATGTCGTTATTTTAACGCCGTTTACTCCACACTTTGCCTTCTCGTAGCTTCGTGGGTGGCCAAAATTTTCTGACAGTTGCTCTTTATAGTTCATTGTGCGGTTTATCCGGTTGTTGATGTCAAATGGTTGCTTTGTCTAAACTTGTTTAAATTTTTCTTACCGGAAACCTTCCAACTTGCTTCCAAAAACACGAACTGATGTTCTCGCAATTTTGAAAAATGCGTGTATGCGTTCATGCATGGTCGCTCATGCATGCATCGCAGTCAGAGAAGTTACGAACTGAGCGGCCCCAACACCAAGTTTTTAACGAAATACGACGAAAAAGAGAGGGGAAAAAAGTTTTTGCGCGAGAATATGGCTCTCAGCTTTCTTTCTACTTCTTAGCATCATTCTAGAAAATGTAAGTCCAGTGCAAGTCTCATCAATGATGTGGCTAACGATGCAAGCTGCAGGAGATGTGGCTGACGATGCAAGCTGCAGGGTACCTTGCAGCAACTTGCTTGGTCGGGGTAGCTTGCAAGCAGAGGTGCGGTGCTAAAGAAGTGCGGGAACGCACCAAAAAAACTTGACATTCTCGGTAGTAATTATGCAACTTTGCTAGGGTTTACGCAAGTGATAGCTTGTTATTTATTTATTTATGCGACGCCTGTATCTATACACAGGAAATCTGACTTCAAGTCAGGTTACTATGAAAAAAGTGTGGGAACGCGTTCTCGACCCATTGCACTCCTGCTCAGGGTGAAAGACCGGGCAATCGCGCCCCCCCGAAATTTTCAAAAGCATGTTGAGTTGTTAGGTTCGAGTTACAATCATTTTTCCCCTCCCCGAAAATATCAGCTGGTTGCATTCCTGCTCCTGCTCGTACCTTGTAAGGTTTTGTTGTTAATCAAGCAACAACGTTACAATTAACTCTCCCACTTTCAACAGAATGCGACAAACGGCTACGCGAGGACGGCGCAGTCTCCACGCTTTTCTTTCTTTGGCAACGTCGACGTGTCGAAAGACGTCTCCCTCTCCGACCTGCGACGCGCATACCATGCCGTGATCCTTGTGGGTGAATACGTCTGTGCGGAGTTGAGGAGTCCGAGTGACGTTCAGTGACTAAAGCTGGTGTTTGCTTGCAGTGTCATGGCGCTCAAGAAGAAGTAACTGTTGATCTTCCAGGAAAGGTATTTGGAATGACGCAACGACCGGTTTTATTGTTTCGTCACACTTTCTTTTTTTGTAGGATTCGAAAAATGTACTGACGTCGAAGCAGTTCGTCGGTTGGTACAACGGACTACCCGACTACCAAGACGTGAGTTACATTTTGAAGTAGTGGATTTCCGCCGTGCAGAGATATTTCTGAAATGTGGAAAAAAGTTAGCACAGGACACAGACATCACTGACAGAGATCATGTTATCGAAGCATATGCAGTTTATTTGCCCAGCCCAGAATATTCAATTTGGAGAAACAAAAATGTGAATACTGTGACCAGAAGCTGTTTTGTGCATCAGTCACAACCTTATCAAGGTTCGGTTGGTTTTCTGCACCACGCCTCCGTGTCTATTCAAGTGTAACGGCGACCAGCGTGCCAATCAACTTGATTTGTTTAATGGTTTCGAGTTGATCATCCGGTGACCAATTATATTCAATGTGTGCAGCTCTCTAGGTTCAAAGAGGGCTTGATTTACTCTAATGCTGCCTTAAGTCTAACATTAGTTGACAGCATCTGACAGACGGCACGGTATTTCCTGGCAGCTACTGTTCCCATGGCTCCCCAGTGTAAGCGAGGAGGTTTCTTGTGCGGTTCTTGACGGTTTGCGCAATGGCGCGTTCAGATTCCGCGCCCAGTTGACCTGTTTCTGTTTCTTGGCACACCGTTCTCGTGGTTGTCGAAGTAAGTCAGTAACAGGCCTTAGCGACTTGTATGGGGCGCCGTTCGTAAAAATATGATGCAGAGATAATTATATGCGCGCAGAGATAACTAATGCGCACAGATATAACTATCTCTGCGCAGAGATAGCTAAATACGTGCAGAGATAACTAAATGTGCGCAGAGATATTTATCTTTGCGCAGAGATAGCTAAATGCGCGCAGAGATAGCAGTTTTTGTGCTAACTCTGTCAGATATAATATTTTTGCGAACGGCGCTCCATAGACTTGCGCAATCTCGCGCTGAGATGACCTGTTCTTCTATTCGTCTCGCATTGCACGCAATAGAACCACAACCCAGTCCAATTTCGAGTTAGTGACGTTTCGTCTGTTTTATCATGCATAGACCAAATGCTGCTAAGCGCGTCAAGAATGTTTCTGATTACCGNAAGGAGCAAAGTTCTGAGCTGAGGATTCCACGTCGCTTGAAACCGTGTTTGACGATCAACCTCCGTTGAAGTGTGGTGCTTGTTGGATTTGTGACAAGAAATTGCGCTGAATGCCTTCCATTCCGTTTGCAATTGCCGCATGGGACAAGACACTACAGCTCCATTGGTGCGCGGATTTCGTACGGATTAGCTTTAGGCCAAACTTCCATCAGACACTTTCTCAATTTTCTGCGGACCAACCCCCCACGGCTCGCAGCTAAGGCACGCTGCCGCCACAGTCAAGTGCGGGGGTTCTTTAAAGTTCGCCTCAATAATACGCCAGGGGATATTGAGATTAAATCATGGGGGAATTAAGTAATTTGTAAGGAATGTATTGTGCAGTGAAAACCTCGGATTATCGCAGTCCAGAAAACATCGCGAAGCAGAAATAACTCACTTCGGTGAAACCATAACTGAGATGAACACGCCCAAATTAGGCCCAGTTTTTTCAACTATTTTCGTGTATTTTCAAAAGTTTTTGTCCGACCTGATTAGGGGTATTGAGCCTTAAAAACTTAAGGGCCGCTGTTCAAGTGTTTCTAATCCGCAGATCGAAGTTGACTTATCCGGGAAAACAGCGGCAATTATCGGCGTCGGGAACGTTGCGCTTGACTGCGCCCGCATGTTGTTAAAGCCTGTCGATCAGCTGAAGGTATTTGTTGTTTAGTTTGTCGGAGTTCATCGCAATTCATAAAACTATGTTTACCTTCAACCGTCGCTTGTGACGAAGCAAATGTTACAATAAACCGGCGCTTGTGACGAAACAAATGCTGCTGTAGAAAAAAGCCAACTTTTCTTATTTTTAACTCGGGTGCCCAAAAAATAATTCTCTGCAAATATCGGCTGCTTTTCGAAATTTTCTTTCAATTTTCAGTGTCAAAGCGCATTGTCTGTTCCTTTGCGCTGATTTTACCTGGGAGATTTTTTTGTGAAAACTTACGACTTGATTTGCGCTGATACTGGTATTATATGCATTACTTCTGCTGATCCAAGTGCGGCCGACCTTACATGGCCTAGTCAGGCGCAAACCGTTTTCTTGAGAACTTCTAAAAGCTCATTGCATTCTGTTAGCACAGGACACAGACATCACTGACAGATCACTGTCCGCGCTGGCCTCCTCCAATATACGACATGTGCATCTACTAGGGAGGAGAGGACCGTTGCAAATGGCCTGCACCCGAAAGGTTGGTGTTATTTGCATTCAATGTGCAGATATGTTTTGCTGCATTGCCTGCTCCATCACGTGGATGGTCGTGGACAGTTGAACGAACTTAAGTGGTTAAATGGCATTTTGTGTCATGTACAGTAAGTGGTGGAAACAGCATCTACAAAAAGCGAGCTGTGTAAACGTGTGTAACCCAAGTTTTATGTTCTTTGAACATTGACTGGAATTGGTGCTCCGATTTAATCGGACGAGATATCGAGCTTCTGCTTATTGACATGTTGAGATCTCAGTGATACCGTGCCTTGAGTTCATGTTCTGGGAATTCGCTGTGATTGGCAAAGTAGACTTCGTCCATTGTGCTTAAAGTTCTCCGTCTCTTTGCTTTGTATGGAGTTTCCTTCTATACATGGTAAAACAACGCAATATTTTGTCATCGAGTGAGTTACGTCATCAATCGCGCTTCGGTTCAGCTCGAATAGTGCTTGTCAGAGTTCCCCTCTGAATCACACTCTACTGCCGATGATTCTTGTATCTCGGGGATTTCGATCTCATAAGGCGACGATATTTTGCCAGACTGCGTCATCTGAATCGAAACGAGATGACGTCACCTGACGGGTTGCTCGAAACGAAATGTCGACGAAGGCCGTTTTGAATGTGTTGCCATTTCATTTACAGCAGACCGGTGTCAATACGTCCAATATATAGAGGACTCCAAACATTCGTATTCCTAGAACTTAACTCGACAATTGTTACCGAGTCAAAGGCACCAGTTATTGTACAAGCAAAACGTGTTCAGGCAGTTGCTGACAGTTTTGACTGAACTTCCTGATGCAGGAGCTTTCAGAAGTCGCAGATCTTCCGGACACGTCGACCGTCATTGAGGGGGAACACTTCACTCCCACTGTTCGCGAAGCGCTAAATATTAAAGGTGCGATTACTTGCTCTTGTGGCCGAATTTCTTTAGGCTTGTGGTAAGTCGGCAAGCAAGCAGCTTTTTCTTTGTCGTAAACAACTCCAAGTGATGCGGAACAACCTTATAATGAAAATAACGACCGAAGAAAAGATATAAACGACGATATAAACCAATTGCAAATACACTTGGTGATGGTAGCAGGAGTTAGCGAAACGTCTGCAAAATGTCGTTAATAGCATTTTCATCGGCCGTTATTTTCATTATAAGTACAAGTGACATGTTGATGATATCTTAAAACTGGAATTCTTCCTCTGCAAACGTGGGATTGGCATTGGGTTTGTCGTCTATTGTTTGACGGTTTCCTCTTTGAAAAGCTTGACTGTAATAAAACAAACAATGGAAAGTATTAAAACTGCGTCCAAGTCTGCATGACCTTAGGAACTAAATGTTATTTAGATTTCACCCTGGGGCATTTTGCGACCCAACATTACAAACTTTTTTTTTTCAGATTTATCGAAACGAAAACATCAGCGTTTAGTGAAATACTTGGAAAAAGTAGCTGCTCAGTCCGGAAGCAAAAGCAGCAAAAATAAACTCTTCGTGAGATTTTTGCGCTCGCCAATTGAAATCCTTACAAGAAATGGAAAAGCGAACGGACTGGTTTCGGTTAAACGTGAAATGAAGGTATTTGTCACTGGGCTGGTTTGTCGAAAGTTGTTTTGCTGGAGACTGTACTTTGGCGCACTTCTCACAAACCTTCGTCAGAACCAGACTATAGCAAACCACGCGTGTCATCACGGGCAACACTCTGCGCTCAAATAGCTATATTTGATTTGAAGAAGGCGTTGGGGTCTGGTGAGCGGCTTATCACGTGAAATCATAAGTGCGCATAATGTTTACTGGCCTTGTTCTCTCAGATAAGACTGTGTGTTACTTGTTTGCTGTCATTTGTGGATCATCTCCTGACGTGACGGGAAAATGTAGTTTTTATCAAGAAGCAATCAAACATAATGTTGTCCAAAAACATGCTTCGTCAGTAATTTGCGTCAATTGTCCTGGAGGTATATTGTGATCTATTACGAGAGTCTTGAGTTTCTTGCAGCAACCCGTTGTTATTGTACGTAAAGAAAATCAACTTCATGATGATTTGGACTCTTTAGAGTTTAAACCATGAAATGCTTGTTTTTTAGCACCAGACAATACAAGTTTCGGCATTTTTAAGAGCTCTGCTCAGATTGTAGACAATAACCAGTGTTTGCTTACTTTCTACGATGGAAGCTTTTATTTCGACATAGTGTTCAGTTTTTGCTTGCGAAATAAGTTTCTATTAGCAATACTGGCATTTTACCCGAATTGGGCCTCTGGGCCCTCGATTTCAGGTGGGCAAGTTCGGCACGCACTGGTCATGGCTGCGTGGTTAGCTGTATGCGTCTCGTATACTTACTGTGTTCTGCGTATTTCAAAAAATGGCGAGAGGTTGAAACTGGCACAGCTGACCAGCCAGTGCGCGCGAAAGCTTGTATTTGCGTAGTATGTTTAGTTAGTGTTTGCCCTTTGCTGTGCTGCAGAGATACATCCACAGCATCGGTTCCCAACCGCTTTCGAAGCTGGCACCCCTTTCATGAAACTAAAGTGACGTTCGCGCCCCTCGTTTTGAAAAAAGCGTAGAAATCACGAAAACAGTCCGATTTTCCAGTATCTTCATTTTTTAAATTACTTCTCGCAGTGTATAGGACTGCTGCTGACAACACAACGTAAAACACTCAGTCGTACTTTCATACCTTGCTGCTCATTAAGAAACAAAGCCATTGGCTTTTATTGTTGCTTTTCGTGAAATTATCCGCTCATACTTTGGCGCACAATTAGTCAGAGACAGGCGACAGTCCAGCTGCCGTAATGCGAAACCATTTGTCTATCTAACTCTGAAGCGTGGTCAGGACACTCGGGTTAGGATGGTGTTGCGCTTCTTTCAGTAACCGCTATCCGCCCAAACTTTGCGTCATCAAAGCTCATTCATGACTCATAATATTCAGGGCGAAGACGCTTTCAATCCTGCGTTTGTCGACACAAGTTCCACCGAAAGACTCGACTGTGACCTCATAATATCTTGCATCGGATATGGCAACGCCCCCCTCGATCAAAGCGTTCCCTTTGAAAAAGGGAGGATATTGCAGAAGCAAGGTCGAGTCTCGGATCTTCCAGGTGACGATTTCTTTAATATATTGACACAAAACTCATTCGTATCATAAACTGAAGCAACTATCTGTTCAAGTTTTGTCGTTGTCCAAAGTAGAACCTTTCAATTTTTTGGTGGGGGGTTAATTTTTTTAATAAGACATCAAGGTCCTTCGTATTTGACAATGCCATACTCATCATGCGTGGAGTAGTGACAAAATAGTTGCAAAACAAGCAAATTAAGTCTTTTTTCTGGTAATTTCTTTTGTATGTTTCTGACGCTCGCCCACTTGTTCAAGTGCGCTTCATGCAATCTGCGAAAAACAATAACCAATGTGACGAACAATAAGCAATGTAGCGCACAGTCACAAGAACGCATAAGTTTGGAGAGCCTTAAGGAAGCCTGTTTGAACAGCTGGTGGGATACGTGAGCAAATATATAGAAAATAAATCACGAAAAGACTTTCGTTTTTTGAAATGAAAAACCAATAGCAACTGCTGTGGATCAATACAAGGGCAACGTTCAACAAGTATTTCAAACTCATTACAGATGTTCATTCATATAATACAAAACAAATCGACACTCGACAATTTGCTTTTTCAAAAGCACGTTCAAACTCAGGCGCGAAAATGATAAAATACAGTGCAATAGAAATAGGGTCAAGAATTCTTTTAGAAATAAAAAATAAACCGTGTTTTGCTCGGCACTTTTTTCAGCTGGTTATAAAACTATGTATCACTCGGCTACTGGAAACACATTTTGTGTTCTTTGCATTGGTGCACATAAATCAGATGCATTGATTTAATTATTTAATGCTGCTTCGCGTTGAATGGTTAATTAAAACAATGCACCTGGTTACAATGGAAATAGTCGAATCATGAAGTGTCGCCGTTATATCTCACTCAGTTTGGTTTCTGTTGCGTTCACTCAATTTGGTCGCATCAAAATCTTGTATGAAGTAGTGGGATGCCTTCAGCCCACAAGCGCAAAGTGAACACTGTGCCAAACTGCAAACGAATCTCGGTTGCCATGCACGACTCGTGACGTCGACCGAGAATTCTTTACGTAATACATGTTTGGACGCCTCGTTCTCAACCTGCCCTTCAGTGAAAACATTGCAGTGCTGCACTAGTTCGTAACTTTTGACGCATTTCCTCTCTAGCATTCGCGAATATTTTAAATATGTGAACACAGCAGATGTTCAATGTGACAACGTCAAATCATTTTCTTCTGGTGGCTTGACCTTTGCCTACAACGCATTTTGCTTCAATAAACCATATAACTGCATTGCACATATTACATCATATGCCCAGCGCAAAAAAACTTACTACTGTTAACTGTTCTCTTTACACTACAAGTAGCTTAGTCATTGGGAGGTCTGCAGCCTAAAACAGCCCTGGTCCTTCGCAGCCTCCCACTCCCTCATGCATTCTATACATCGATGTACTTGGAAGTCATCGCAGTTCATTATAATAATTATGATGGCGTCATTCATGCGTGTGTCTTAAAAGCTTGTGTTTCATCAAAGTACAGTAAATGCATTAGCGTCATCAAGCGTATACTTTCCACTACCGCAATGTGTATATATCCTCGCCATCTTTCATGCATTAATTTGTTTCATGTTACTGCGATGCATGTTTGAAGTCTAGCGCCTTGCGTGTGGGGGTGAAGACCTAACACAAAACAGCAAGTAGCGGAAAGAAAAACAATTTTAGTCCAGTCAATCTNAAGCGATGACGCGGAGCTCTGTCGTCACCGATTTTTCAAATCAGTAATTCCTCTTAACATCCACACAGGCGTGTACGCGTGTGGCTGGTGCAGTCACGGGGCTAAGGGCGTGTTGGCGGACAGTGGAAGCGACAGCTTGATGGCCGGCGCTTCGGTGCTGGAAGACATTGGCAAGGTCAACGATCAGAAACCCGGGAGTTCTCGTATAATCGCCGGATTGCGAGAAAAAGGTGAGACTATTTCAGGATCATCAGACGTGTTTATCTAATGGTGGAAGTTTCAGCCAACATTAACGATTGATGTTGACATGTTGAAGTCATAGGGACATGGAACACTAAGAACAGAAATCATTAGCGTTCTGGGCAGAGTGAAGTTTCAGTGAAACGAGCTTTTAGTTGAACTGTAGGAACCATGTGGCAACCACGTGAAACTGAAACCGCGTTAAAAGTACGGTAGTTCCGAAGCTTTGTGTTAATCTTCGCATTGCCAATGATTTCTTCAGGCCTTGGCCTGCCTTCATTGGCTGTTTGTCAATAAATTCAAATTCAATTCCGAAGCTTTTTAACACGCATAACAAACAAAACAATAGCATAAAGGCATGTATCGCATTTGTGTTAAGTAAGAGGACTTGCGATTGCTTTTAATGATTTTCTGTACCTCCAATTGCTGTAGCGCTTTGATTAATCAGCCTCCTCCACGTTTGCATCTCTGCATTTAATCAGTTGTGGATAAATGACCCAAGTTTAAGAAAACCTTTAGTTTTGTTGGCTTTTTATTTTATTCCAACTGATATTTGCTGCGAAGTATGTCAGCAGCTTCAACTTTCATCAGCGCCTCTACTCCGAGAACACGTTTTAATTCTACGCAACACGCTGTGCATCGTGTCGTGCTTTGATCAAATGCAGCAACAGATAGGCAGCTGATGTTAATTGCCGTGGTTCACGTTCCCTCCTAAACTTGGTGGATTCTTCTCGTCGGAGCTTCGGTTGTCCAATGTGCATTGACTCGCCTCCCCCTTAATTGACCCCTCCTGTGCAGTCGCAGTGTTTTCTTTTTTGTACCAAGGTAATGCTGCATTGAGCGAATGCGCTCTGCTTTTTGTAACTGTCTTTTTCATCCTTAGGGAAAAAATAGGAGTGGTCGATTTGTCTGATTCGGGACTCTGTAGCGCTTTGTGACGTACACGAAATTTGTGATTCACCGTGTTTCTTTGTGACGTATACGAAATTTGTGATTTACCATGTTTCTTTGTGACGTATACGAGATTTGTGATTTCACGTTTCTATTGAGAGCCTTTCAATCTTTGTCTGGTCCCCGTGAAAGTGTTTTGCCCCCTACTTGTCCCCCTGTCCCGGTGCTGACACGGGCAGGGCTGAATCTTAAACCTTGCAATGAATCGGACATCTCAGCTGCTGTTCACTTGTCCGATACAAAAGTAAGGCTTGGAAGTCGTTGCGCGGACAAGTCTAAACAACTCGCGACAAAAGTTTAAATCTTTTCCATGCTCCGCACACACTTGTACTGTTTCATTCGCGTCCCCAGCGGCTTAAGTGACGTAACTCTGTTTTCAGGCAAGCAAATAACCGATTGGAAAGATTGGCAAAGGATTGATGACTTCGAAGTTGCTAGCGGCGAATCGGCCGGGAAAGTTCGAGAAAAAATTGACGATTTTTCCAAAATGTTGGACATTGTCCGAAGTCGCGATCCTGACAAACTGCCCAAGACTGCATGACAACCGGAGCTGGAACTTTCCAAGTAGAACGCAATCACGAGCTTGGTTCTTCTTCGTTTCTAATACATTTTTTGATGTTAACCGTTTGCAAGGTTTCATGACTGTACACCGCTGACCTTTACATAACTAAGCACCGTCAGCTTGGGCTATATGCAATCTTTTTATTTGTTGAAGCTGCCANTACTTTGTACACGTAATAAAAGTTCCAGTTAATTTGATTACGCATTGCATACGTGTCGTCATCCACTGAACGAGGCAGNTTTATATCAATAAGTGGAAAATAGGTAGCTATCTTGGGAGAATTTCAGACGTAAACTGGATTATATGGCAAGCGAACAAAACGGTCTGGGAAACTCAGCGGCAGAAAGTCTAATATTGTTAGGTCCATCAAAGACAAAGATGGTGTCTTGCTCAGCAATGAGGAGTACATTCTTGGTGGATGGAACGAGTGTTTCAAAATCCTTTGAACCCAGTCACTCCCACACCATCAAATCAGACACAGGAGATGAGTCTTGGTTTGGGGGCACGAGGGAAGGGAAGATACCATCACTGCAGTCGAAGTCTCCCTTGCTTTCATAACACTGAAGGCTGGCATGGTTGCAGCAGGTTGGGATGAAATCCTACATCAAACCTAGTTCTTGGGTAAACTCGTGGATGTGAAGTGTCCTGACATTCTGGTAAGGCCAGGGGGGTGATTCCCACCCAAACCCGCGAGTAGCACTAACAATTTTCAGGTTAATGAAGTTTTGATGTGTAACGCAATTTGCAAATCAACGAAACTGCTTACCTACTCAACGTTCAGTCGAACCTGTTCAAAGCAGTGTGCTGTGGTTTACCAATTGCCCATGATTAATCAAAATTGAGTATAGTGCAAATGCTGGAGAATTCATGCGATGGCTCTGCAGTATGGCCAAGTCTTTCCTTTGTTCCGCAGGATGCCTTTGAGCAATATATGCGTGCACTGATTACCTGACCGTGCGGTACTACCTTTTTATTGACGCCAGTGTTCCGTGTGAAAACGTTTGATTTTGTGTTGTGACTTTGTCAGGTGTGCTGATGCTGGCTGTCACGAATCTTCGTTATTGTTTCAGAGAGTCGTATTTTTCAGTTGATTAAACCTTTCAATAAGGT
>JGI24159J19872_10003663_pt1 | contig 19243 bp, 8 predicted proteins | sample Ectturendosymbi4_FD_19872 | JGI IMG/M metagenome (IMG submission 19872) | reverse complement strand
TATTTGACTAATTAGCTAATTAGTTAATTAATTAATTTGTTTATTTTAGATCATAACTTTTGAACCAGAAACGTTAGAAAGTCGATCAAAGGCTCAAGACTTGGACGGACTCGAGCCTACTTTCCATTGAAAACTTCAGCGAAACACTTTGGCCTAGCGGTTGGGCCCTAGGCCAGGCAACATGAGCCAAAATGACCCTAAAACTACTTCTTTGCAAAGTAACTTAGTCTTGTTTAAGAAGTTTATTGTGCATGTTTTGTTTTGAAAGAGGCAAAGCATTGTTTTTGTCTGGGGGTTGTTTTCAAGGTGAATAAATGTAAAGTTGGTTATATTGTGTTTTCACTGTTTGGGTGAATTTGTATCATTTCTTCAAGGCTCTTCACATACACCTTTAAGGATGTCAAGTACTATGTTCTCACAAATTTTGGTTGGCATGCGGAAGAATTTTGTCATTGATTTAGCTGATTTCAGCACGCAAACCGAAAAGGTTGCCCGCCCCTGGGCTAGGGCCAAGCACTAATGTAATATATTTTTGAATGGAGTCACAGACCAAAAAGATCGGGAACCATTGCTCTAAAGCAGTGGTTCTCAATTTGCGAGAAGGGACTTCTTGTGGTGCGAACTTCTCTGCCTAACTGCAGCTAAATTTATATTACCGACCCAGTTTCTTGTTGTGGGGACTTTTGCGACTGTTGATGTCAGCGATGATAATACAAAAAACAATACATCAAATGGTGCAAGGGGTGCAAAAATGATTTTTCCTACCAGATGGGGTGCGGGCTTCAAAATGAGTTGAGAATCGCTGCTGTAAAGCAATGCTTCTCCACCAGTGGGGTGTGCCTCAGTGTTGGTCTGCAAAGTTCATTGAGCAGGGTCGCAAAACGTTTAAAAATGTTACAATATTCCAGTATTTAGCTGAAACATTACCTGAAAATTATCTGATTTTCTATTAATTCGATAAAGAAATCTTACGTGTAATATAATGATATATAATGAGCAAGCTCAAGTTTTCCATAAAGAGTAAATTGCATATTTGTTGTTAATAGTTTTGTTTATTTTTCATATTTAAATTTTATTGTTATTGTTTTACCATAATATCTTACAGTGGGTTGCACAAAACATTTTTGGTGAAATTGGGTTGCAAGCTGAAAAAGGTTGAGAAGCACTGCTCTATACTGTTTGTAGCCCAACTTTACATGAACAATTCTAATTTGCCATTAGGGTTTATAGGCTGAAACCCAATTTTTATATAAAAATTGCCAGCTTGTTCTAACAAGCTTCTTTGCAATTTTATAATCAGATGGTTTAGGCAAAAACCCTATGCCTAGACACAGCTCTGTCGGAATGAGACAAACCGTTGTTTTTAGAAGCAAAAACAAGAAATCTCATCCAAGAAGAGGTCACTGCATGCCAGCTTTTAATGCATACTTGTGAAAGACCTATGCTTGTGTGATGCCACAGCTAGCTGCCAAAGAGAACTGCCTCGATAAAGGCCTGTATGGGCTGGACCACTAAATTATAGAGAAGGTGGGTCTCAGGCTCAAGATTATATGACCTGGGTTTCATAAGCTCTTCCTGTAGCCAAAAATTGTTAAAATTTATATTTCTCAAATGATAGTCTTGTCCAATGAAGATTTTTATCTTAAAGAGCGACAGCTGTTAATAATTAGTCAAGGCAGATAAAATTATTTGTCAATTAAATTAATTTCACTCACTAGCAATTTTCAGAAAACAGCTGCAGGCAACCAAGCAGATTTGGATGGGTTTGGCATTTTTTCATCAGGTTTGTATGTTTATAGAGTCATAATTAGTGATGATATGGTGGACAGCATAATCCTGTCTACACTTCCTGCCAAGTGTCAAAAGAATTTTTTCACTGCAAGTCATGTACCACTGCTCTAATTTGTATTGAGTCACCGGAGGAAAGTTCTACTGTAGCATGTTTGGGTAGATTGTAAAGTGAAGTACATTGATCAACATGTAGCATGAGAGCAAAAGTGAAGTCAGTCAAAGTGCCATCATGAACCCAGGTTGTCTAGGTGTTAAAGCATTGTGCAAAATAAGTTATTCTCAAAAGTCAATAAAATTTGTCAATACCAAAAAATGAGAGATACTGTATTTTTTAGACCCTAAGGCGCACTTAAAATCTTTTAACTTTCTCAAAAATCAAAAGTTCGCCTTATAATGTGGTGCACCTAATGTATGGATCTGGTTGTGCTTTCTCATTCAGAACCAATTTTATGTGGTAAATGGTGCTATTTATTCAATTGCTAGATACAATTTTATTGTAAACAGACCATCGTGTTATACAATTAACCAATAACAATTGCAATGAGCAGCATATAGAGTAGTTAGCACATACCACAGATCATATTACTCCACAAAGCTCCTGATTACATCGGCACACACTGAATCAAACCTGCGCACAACTTTTAATTTATTCTATCTGCATCTAGCGGATTAGGCATGTGTGACAGGTTGAACTCCCTCGTATGTCTGGTAATCCAAGGGAGATTAATCTGTTTGATTAAACTCACTCGTATGTTATCTGAGTTTTGCTTAATTTAATGTACCTTATACGGTGCGCCTCGCCTTACGTATGAAAAAAGAACAGCTAGCATTTAATTTTTGATGCTACGCCTAATGGTCCAAAAATATGGTAGTTCTTGTCTTATCAAAATGCTGATTCTGTACTGTGGCTGTGTATCACTTCGTTCCAAAACGATGTTGTTTTATAAGGAATGACTAATTCACTTGGCAAAAGATGTGGACGCAATAATGCCTTTTCTAACTTTTCAAAACAATAAGACAAATTTGAATCTGCTGTGGATTAAGTGTTAAGGGCTATTATTGACAATCTACGGTGGTTAAACCAGTTTAACCTTGTGCCCAGACTTGGACAACTAGAAAATTCTAGTTTTCTAATTTGATGAATTACAGTGAAATGACAGTAATTCAAATCTAATTTGCTAAAAGCTTCAAAGCTCTAATTTTAGTTTTGATTTAATTTCTGATTTTGCCAAAGACCCTAATTTGTCCAACGGCATTTTTTAAAGATGAAACGAGAATTAACCATTGTGCAAGAAAAGTGCAACAAACTGATCACAAGGGCCATGCTGCTGCCCCATCACTTGAGTAATGAAGACAGTATAATAACAGTTGCAGTACAAACTACAAGGCCTTGTCGATGATTATTATTACGTCAGTCATCACATTGCCTATCCATTGATATGCAGAAGTCACTATAGTCATCCCTAATCTTGGCGTAGTCATACAAATCCTGCTTTTCTCATGCTTATCAGAATGAATCCGGGTTTGGGCATGAATTGAACTGGGATTAAAATTGCTTCAAATGATTTGAGTAAATGTAATTTAATTTGAATTTTAGTTCAAATTTTGATTTTCACAAATTGGCTAATTTTGATTCAAATATAATTTAGAAAAGTTAAAAAAATTCCAGTTGTCCAAGTCTGCTTATGCCACTAATGGTATGCATCACCATGAGTTAAAACCATTTGATTTTTTGATACCATAAGTGTGTGTGAATAAAGGTAATTAGCAGTTAGCTTGCTTTTAATTTTTTTAAACAAACAACGATTACATTTTTTGAATTAAAACAAAGTAGAGTAATCATGGTGATGGTATTTTCGATTTTTACTGCTTAAAATCTGGAGAGGAGACCTTGACCATAACATGCAGAAGAGCATTTCAGTAACATGAATAATTCTCACTGCTCCTCATGAAGTATCATATAAAAGTTGGGTGTTACATATGTGGTGAGAATGTGGATGTAGTGATCCTGGCAAGACAACTTTTACATTAATTTTGGGTGAAAATTTCAACATAAATATCAGGTGATACAGGGTCTTTTTTAAGCAATTTTAGGGATCCGATTCAGGTCCCTAGAATTGAAAATCGGGTCCCTAGAATCATAGAAATTGGGCCCCTACAGGTCCATACTGGGTACCTAACATTTTCCTTAAAAAAAAAACTGAGTTAATACCACATTTGTCATTGCTCTTATTAACTATACTCATGCTTCTGCATTTTAATTAGTTGAAAAAATTGTATGCTGCTGTGTAATTAGTAGTTTCTGTCCTTTCTTGAAAGGCGTTTAGATTTTTACATCTGCATTATTACTTCTTGGCAGATAAAAAGTGAAGATGGGATGCGCAGTATCCACTGATGACAAAGCAGCAAGTGAAAGGTCAAGGCAAATTGATCGTAATTTGCGATCAGACAATGAAAAACAATCACGTGAAGTCAAACTTTTGCTTCTTGGTATGTTTCTTGTGTGATATGCCCAACCAATACAAACGTGTTAGTTTTAATATTAAAACATGGTGTGTCAATGCAAGTGAAATGCAGTTCATTAGAACGAAATTCTATTTTAAATGTGGTGTTGGACTTTGGGGCTTGTATAATTTTCCAGAAACCTATTGCAGATGTCTGATGCTTACTGCGATAGAATTGTTTCTTTGAAAGAACTTTAGTGTGGTGTCAATCGAAGAAGATTTTTGTGGAATTTCATTCATGATAAATGATTTTTTCTGCAAGTGAAAGTGAATGCAGATCAAACGTGGATGGTCATCTTTTAATTAAATATCTATCCTTTTAGTGCTTGCTAATCTATAGTATGCCACAAAAATTTTTATACATATTTTTAATGCAGTTTTTGGTGCGGTGAGCCATGCAAGACAGCAGCATTTGTGCTAACATACAATCCAAGCAGTATTGTATGATATGCCTTTGTTGAAACATAACCTCAAGTATTATTCGCACCCTTGTGCATAAGTTGCACTCCTAACGTTTTGGTAAATATTGGGTGCAAAATTTTTCAAGTTAGACATAAATAAATATGGCGGTTAACACTGTGTTTGATTCAGCCGCACCTGCCTCCCTTAATATTGCCAGTCATATGTCATTATTTATTTGTCCTATCCAGCTTTTGACTCTTCTAGTTGTAAATGTTTAAATGCATTCTTTTGGTGGACAGGTGGTTTGCAAAAGCTATTGATATATTTTGTATGGTAGTGTGTCTCCTGTGTGGTCATTTCATGTAACAATTGGTCCAGCTGGTGTACATCTTGTTGAAGATAAATGCCCATGGGAGTTTGTAATCATGGCCCATCATTTGACTGTCCCACCAATTGAAATTACATATGGTTGGGGTTCGCATATAGGGTTTCCTGTTTGAATTTTGTCCACAAGCCACTGGTGAGATTGTGACCATAACTATTGATAATCTGATTGGAGATTGCAGTCTTTCAAATGTTTCACTTTCTGTTCTTGTGGCTTCAATGTAATGATTAAACTACAACAACCACAGTTGTTGTTTTCAAAACTTTTTGGTCTTTTGGAGGGAATTGTAGTAATTTTGCCTTGTTTTTTTTGTTACTACAGAAATCATAACCTAAATTGAAAGTTTATTGCTCACCATTTAATGATAACTTATCTCCTCATGACCACAAGATTACATATATTCTGTCCAATCACTAAGAGTGATGTGATAGTTAATTAAATGGCAACATTTTGCATCTGATTAAATTCCAAAAGTTTTATGGGGCTATTGATCAGACGGTGTGATTAAACAAATCCTAAAATCTTTAACAATTGTCTATGTCTTCAAACCTGACATGCTCCAAAATCCTGGCTCAAATTAACATTATTTTATTGTGGGGTAAAGGTTACGTGTTGACCACAAAATTTTAGGAAAATTCTGTAACATTTAGCGATCACATCAATATGTAAAATTAAATAACCCAGAGCTCAAATTAACGCAAAGGTGATATACAGTGCAAGCACAAAAGTATAGAGGAAGAGTATGGACATTAAGCAGGAAGTTACACAATGTCAAAACCGTCCCACAAACAACTCAAATTAATTTTTTTTAATTAAACCGCTTTCTTGGAAACTGTTTTCTTGATTGGATTTTGCTTTACAGACCCCAAAACACATCCATGGACGCCCAAAAGGTTTACAGACTCCAGGTTAAGATCCCCTAGTTTACTGCAGTAGACAGATTTTATGCAATTCTAGTCCTGAGTTTGTCTATTTGTAACAACAATCAGAACTTAGGTCACCATACACTCAAGCCTATCTGAAAAATCTTAATTTTTGGATATGTGATATCCCAGAACAGTACTTTATAGTGTGTGTTGGAATGAAGCTTAACAATTTTGAAAATTGTCTAAATTTAAAATCTATTTAATGTGTAAACAAAATTTGACAATTTGTTTCTGATGTGACTGCAGTGGTTATTAGTGAAGTTGGTGCTGCTTTTTGAAATTGGACATTTTAAATGTCGCCAGAAAAAATTTCATTATATATGTCAGAATGGCATGAAAAAGAAGCATGTGTTTTGGGTGTGAACAAGCAGTCTTTAAATAGGTCTCAATAGTACTTCGTGAAAAAATGATGACCAGAATAAATTTTCTTTCCATGCACAGCTGTTTCAAAACTCGATCTAGGGTGACCACTTCAAGAGACTGAAAGGTGCAGAAAATAGTTTGAAATTAACATGTATGAATATGTTATTTTTGTGGTAACCTTAAGTACTGATAGTTGGTATTACTTCATGGAAGCGTTTTTATGCTGAAGTAAGCATGCTAAGTGAACTAAAAGAATTATAACTTGTAGCTCAACTGCATGTAAAATCACTGCCAATGTTTCAGCCTACTTATGGCAGGCCTTCACCCACTGTACATTACAAAGTGAAGTATGCTGAAATGGAGTCGTGTTTAATGCAACAGTTGAGCTAGAAGTTTAAGGTTTTACTGCATCCTGTTGGCTGGTTCTGTAAGGCTGAGTGAACATTGCATAAATTACACACGGTCTTTTTTTGATGAAGTTCAACCCTCTTTTATTTCGTTGAGTGCTTTATGTCTTTATTGTGAAAATTTGTGTATTAGAGATTTAGTGCAATAGTAACGTGCTTTTAGATAATCGCTACAGTTTGGTTGAAGTTCATGTTGCAAGTTGCTGGTTCATCTCCATGCGAGATAGCCAAGGCCAGTGCTATTCAACTGGGTATGGGGTACACCAATATGTGTACTGGCATGTACCATTGCAAAGTGGCGCACCAAGGGTAAATAAAACAACATGACCGACTTCGGACTTATTGTGCTGAGCTACAAATTTGTGTGGGGCGTGGCAACGTTTTGTGATACATTTAAATAAATCAATACAGAAGAGTTAAGTCGAATACCCCATTCGTTGCTTTTCACTTCATCTGCAGTGTAGTCCTGCTAAGTGAATTGTGGTGCGTCTTCATTCATTTGATTTCCTGGTTTTGGCGTCTCCTGTGTATTTTTTTCTGAGCTTGCTTAAACATTTCTTATTTTAGCCTCAGGAAGTTTTGTCCATCGTCCTCAAGGAAAACTGTTGCAAGAATTTTTGGTTTTAAATTTCCAACCCTTCTTGCCCACATAGGGAAACAAGCCCAGAGCGAGAAGAAAAAACAGTAAAACTAAAAAAAAACAGTAAAATCCACTTCGAAGCAAGCCTCTCCCATCTGGCGCTCATCGCCTTTTTTCGATCAAATCCCGCGGCGTCTTCTTTTTTCGCCTTATCAATTATTGATGGGATGATTTGCGCGGCCGGCAACAGTGCCTTGCCCGGTCTCGATGACGTCACCGAGAGTTCTGTTGCAGCGCGCGCACGCGCAGTGAAGTCTGCCCGCTCAAGAACCATCTTGATATTCTTGCGTTCACGTCTGATTTCATCGATTGCGACCTACTTTGGTTATGTTATATCGCCAAACGGTCGTGTACTGCGAGAAACGAGCGTCTCTGTGGACCAACAAAAATGATAGCTAATTGCATGGCCACGCCTATCGCACAGAACAAGCAGAGCGCCCTCGGTAGTCATATACCATTCGAGTGCAACAGGACTATATCAGTTGTTCACGTATCTAAAAAATATTTCTGAAAATCCCGTTCCTTATGTAAGTTTGCCAGTGACGTCAGTGTATCGTGGCTGTCGAATAACCAGGAAAAGGCTTTTATCACGTTACTCGCGCAATATATCTAGATTGCCAAGAAGCACTACAAACGGTATTGTTGTAGTCTGTCCGCCAAAATGAGTCCGGTTCTGGAATCACATTCGCCGCAGACAGAGCAGTTCGTCTCCCGTAAATCATGTAAGCATTTTATTTTCAACTACCACTGTTCCTTCACGTGACGCGGGTCTCGATCAGATGCGTGATCCTCGTAGGCTTGTGATTCGATAACCCTCTTTCCGGCAAACGTGTTTACGGTGACAGAATTTCATCCTTAGGGGGCGAAGCTGGCTGGTTATACCCAGAATCTGATTTTGACTGCACCAGCTGACTCGATGCTTTTCAGTTGTCAATGGGAACGGCTGCAAATGCGCTACTTTCCGTTTACTTTTCAAGCAACCCGACTCAGCAGGAACATGTGTGTTGCAAATGCCAGTGCCAGCCATAAAGTTTCGTGAAGAGCCACTCAGCAAGAGTTAATTCACGCGTATTTGCTGACTTGCGGAAAGTTTACGAGTCCAGCCTGTTCTTGCGAGCGTCAGCTGGCTTGTTCGTCGGTCCTCTACGCCTGGCAAGGCGACATGAATAATTAAAAGTTGTTGCATCTTCATGACTGATGTCGAAAGAAACGGAATGAACCAAAAAGTTGCTGGTGCAAGCGCTTGAGCCATTATAGTGTAACTTTTAGCTGTGCGCCTAACCTGCCTTTGTAAAACTGATTTGATACGGCTTAGGCGCTGTTTACTATGCATGCGCTTGTCCGTTTCCGCTAGTGTACCTAACAGCCGGCGCAGGATGGCAGCCGAATTCGCTTGTGGCCAACGCCCGCACTGTTAACGTTCCGACAAATTTAGTGCTTCGCTCTTCCTCAAACACATTTCCGCGGCGTCGTCGTCACATTCAATCAATCCTTGAAGAGCACACGCTTGTTGACTGCTCATGACAGCAACCGTACGCTATGACGCGCGCGCAATTTGCTTCTGTCCATCTGTACACCAAAACTCATGTACTGTAAGTTGAAGCGTGTTGTTGTTGCAAGCTGAAAGAGCTCGTTTGCTGCGGTGGGCAGACATGTGGACTGCTGCGCAGTCAGTTTCGAATGAGAGATTATATGCTGACAATCTTTATAAAGGCTTTCACTATTTCCTTTATAGTGAACAAGGACAGTATGCTGATGAAGTCGTCATTCGCATGTTTTTTCCTGTGGATGTTCTGAAAATGCATCAAATGCTTTTTGCGACGTCGTATTGGCTTTGCGACATATAGTGTTCACGGTGTAAAGGTGTAAACAAACTTTGTTGAGCGCTTCATTTCCCGTTTCCTCGTTGATTTTGAATCAGATAGCAATAAGCTTCTCGCTGCAATTCACCTTTCCAGAATGAAAGACGTTTGCTGTAAGCGCCGAAACGCTGACGAGTGAAATGTGGTTTGATGCAACAAATCATTCCCAGGTGGCTGCCCCTTCTTCATAACAGTCAACTGCTGCCTCCAACACATTTGAAAAAAAGAGCTTTTAAAAATTGAGCCTTACACTGTCAAAAAGCTTTCTACCTGTTCTGATTGTGCTTGCTAGGTTTGGCACTCTCTCTAACTTCATGGATAATGTAAGGTTTCCGAAACTAGCCGAAACTAGCTTGAAAATATCGACGGATCCAAATAGTTACATATTAAACGTGTTTCCTAATGGCACAAATACGGCCCATTCCTTTCCATTGTCATTATGTGGATGTAGTTTGATTCAAACATGTGGAAAGCCAAAAAGGCAGGAACAACAGCTATACTGACGAAAATTTAAAACCGAGCAACTGCATTGGTGCGAAGTGTAAGCTTTGTTATTCCAATGTGTTCCATTCAGTTCCACCGGCTTCAAATCAAATTTCAGCGGAATGTGGTTCGTCCAAGCTCCTCCCATGCCATGTCGACTGAAGTTCAAAACTGGGAAGGGTTGCTTGTCGCCAATATAAGTGTTTGTACATTCACCTAATTGTGGCAGGATCTAAAATATCAAGTGTTTTTCAAGCCACCGTGGAAAACAATAGTTGATTGATGAAGAAATCCAGATTTAATGAAATGTTATATTTGGCGGCATTGATATTTTCTAGCTTGAAACATTAAACTGATGAGTTTAAAGAACTTAGCCATAATGCTTTTCAAAAAAGGCACCCAGACGATATTTTACAAGGTTGGGTATAGTTAGGTCTAATTAGGATAAAGCCGCCAGTAAGTTTACCAGTAGCCGGGCTGGTCTAACTTAGCTCAAGCCGATAATTGAGTCATGTCCTCATAAAGTATGCCAATGAACGCGTGTACTACAGGTCCCAAAAACACAGCAACTTAGTTTAACTGATTGTCTGCTTCAGGGTTTTTTGAAGGAAAATATTAGGTACCCGGTATGGACCTGTAGGAACACGATTTTCTCTGATTTTAAGGACCCAATGATCATTTTTCTGATCCTAGGGACCCGATTTTCAATTCTAGGGACCCGAATCGGGTCTCTAAAACGCCTTAAAAAAACCTGGTCTGCTTACTGTCTTAAACTGATTCACTGATTGTCGGCAAATGTTAAGTTTTTCTGCCTACTGCACCTAAGAAATCACATATTGCCTACAGCAACCCCTTAAAAGATTCAAAACTATTTTTAGCAACATAAGCCACTTCCGTTAATGTTTCCCATCTTACTTTTCTTTTAAAATTTACGTTGGCTGTTCCCACGCTTAGTCTTCAGCTTCTTGTGCGTTGTTAAACCTGTTGAGTCTGGTATTACTTTTTTTTCTGTATTTTATTGCTTCTTGTCGTTTCTCGTTCATGTGTGTTGAGTTGCTGGGTGCTGTTTCTACTAAACCCAAAAAATATTGGGACAGTGTTTGTGACAGACTAGGTTATGGTCTTTTCTGCGCCTGCGCTGCCACCTCTGCAAGGTCATGAATTAAATTGTACACATTATTTGACATATACAAATTGGGTATACATATACAAAGCTTCACAATCAGATGCGGAAGCGTGGCGTGTAATGAATTAAAACAGTTGCCTTAATTTAGTTTTTACACGAACTAAAAATTGTAGCGCGGCACATGCCACTACGCGTTTCACGTAGTAATTTGCTTTAAATCTGTGAGAAATTCTTGGCTCGTAGTTTACTGATTCCAGCTTTAGGACCAGCTGGTGAAGTAGCATTGAGGAACTCTTGTACCCATCGTTCTTTTTAAATGACACGGATCTCGGAGATTTTCAGAAATTGACGTTGATGAGAAAAACGGCTTTAAAAACACTGTTAATTTATCTCATTTGTATACGTCAAGAGATCATGTGAAGGATCGAGATCAACAAAAAACGGATTGAAGCTTATGTGGATTATGCGTGAGCGAGACAAGGCGCGTGATTCGCCGCACCACTTTATGAGTCCGGTTTATAATAATCAACTAGTGATGATTGTACGATTAATCGAACCTTTGTTCTGCAAGACGGCGTCTCACAGGCGGGAGAAAATCTTGTGATGCAACCTTGTTCCTGTATTGAAGGCAGATTTTGTTTTCCCGTTATCCTTCGCCTAAACAGGCAGTGACCTACTAAACGGCTTCATTGTTCTCAGTTGTTCCATGTGATGCTGCCGCACCAAAAGGCACAGAGGTATCTTGAAAGTAGCGATGATTAATAAATCCGTCTCGTAAATCTCCCTTCCTCCGGCAAAGGCACTGCATTTTTGGTCGGCCCTAAACCGTGATACAGGGGTGCACAGCACAGGACAACGTGACAAGTTGTTGGCTTGTTCATGGCGCACTAGCGATGAAGTTCCGGTAAAAGGCGATTTTTTTTATTTGGCGCAAATCACGATAATTCGCGTTTGCCATAGTAATTTTCATTCACACTCTACTAACTGCTGTCAGAAACTAGAAGTAAGTTACTGTGAAGACATTTCTTGACGGCAAGGAAGTTTGTTAACAATACATGGCTGAATCATATGTAAAACTTTGGCGCGTATTCCTATTCGAGTTGAACACCCCTGTCCGGAAGTTGGCAAACTTTTATCTAGCTTGAATCACTTCAGGAACTCGTTACTCCAGGGGTTTCAAATACGTGGGCCGCGTGCAGCCCGCGAGGGTATTTTTTGCGGCCCGCGATGCTTTCCGGGAATTTTACAATAATTAACATTTAAGTTGTTTAGATTTCTCACCGGTGTTTGAAAGGGAGCGGCTAGTGAGTGAACAAGTTCCTTTTAAACGAACGTAGAGACGGCTAGAAATGATTTGCATATAACTCAACGATATCTTTCGCAAAAAATAAAATGTAAAAACTGTTCCAATGAGGTTCGGGTACCGTCATTGTTTCGTCAGCGTCATAATGCTGCCCTCGGCCACTGTATAAGTCCTCACGTGGCCCTCAGATAAATTTGAATTTGAGACCCCTGCGCTACTCTGTGGTCTTCAGCCGTGCGTTGGTGTAGTTTAGCGGTTTTTATCGAAACTATCAAAATGCATCCGGCAGTTTTCCGACATTAGCTCTTCCATTTGGCAGCATTAGCACAATCATGAAACACCCCAATTCCAGAAAGTCCTGCAAAGTAACTTTTCCATGACGCAACCTTTTCCTGACGTAGCATCACCAGCTGCCGCAAACAAAGCAAACCACTTACACACAAACTTAATTAAGCTGCTGTGAATCACTTGCGGTCCATCACCAATTTATACAATTGATAAATCGCTCTTTGTCGGTCCCGAAGCGCCATCAGCGGCTCTGTTGTTATCGCTTGTGATTATATTGAAGAGTTCTCTCCTTACAAGCAGTAGTTCATTTCGTCTCCGGCGATAAGGATAGATACGGGAGATTGGTTTATCGAATTTCTTGAAAAGTGTTACAGTGTGCTTTGACGTTGCTTTTTCCTGTGTTATTTTCGCTAATTTGTCAAAGCCCAAAAGCAATTAATCAACCGTGCGTTTTACGGTGTGTTTATATCTGCTCGAGCTATTTTGAAGCCCAACATGTTCTGCAGATTTCCATATCGTAATCGTCATGTCACTGGGCCACAAATTCCGTGTGATGCCTTCGCTGACGTACTGATCTCATGCAGGTTTAGTAAATGACATCAGTTCCAAAACAACGGCGTATTTCAAAATTGCGCCGCTTGAACTGTGTTTTTCCGAATGCCCGGTAGGTTTGTGGCTTTTCGTTACAACCAAGCTTTTTTTTCGCTGAGACATTTCGGTCATTTGTCTCATAGTAGTATTGAAACTCGCCGTAACAGTATGCATTGCTCTATATTTTGAGAAATTGTGACCGAATTGACTTAATTTCTTTCGGTCGTTTAAAAAAAATTTCAGTCTGTGACCAAAAATTGATCGAAAATCAGCTAACAAGGCCAAGTCTAGCCGCAGCCATTTCGGTGCCTGGAATGTTTTGGGTTTTGAAAAATTGGTGAAGTTTTACAAAATGTAGGCAGGACGATTCAGCGAACACGCAAACCAATTAGGGTTAAGGTCAAATGCAAAGCACTAATTACTCAGTAATCACTCATTTCTATCTCTATTGAAGCAATACGTTAGTGTATATTTGCCTGGGTAATTGCCGTTGTTTCAGCTAAAAGGATGGTGGACATGTTTTCTGACGTGACCAAGGTGTGTCAGCATCATACTTACGTGGTTGAGTTGGAAAGGTGCTTGTAGTTGCAGTGTTCACTCTAAGCATCTGTTTTGTTGCTTATTTGCGTTCGTTGTCACGGCGCGTTTGAATGATGCTTAACATGAAACTAATCGTGCTGAACATTGTATAATACCGCTGTCTTTATACAAAAACAGCGAATTTGTTTAATAAACAGCTGAAATTTAAAACATTTCGTCATAACTTTAAATCAGTGGAGCCTGTTGTTTAGCTGATATGTAACGGATTACAAACGCAGCTGATGTTTTTTAATCGCGCCGTGCATAGTGGACCTTGCTGTATCCATGTTACTGTGCAGGTTGTTTTTCCCTGCATAACAAGCAAATTACCTGCTGGTGATATTAAAGATGTTTGAAAGCGAAAGTAGAAAAAAATGTGGGAGTATGGCAATCGAAAGTAGCAGTGTGGCAATCTAATCCAATACCACCCTATGATTAACAAAAGATACCTTACTTAACCTCTGTGTGAAGGTACAGTATGTTACCGAAGCGATATTGCTGCGTGCTGGCTGCGCCGCCACTCCTCAGCAGTTCCACCCACTCAAGTTTCGGCCGTTAACCCAGCTTTTTGCATAAGCAATTGCGCGCTCTGAAAAACGTTGTCTTTCGCGTTTGCTCCTTGTTTGAAGTGTGACTGTGCATCCGTTTCCTTTCATCAACATGTGCAGCACGTCCGCCTGCGGTCAGTCGACACTGTGATGCTTTTCGAAGTCTACGCAAAAATGCGTTCACGTGGGTTTCGAAAAGCAGTCGCATGTTCATTATCGTCGAAATGAACTCACTCACAACAAACCTCCATGAAGTTTTCAAAGTGTGTTCGATACGGATTTAGTTTTTCGGCTGTGGTGATCAATTCTCAAATGTAGTGGTTGTAGCAGCCCCTTCGCAGTGTAGCGACAGTGTTTCTCAGCGTCAAAACGTTGGAAAGATCAGGATTTGCGGCTACCTCGCTCGATGGGGACAAGGGCAGTAGCTATTTTTTTCAACGGTGTAGGATAATTTTTTGCTCCTGTCACAGCCAGTGAGCAAGAAATATTTTCATTCCGGAATGTTGTTGGTTTGTTTCTTCAACAATCTCCACGTGTTCGTCGTTTGTTGGCCTCATCTCTACTGTAGGCCAGTGTATCAAGTGCTCTACATCATGTCAATGTTGCTTGGCATCGCTGGTTTCTTCTTGTCTGACAAATATACGCTTCGTTTATTCAATCACAATTGTGATTGCCACTCTACCACGACCACAAGGTGATCCGGTCTTGGTGACCATTGCGTAACGTGCTGTCGTCACTCGTGTTCTGTGACGTCGATATAACGCGCAATTTGCAAAGGTTGTGTTTGATGATGTCTGTGGTTCAGTTGAGGGTGATCAATACTTTTTTCATAGCACCTGTACGTGAGGCGCAGCCTACACAAGCAAACAATGTTATGTAAGGTTGGTTGCTATTGTCGATGCGCTCTCGCATTTATCCAGAAGCCCTGCTGTGCTTGATACCGTCTTAACACAAATTTCCCTCGGCCAGGGATCACAACTGGGCTGTGTGTGAAATGGTTGGGTGCCCCTACCGTCGCTGTTCTCAAGTCTATCTCTGTTGACGGAATATACACTCCTTCCTAAGACTTCTTTCGGTGTGAAATGGCTGACTGACGTTCAAGAAATAGGTTTGCTTTATTCGGTTTCAACCGAGAGGGAAATGTTTAAATCGCAACTGGCTGTACAGTTTGACCTGCAAGAGTTCTAATGTCGTGGTTTGTCATTGTTATCGAACAATTAAGCCTCGGCGGGCAAATCGTTGGTATTTCCGTCGAGAAATTTGTGTTTAAGCTGAAACTAATATGGAAGAGTCTTTTGGTGCAGTACCAGTTAAATACGCGTTTAGTCGTAGTACTGCGTACAAACCGGCGACTGTAAATGACTCCTGCTGCGACTTCGCTTTTTGCGGAGGTCCTTTTCAAAAGAACGGATCAATTATGCTGCGCCGCTTTTTTAGAGCTGGAGGTGATCATTGACCAAATGCAACCATAAAGAATGACGGTCCATCTGCTTCTTAACAAAAGCCTATTCGCACTAACGTTCTCGTTCAAGGTGCGCAAAACCACGAATTGTCGCTGCTGTGACAACTCGATCAGCTTCTTTGGTATTACCGGGTCAGAAAACATTTAAGGCCACAAGAAAATTTCAGTGCAAAATAAACCAGTAGTTATCTCTGCCGCACTTTTCTGGGACGAGGGAAAGACGTTTCCAGTCTCAGAATACTGGCATTTGCGCTTCAAGCTGGACGCTGTGTGCAAAGCGATCGAATCTTGGTAGGCGGCGTAGGAAACAACACGTATGCCAACGCTGTTAGTGCCATGTCGAAAAATGTTTTCAAAATAGCTTAATGCTATCTTAACCTTTGTTGCGAGTGGCTCAGCAATGACCAGTATAGTGTGTCCTACTTATAATCACAATATTGTTAGACTGCCTACTATTTTATTTGCCGCGCAAGTTTGTTTTGCTGACACTGACGTTGCGGAACCCAGGCGATTGATGTAAAGCGTGCAGTTCGTACATCGTGTCTTGGTTGGTAGGGTGATCGAAGAATTGTCGCGTGACAAGTTCGCGAGATATAAATTTATATTGTGTTGTTGGTTGACTCATCGCCAGATTTGGTTTTGCTGTCTTCCTATTTCTTGTGTAAGAATCTTGTGCAGGTCGGTACAAGGAAATTTGTCGCGCAACTCTACCCGTGTATAAACTTTTGCACCTTAACAATGAACATTATGTTTGTCACCACATTCCACTCAGGCAAAAACTGCAGCGAACCTGAAAAAGTTGCTTACCGCGTCACCGAACGAAAGGTCACGTGTGTTTCGTGAAGCTGATTGGTTCCAAGTCCGGGACTCGCACACAGATTCATTCGATTTTTTTGAATTTGTTTGTTTGTCTATTTGGACAAGGATTTCGGAACTAACAAAGCGCTTTAAGGCTTGATATCGATTTTCCACACATGATGATTTGCTCGCTGACTGACAGCGTATCCCAACCAGAAAAAACGTGCAAAGAATCAGGCAGGAATGAACACTGACAACTAATGACTCAACCCCGGGATGATTTCTGGTTCAAATTAAAGTTGCACTGAGTCCTCAGTGATTTTTCCAAGCAGAGTCCACCGTCGCGCTAGGGCGCGACTGTACAGGAACCCCGCGTCGAGAGATCGGCGTAAACCTTCTCAGCAGGCTCGCCGTTAAACCATACGGCTTTGCTTCGCTGATTGACGAGCAATTGTTTTTACCACACGTGTTGGCGCGGTTTCCAGACGGTTAGTGACAGCAACACGCAGTGATCGCCAGCCCTTGCTCTGCTTCGATAGTGCTTCAAGTCGTTGCTTACGGATGAAAATGAAAATGATTTCATGAGGCTTCACCGTTTTTGAGTGTACTTCACTGTTAGGATTTACCGGAACGCATTGTCTTATTTAATTTTTTAGCTGAACCTGTTCAAATCTTTTAGCTTTTCGTCTGGTGTGCTATCTACGAAATCGTTCAATTGCCGCCTGTCGTTAAAGATTTCTATTGGTTTTGTATTTTTTGCCAGGTTTTGATTTGTTTTCATATACAGCTATGATCAAGAGACACCGTTGCGCTATATTCTGTGAACACTAGATCCTGACCGCGACAGTGGTCAAGTTAGAACGCAAGAATGCAAGAATTTAACTTGACGTTTGTCTATAGCTGGTCTTAAGCATGCTGATGAATCATCTGGCATTTTCCGGAAAAACGTTGTAATGCAGTAATTTTGACATTCTGTAAAAAACTGTTTTAACTGATTAAAAGTGTGCAGGCAGTTTTGTCCTTGAATAACTGTATATTACTGCAACAAACAAACTGTAGCCTTGCGGCAAGCTTCTGAAGAATCTGCCTACTATGCTTTCATTCTTCTGCGACGATTAAAACTTGGAAGCGTATCTATTTTCATAGTTAAAGGCCACAAAGATGGCGGCAAGTAAATCAGTCACAGTTTATTGACGGGGAAATTAGGTTTCGCGTTTTCCAACGCATCATCAATCCTGCAAACGTAAGACAAATCTTACAGGCGAAATGTCGGCACTTGAAAGCAAGTAAAGAAAAACACACGAACTGTGGCTAGTTACAACGTCATTACTAAAAATTTTCGAAGCTAAAAGGCTGACCTTCCCAGAGCTTCATAAACCAGTCACTGCTAAGAAAATCTGCGTTTGGTAGCGGTCTAAGAAAGACTTCCTCTGGAGATAACACACATGCGCGATGACGAGTGCCAGAGAGAAACCACGCGATTAAAGAGCGTAACAGTTCACGAAAAATCAAGAAAGGCCGAGCCTTTCAACGTAAACTAGAAAGTTTGACCAATTGGTTAATTTCGATCAAATAAAACAATTAGCTTAACTGAAAAAATTTTTTTGTGCAAACAAACAATGCATTGGAAGCGTGCAATTCCTTGTTCCGAACACAACTTTTTTGTTGGTGGGACAGTATATCTTGTTGCAATGCAGATTAGTAAGATGTGTTATCTAAAACCTTCGTCTTTGCCATGCGGCTTAGCTCCAGCAGTGGCGGATCCAGGGGGGAAATTTGGTGCAATTACTCCTACCGAAATGACCACGGCTCCCCTTTCCCTAAAGCCGCTCGTGAAAAGAGTTGTAACGTTTTGTTGCTTTTCAATTTTCCCTGTATTTTTTCATCTTCTCTAAGCCCCACCAACAGCAGGTTTGAACTAGAGGTGGCCGGAGTCACTTTTTCCGACTCCGCTCCTGTTCCAAAATTTTTTAATCCGGGTCCGGATCCGGAAATTTTTCAAATTTGGGAATCCGACTCCTGTTCAGACTCCGGCTACAGTCGAGGCAACCGAAAATTACCAATGGTTTTACTGCAGAAACGCACCTTTTCTTATGACCATTGTCACACCTTTTCTTACCGAAACATGAATTCCGTTTTCCTGAAATTGACAAACGAATGTTCAAAAGCATTTTGGTCATTGCAGGCAAACGCATTTCACCATTTAGAAAAGTTAGATAAAGGTTTTTCCCCGTTGCTGAAACGATGTCGCCGTTGCCGGAACCGACTTTACCGTTGCTGGGGCGAAAGGCACATAGTAACATACAGGCGGTGAGATTCCCGCAGGCACTTCTGTTTGCCTGGCGTTCTCTAATCGTCTTTCGCAATGTGATACTGTTACAAGAAATTTTGATATGTTATGAACTTAGCGGTTCTAACGCGGTTATTGTCCTGCCTTTCATAGTTATTCCTTTGTTTGTTCGCAGGCGCAGGAGAGTCCGGAAAGAGCACAATCGTCAAACAGATGAAGTAAGATATTTGAGCAACTTAGCTTCGTGTTATAAACTAGTCAGTAAATTTTCTACTTGCTCACGTGCTTTTGGTTGCATGAGGTTCCGACTTCTTTTGCCCTGGGAGAGGCCAGTTTTTAAGTTGTTGTGGAGCTACGCCTTTGCTTGGCAGTCAAGCTGCATATCCGAATTCATGAATATACAGTGCATCCTCGATTATCCGGTCATGTTGGGCAACCTTTTTCCAAAATCTTGGCCGGATAAGAAAAGTATCTATCGTAGGGTGCCCACCGTCC
>JGI24159J19872_10003662_pt1 | contig 19245 bp, 11 predicted proteins | sample Ectturendosymbi4_FD_19872 | JGI IMG/M metagenome (IMG submission 19872) | reverse complement strand
AGTTTGCTGGACTTCTATAAATAACAAAAAATCGAATGTTTTCTTGCGTACTTTATGCGCATTCTCAATTCTTGTGTAGTTTAGCAAGATTCGGTCTTTCAAACCGGGGTGCGCGCCAGCCAGTCCAGCCGCACTTTTTCTATGTTCGACTGTTGGTATTCGACAAGACATCAGCGCAGCCTCATTTTGCAGTTGTAAATTGCTCTGACCCATTGATGAGTGTGTTTTACTCCCATGTTTTAACACACAGCCTGATATTTTTGCAGTTATGAACTGCTGTATCGTAGCGTTGAGTGTATTTTCCTCCGATAGTCTAACTTGGAGCGCTAATAGTTTGTATTCAGTGCAATGACACATAAAAAAGTGGATGGAGAAAAATATGCATATTATGTCAACAAATTTCGCCGAAACGTTGGTTTGGAAACATGACTAAGACGTCAAATTGTGACGTCATAAACAGCGTACACCAAATACAAATGACCATCATATGCCACTGCATGAAATCCCCCCATGAATTTTTTCTGTGTACGCCACTGAGCACAAAGTGCAAATCTATATTTGCTGTGGTGAGCTTTCGTAATTCATCTGATCAGTTTTTTAAAGCCGGCGTGGTGTTCTAAGTTTAGTAAGTTGTCCGATAGTCTTGTCAACATATAGCTCTACTCAGAACCGTTGCCAGAAAGTTTTTCAATAGGGAAGTTTACGTTTGTTCAGGGGGCTTGACATTCTGAAATTTGATTCAAAGTCCACCGATTTACAGTACTTCATTATTCAAGTTGGGGGGCTTGGAGCTTTGTTTGAAGTGGCTAAGCCCCCAAAAGCTCACCGTGGCGACGGACTCTACTTCTAGTTGCTTGAAACAATTTTGCGAAGTGTGTAACTTTCTTGTTTTTTCACTACTCACGTTATTCTGGCCGTCTATTCTTAAATTATGACTTGTTTGTAAAAACTGCTGGAAAAAATGGATATTAGGCAGTTTATGAAAAGAAAAAATATTTCTGATAGCCGAAGCGTAGAAAAAAATTTCAGACAAAAGCTTGAGAATTGAGGTTTAACCAGCACAGGCGAATGGGATAGAAAGGATAAAGCGTTTTGTGAACGTCCATTTGCATTGCATGATCAGCAACCTGTACAGGATAAGCAAGATTTCGACGTTGCCCCCACCTAGAAAATTTTCTGTGGACACCGATGGATACTGATTTCGACCTAATTATTGGGTCATAATGCATGTTGTTGTTTGGTTCAATCCTTTCAATTCACTCAAAAACGATAAATGCCAAAGCTGTCACTTTGCTTAAACCATCTGCTAAACGCGGTCATCAAAAACTCTACAATTTTGACGCGTGGTGAACAGCCTAAGAACATAAAAACCAGTAAAGCAGTGTTTTGATATTCAAGCGCGAGGCCCCCAAAAGCGCGAGGCCCCGGGCATTTGCCCGGTTTGCCCAATATGGTTAATCCGGCCCTGTCTATAGGCAATATCAGCAGTTTCAAATTGTGCGATGAGATGTTTGCAAACATTTGGAATTACCACTTCTGAAATTATTATTTACAAAACACAGAAAATTCTGCAACTAGACGAATTCATTTTTTACGAATAAAATTCCAGTCTTGTCACATTTTAACAAAAAATATTATATGGGTGCAATTCAATACCCGGTCGGTACTATTGTTGGTGGTTTAATTTTCATGTTTTAATGTAAACACACTTCACATGACCTCAGCAATTGAACTGGTATGACCGGACTTTTGCTTATAATAATTGAGTAGCCCTGGTCTCGATTCTAGCCACATACACAATAACAAGGCAAGAAGAATACTACTAGAGATCGAGAAAACTTCAGCTTTACCTTTTTCGCTGTTTTGCTTTTGTTTGCATTGTTTTGCACAAGTAAACCGAAATAATTTTTACAAACTGTCTCAACTACCTTTTTGTCCACGATTTACAACGCTTTACACAGATAGATCTTTCAGCCGTAGCCAAGAAAAGAAAAATCTACTGATTTCTCCCAATTTAATTAACATATTGCATGTAATTTTATTGATTAGCTTATACTTATTTCTGGTAACGGTTTGAAGTTGTTTCATATTCAAGTCCAAATATAATTCTTATTCAGATTCTATTGAAATAAGAGTTGATGATATTTTATTTATTTATTGTTTAACATGACTAGTCAATAAACAGAAACAATAAAAAAGCCATCATGCAAAAAAGTAAGCAATTGTCAGTGTAAATTAGAATAAATGAAAACACAATGGCAAGAAAATTTATCAGTGTCAACAAGATTTTTGTCACTGTATCACATAGGATTGGTTACGGATCATGGTGTCATCTAGTCAAGCAATCCCATTAAATAGTTATGACAAGTGTTAGGAAACAGCAGTTGGAAGTAAAATAAGCACTTTTCTAAAATAAACAAACACATAACATGGTGAGGAAAAACTACAGATGAAGAGAACCTGCCTATGTACACAAAAGAGTGGATCTACATCAGTGGTTCCCAAACTTGTTCGAGCCGTTACCCAAATCAAGGTAGCAATTATGTCTTAATTACCCTCAATATGTCGCAGTGATCGCTCATAATATAGAACAACATCGTGGTTTTGGTTCCGCGTTACTCCCCGAAGAATCGCATATTACCCCCAGTTTGGGAACCACTGATCAATATTAATTGAGGAAATTTGGTTTGGTCACAAAAATGTTAAACACAATATAAAAATAAAAAATTTTAATGAAATACAAATTGAAAAAAATAAAAATAAAAATTATGGAGTGTAATTTAGTGCGTGAAAACGGTATGTGCACAGGAAAGAGTAACAAACAAAAGAGTAGAGATACACAGAGAACAAAAACAACTGACAATATTCAAATTAATAAAATCAGTATCAAATTCAGCATTTTGTTCCTCATAAAGTGAAAATTATTAAATACATAATTGTGTATAATTTTCATGTAAGAGGTGTTTCTTAACTTGCCATTTGAACATAAAGGTGTCAGACGAATTGGTAGAATCTGGTATTGAAGATCACACTTTTGGGCAACTCTAGGTAAGAACAGATTGTTAGAAGTGGAGAGTCTTGTGGAGTGAGAGTGAATTGAGCTGATCGGAACAAAATAGTCATCAAAATGGTTTGGAAGCAGGTTGTTGTGATAAGAGTGCATAAATTTACCTACTGATAGCTATAAAGTTTAGGAAGGCATAAGATGTTTGAATGCTTTTTGCTGACGATATGGATTTAGAAGAGATGCCTACTTAGTAGGCGAAATGTATACTTTGATGAGATCGTAGTGTCTGATTTTTGGCTGTGAAAGGATCCTTTTCTACAGACAGTGCATTGCACAGACGAGTTTCCTTTTCGTTAAAACTGCGTGAACGTTGTTTCCGTCATTTCATGGAAGGCTTTCACTCTTCAAAGAACAGTTTTTGTGTGATGATAAATGCGTGTTTACAAGAAATGTTTTTGGGTGATGCCAACTCCCTGCACTCAAGCAGTAGTCTGAGGGCTACTTAAGGTGGACACTCACAAGTCACTGGTAAATTTTTTTCAAAGGAAAAGGTTTTCATATAAAATAATTTTCCCTAAGGAAAAGTACTTCGCTTTTTTAGTCTTATCCATGCGGCAAAAAGAAAATCTTCATTCTTTGACAAACTTCTGTTATTTATCGGCGAAAAACAAATGGAAAGTCATGGAAACTGGTTGCATATGCGCTGCGATGCAACTATTGGTCTAATCAAGTGATCAAATATCCGAAGTGCTTGCGGAAAAGGAACTCTATTAATAGGCTCTACGCGTTAATAACAAAAGTGATTTATTTCCAATGTAGATACTCCTGCGCATGACAGGATTTTGCGGATACGACCAACCAGGTAGACATTATTTAAAATTTTGACAAATGATTTACTTCAAAATTTGTGCTGAGGGATCCTGTGAGCAGGTCAGTTCATCATTTTAAGTAACTTGGAAAGTTTAGCTGCAGTATTTTGTTGCAAAGCTCATCTTCCTATCAATATCTTGGATAGTTTTCTGTTAAAACTTTCAAATGTTTTTATACAAACACAACCCATTTCAAAGTTTCCAATTTATCTGCTATTTTCATGTTCTTTTCACACTGCTGTTGCAGCATGTCATTTGCCATTGCAATTTACGGGCTTGTCCTCGTTATACAAATCACCGCAAACAAAGTGCAGTTTTCGACTTTGATATCCAAGAATGTCGACAAATGAAACTGATTTTTTGCGATCTGTCACTACATGTAGCGAGGCTCAAACAAATTAAATTTTACGAATGTAGGTTGAATTAAACAATTTTCGAGGGAAAAAATCCAATACTACCTTCTTACAACACGGGTGCTGTCAAATTTAAAATTCATTGTTTTTAACCTGAAAGTCTGAAAGTACATTCTCAAAAATGAATGCCTGGGATCCTGAATAATGATCATATGACCTTGTCGACGTTACTTTCTTATTAATTTTTCTAAATAAGTTCTAGTGTGTGTCATCTGTTTTCCTAGGATTTACTGCAAGATCCCATTCCCATCTGCGTTAACTAACGTCATGAAGTGTATACGATACGCAAAACACCCTAAGGGGATAAGCAAGGGATCCGTAGTCTTTATAGAACAAACGAAAACAGGCTTCAAAGCAAATTAGTGGGGTGAAATTCCACCACTCATATATTAAATTAGGAATTATTAGTTTTGTTCGTAAAAAAACGTTGTTTTCTGCATAGTTTCGTTACTATCATCAAGCAATTAATGGTGCATGGGAGACATGAGAGACTCTTTGCTGCCACACAGCTGTAAAAGCAGACGTGCGTGTCACTGAAGCTAGCGGTCTTGCCTGCCATGGCCTGAGGCCAATCAGGCTATGTGAAAATTAAAAGCCAAGCAAATCATATGAGTATGATGAGGTATCAATGTTTCCGGAGGGGTATGGTGCAAAGTCAGCATAAAGCAACAGCTGTCACAGCTCTGCCTTGGTTCAAACGTAGATCAAAGTTTACTGTGCAGCCTTGGAAACAGCTGCCAGTGGCTTTTTACCAAAAGATGTTCTCTTGCTCAGCAGCTCTTATTCAGACATGATATAAACGTTTTAAATTGAGGACGTGTCCCTAGTTGTGGTTAATTTTCGATTAATTTCGAAGTTTTCATGCGCAATATATGCATTATTGTTTTTCCCTGTTTGTCTGATGCAAATCTCAGTTAAACGTCAGTTGTTTTTTCTGCAAAGATATCAGCAGTTTATCGAAGCTTAATGCAGACCAATTTCATACTGTACAGTACGCAACATATTGAGTTAAAATTACGTCCACCACAGGCAAAAGGTTTCATCCCACAAATAATACAGTATCCAATAGTACAGAGGCTGCTGAGTAATTCAGACGAGACCAGAGTTACAGCAGTAGTATTCAGAGATTTTGTTGTTGTTCACATTACTGCTTTAAACATATTTTACGTTGAGACTAATGCTAGCAGTGTTAAATTTGCGTCCTTTGTCAAAAACGTTTTTGAAATGCTGTTTTTATACCATCACAACTATTTNTTTAGAGAAAAGAGCGATGTCAGGTCAAGCAAGTTACGTCTTGTAAAGCTATCCAACATGATTTGTTTTATTAAAATTTTTGTTTTGTCAGGATAAAAACAAACCCAGATACAAATCTCTTGGTAAGTAAGCTAATGCGTTTCTGCACCTTTAGTGTCAATCGCAAGAAACAAATTTTAGGTTGGTGCGGCATAAGATATTTTTATCAAGCTATTTTAAGGATTCTACATTTATAAGTATTTGTAATTGAACTATATCACGCCACAGAATGGCTATATCCAAAACATATATCTTTTAAACATCTGCAATCTGTGATAAGCATAAACGTGTTTTACATATGAATAAGATGAAAAGGGATTACATCAGGAGTTTTTTCAGGAGAAAAGTCTCCATTCAATATAAAAAGGATCATGACATAGCCTTTGCAGATTTTTATTACAAAAGCGTCAAGTACGTGATTTTTCCTTACATCTCATTAAATCTCTGAACTACAGTAATGTGGAAATCAGCCAGTATCTCATGTTTTTCCAGTGATTTTCAGTACATGAAAGGAAGTTTTTAAAAGCAAGTATTTGTTTGATTGATACCAGAGTTAAGCAAAATATCTTGATAATATATACCTAAGGTTTGAAGAAAAATGCAGTTCCTTATAAAACATTTTTCACACTTTTGACATTTTTCAAAGATAGCTTGAAATTATCAAATCGTCACCTATTGTAATATTTCCTAACTAGACATTTGTTCTACAGGTGTTAGGTTGCGCGTACATCAAGTTTCTTACACTTACAGTCGTTCTGTAAATGTATGACATGCGCTGCATATTCAACAGCTGCTTGATCAGCACAAGCAGAATACAAATGAATAAGTTAAGGAAACTATGTTGCTTTGATCTTACTGTGCACATAAAAGTCGTGCCAAAAAATTTCAGTTTCATACAATAGCATTATGGTCAAGCTATAAAATTGTATTATAACAAAGATTTAGTTATTTCACGCAAATTGCTAAATCATGTAAGAAGTTTTTTGTAAAACGTGCTTGGGTAAAATATCCAACCAAGTTATTTTTTTAAATTGATGTTTCCAATTCACTATTCAAATAGAATAAGATTATAGGACTCAGGATGCGTAGTGTTACGTGAAATCCAATTTCTACTATTAAAAAGTTTGCTGGTTGATACCTTGTTTATGTCCCACGTATCAAAGATACGTGAATATGGATATGTGCAGGTTTCACTCATCGCAAAAAGAAAAACGTAGAGCCCAATTGGCTAATTCTTCGAATGCTTACAGCAAACCTAAAGCCTTGATTGTTTCCAACTAACTTATTGTTTTTGTAAAGCTATTTCAAACAAAACAGCTCCGTATCGATCCCCATAACTCTGTTTCAAAGCGCTTGAAATGTTGTTGTTCCGAATCGGCATGTTGCCAATACTTCTTTTCTTTTAAGCTTTGTCAAAGTTTTGTGATTCAAATAAAGCTTTAGGTTACATGAATGAATTTTAAAAAAGTTATCACCAGTTAATAGCTTGTTTTTTGTTTGTGAAGAGGATGCATAGAGCCTGGACACATTATTCCTTTCGTCTTCAGAATCATATACAAGCAACCCTAATGCACTAAGCTCCACGTTAACTTCCTTTTGGCAGAATTTAAAGATTGAACCCCATTTCGATGGGTTTTTAAAAACGTGTTTTTAGTGCCGCATATCAATAGCCATTCTTGTGCATTCACACGTGATGTTAGTAGCTTTCGGACAACATTTTAACTGCTTGAGGTTTTTGACTTAAGAAATAATATCAGAAATGAGAGAATAGCGTTATTGTTCACATGCTTTTTCATAAAGGCCCAGTGAATGCAGATTCCCCAGAGCAAAAGCAATATGTGCCATAGCCACACCCTTGTTTTACTTACTTCAAAATATGTAGGCTGCATTTGCAGTCGCTTACCTGTTCTCTGGTGTGTTTTTTCGAGCTGTGATTCATCTTGCCTTTCCTGCTTATAACAAGTAAGGAGCTTCTTATAATATACCCGAGGTTCATTTTTAATGCATCTCCCAAGTGCCCCAGAGGAGGGCCGGATTTAGGGGAGGGCAAAGTGGGAACCTGACCAGGGGTCTCAACAAACTGGGGGTCTCAACAATCATGAACCGTGAGACCCCTTTTTAACTCTTTCGAGCATCTTGCATTCATCAAACTGTACAATCACTTAACTAAGTTTAATGTATGACTGTTTAAGATTGCATATTTACAGCTAACTCATAACGGTGTTTGATCCTTGACCTTGAATAATAATATTTCCTTGAGGTACTGAGGAACTCCACACAAAAGCTTCCCTGGGGCCTCCACATGTTTATATCCGTCCCTGTCCCAGAGTTTATGACGGTATCGCTAGTCTAGGGGGTTCCATATCGCTGCGTGACCAAGACAGCTCTGTGATATGTTATCCTGCATGAGCGGCGGAACAAGGGTTGGGTGAGTCTGGACCCCTGTTTTTCAAGGATGCCCCGAGATACAAAGTAACCTCACTAGTTTCGTGCATTTTTAGGTTTGTTGTTGCAGAGTGCGTCATCCTCAAAATATTGCTGAGTCGCTTCTCATTTCAACCTTGTTGTGCCATTATGCACTTACACGCGTCATTCCGTCTTTCAATGATGACCTGATGAAGAATATATCTGTGACAAATTAATCAACGGTCCGTTTGTTATGAGGAAGCTCGGGATGATCGTGTGCGCAGTAAAACTTTAAAATGGTACGCAGTTCCAACTACATATTACTTGCACTGGAGGTTGGCGACCAGAGTCTAAAGATAAAAATTCTTACGAACGGCTATGACGAGAATGTTTTTGGTTGATAAATTTAACGGCATTTCTTGAAAATTGGCTGGAATTTTGTCTGCGCAAATTGGAATTTTTTATCGTAGGTTTGCTTCATAGAGAACCATGTATCTTTCGGAGTTACTGGTAGTGACATAATACGAAAATATCTGCGACAAAATCACAGCGAGCGTAGGTGCATTTCCGCATTTCAAACTCTATTTGGAAATTGTACAAAAAGTGCATTCCAACGTTGAATGATCACCGATGAAGTCACACAGTCAACCAACCATGATGTAGGTAGTACGCGGAGATCGGACCGCGGACTTCCACTGTAAAATTCGTTTCGCCGCCTTAATCATCCTGTCACCGTGTCTGTGATGGAGGATGTTGCAGTCGGTGTTGCCAGTAAAAATTCTTTATCATCTTTTTACGGGCGCATTCTGTTTCGTGGATGAGCAGCCATTGCAGCTGAGATCAGCACTCTATTGACAGAAATGCATCAATGTTGAATTTTTCATAAATCTCACTGCAGACAGAGCATTTCGTCTTTTAGCACCGCACAATGATTTCATTGCAAAACGTACTTTTCCTCTGCTTGTACGTGCAACATAATTCTGCTTTTGAACATCAAGTGTTCATGACCATAACTGCGAATTTATTAAAGCAGAGGTGGCCAACCTATGGCATGCGCCAGATTTGGCGCATTGGATGATTTGAAGTGGTGCATTGCATACCTGTGATTGTAGTAAATTACCGTAACATAGTAAACCTCTCCAATGTGCTTACTGATTTTTGTTTCGTACAAATCCCTTTTGAGTTGCCTGTTATCATCTTGAAACAAGCTGTTCATGATTTTCTGAAAGATAAAAACGAGCTAATTAAGGAAAGATATCTTTTATGTGATAACAAATGGCTATTTGATCTGACATTTATAGGTGATGTTACTAACCATCTCAATCATCTGAATATGGCTTTGGCGGGCTTAGTCCCCAAACAATATTCCAAAACGCCCCCAAATTGAAATATGAGACACTATAAATCAGTGGAATTTTTTCAATTTTCAGAATGTCAAGCCCTCCTGCACAAACGCAAAGTCCCCCTATTAAAGACTTTCTGGCGACGGTTCTGATGTGTCGCTGAAGATGGCAATTGAGAAAATGCCCTGAAAAGATCAAATTATTGCAAGATTCATTTGAATGTCTTGCAAGACTTTTGTGATTTTGCTAACAAAGAAGACTGAATTTTGGCATTTATAAATCCATTCTTACTTAGTGAACAAAAGATTATGAAAATGCTGAGTAGCGTTGCAAGTGGAACATAAAACAAATTCCACATTGAAAACGAAATTTGATGAGCTTACTTCAGTCCTTGGTGCTTCTGATGTGATTAATTTTTGGCGATCCTTACCCTGCGAAAATTTTGCAGAACTAAGAAAATTCACTCAGAGTTATGTATATCGTTTTAAAACGACGTACACATGCGAAAAAATGATTTTTTTCATGAAATTGATTAAAAGCAAAACGAGGTCGCGCCTGACTGATTCAAATTTGAAAACTTCTCTGCTGCTCTCAGTAAAAAATTTAACTCCAAACATTGAAAAACTGGTGAAATCAAAACAAACTTAGAAATATCATTAAAAAGTAAGTAACTGTGAAGTTTATTTACTGCTTAATCAGATATATTCCGTTTGCATTTAACAATATTACCTGGCAAATCACTAATGATGTGAAATAACATGGCTATGAAGAAGTTGGCGATGGTATGGCGCGGCGGTATTTGCGTTTGAAAAATTGGCGTATGATGTGCAAAAAATTGGCGACACCTGGATTAAAGGCAATTTAAAGCTGTGGTTTTGTTATGTGGTTTTTGAAGGGCGTCTCGTTACTGATGATGTTGTCAGGGGTATCGCAAAGAAACGCCGCCCCCCAATGTTTCTGGGCAGGAAACTTCTTTGCCTTATATTTGATGTGACATCAAAATAACGGAGCTTGTGATGTTACTTTTCAAGGACTCACAACAATAGTCATTGACAGTTGTGACTGCAGTAAACTCAGCCTTCTTTTTACCAGAGCGTTTCCTCATATTCTTTTTGAGTAACACAGCACAGCTTTTTACGGTTGCCGAACGATGAAGATTGGGAAGCAGTTGCCCCTTTTGTGACTTGGAAGCCGACCACTGTCTTCTTTCTGTCACTCGTGAATATCATCCAAAAATATGAGAACTACTCTGCATATTGCGGTGCCTCACCTCTTGCTCTCAGTCTACAGAACACACCAACACCTGATACGTTTGGTGCAGGGCCGTATTTAGCTGATGCGAGGCCCTAGGTAAATCCATTTGCGAGGCCCCCTCACCCATTATTGTGAGGAAAAAATGGAAATGTGTTAATCAATTTGCGAAAATCCGAAAATGACGCTCTGAGAGTACGGTCAGTGAAAAATTCTAAATCGTTATTAGAGTGTCCCACGATCACTGCGCTTGTTGTTTGACGCAAAACCGTTTAGTGACATGGAATTGTTGAAATCGTAATTAGCTGACGAGAACAGGATTATTAATTTCCACAGGCAAACCAACCGAGAATGCCACGGTTAAAACGTTTGACAAAACATATGGCCTATACTTTTTATAGGTTTCACGTCTGTTTTTTCTTATCTGTGCCAAAAAAACAAAAACACACTGCACATATGTGTAACGGCATAAAATGCAAAATCTCACACACGTGTAAAACACGTTAAGTACAATGCACCCAGATGGTTGCAACTGCCAGATTCACGATTCGCGTGTTTGCTACTTTTTTCAGAATGCTAAGAATCGACGACACTCTCGTGCGAAAGGATGTGAGTTTTATACCAGAACCGTCGCCAAAAAGCCTTCAATACGGGGCTTCACATTTGCGCAAGCGGACTTGACATTCTGAAAATTTGCTAAAATCTCAACTGATTTATAGGTTTCATATTTCAGTTTGGAGGGGCTGAGCCCACAAATGCCCTCCGTGGCGACTGGACATGTTTACACTTTCCTGCTGTTATTATTGAAATAAATATTAGGAAATAAAAAGCTACAATCATCTGATCAAGTAAGGCTGAACATAGCACAGTAAACAATTAAAAAGGTTTTGTCTTTGCCAGTGGCGTGCAGAGGTCTGGTGATGCCCGGGGCGACTGTTTGATTGGATGCCCATTCTTTCAAATTCCAGCATTGAACAGTGGCGAATGGTGGTCATTGTTACTGAATATACACTGTTTGTGGCGTCACAATATGACGTCATTTTCACGTTCGCAAACCAACGTTTCGGCGAAGTTTGTTGACACAACATGCATATTCAGGAACGTCGGAGCAGCCGCAGGGGGAGGAGTAAAACAATTTAGGTCCATGGAAACTCATAAAAAACAAAAAAATCGTTACCAATTACGTTTGTTTCTGTTCATCAACAATGTTGACCACAAAAATCATAACAGAATTATACAAAATCGTTCTGAATTTTCTGGGTACCCGAATAGCTGCAATAAATTTGTTTCAAGTAGATCTTGATAAAACATGATATTACCTATGATACTGTTATGATAAAGCACTTCCGCCCCCGTTGTCCACCTTTTGAAAGGGAAAAGGGGCAATGCCCCCGCCATGCTTCCATTCTCTGGCGTCCCTGTGCATGTTATTCTGCACGCACTAACTTTACGCGTTGTTGTAGGCTACAATGTGTCACAGTAATGAACATAAATTACCAGCGGTCTCTTAACACAGAGCAGTTCATAACTGCGAAAATATCCGACAACGCGTTAAAACAGGGGAGTAGAACACACAGTGCTACGTCAGCGCGATTCACAACTGCAAAAATACAAGGCTGCGCGAATGTCTCGTCGAATAGCAGTCGATCCGAAGGTATGCGGCTGGGTTGGACACCCAAGGTTGACAGCTTCAAACTTGTATATTAGACAAGAATTGAGAATGCGCATAAAGAACGCAAGACAACTTTCGTTTTTTATTTTGTAGCTGTTTTATGTACAACTACTAAGGGGAAAGAACAGATATGGGCTTGTGTGAGTTGTTATGATCAATCCGCCTGAACAACCAGTTAATGACGAAGCCCGAATCGAAGCACATATTGCAAGTACAGGTGTGCAACTGTATTAGCACCAATCAATTAAATGTCCATAATTATCTTTAGAGGTGATGTAATTGGACCCAACCAGAATAAGCACTTGGGTTTTTTGAAAAATCCCACTTAAAAAAACAAAATCCCAATCCTATCTTTACCTTTGAAAAATGTACTATGCTTAAAAAGTAAAATAAGCAGCACACTTGCACAGTTAAGTGGAATTTTTTTTAATGATACAAAACCAACAGCAACGCAATTTGAAGGACTTGAAAAAAGAGAAGAATAATTCGAACAGTTTGGATAAATTCTACTGGTTATCTTCTTCAGCTCTGTAAAATCGGTATATTGTAATCACTTTTTCTGCTTTCCCTGCATCTAAGCTGTTTCTGATGTTGGACCATACCAAACCATATGTTGAAAAAAATACACTATATAGATACTGAACTTGCAGGGCATGTATTTAAACGTGACGTGAGCTGCAGAGTTTGTGTGGGAGTGACTTTTCTCTGTTTGCTGTCTGCTGTACGCATGCTTGCAAGCCTTACCACTTTGGAGTGAATTGACCAACAACACTATGCGAAAACAATGATGGGGTGCACACAAGTTATTATTGTGTAATTCTGGATATAACGATAGTGCATGATAAAATAAAAACAATCCAGAGCTGGGTTTTTGTGGTTTCTTTCCAAAAAGCTGATTAAAAAACAGGTGGGTTGCTTTTTTTAAAAAAAACGGGTTTTTGTCAACCCTGATTTTCTTTCAATCATTTCTGTGATTTTCCTTTGATCGCACGATCTGGAACAAGTCACGTCACTATCAATTTGATCGGGTGTGCGCCGCACACCCAGAGCATAGGTACTGAAGAAGCTGAGAATTACTGGCATTTGAATGCGTAAAAATTAGTGTTGACCACAAAACAAGTTTCGGAAATTTAAATCCATGCAGCATGTGTTAGTAGTCTTATAATAGGAAAAATCATCTAGTTATAACATTTAAATTTTGTAATTTCACTCTTTGGATGCCCCCCTAACTTGGATGCCCGGGGCCGTCGACCCGTTCGCCCCCCCTCTGCACGCCACTGGTCTTGGCCTTCTTCATAACAAAATCACCTAGGAAATTGATCGAGCCTTCGTGGTGGTCAGGCAGATTCTGATATAACTCAGTTCAATGACAGTGTAAGCAAACCCCTAGGAAATCATTAGAATTTGTTTGCTTAAGTTTGTCAATTTTAATGCACCGAATGCTTAGAGTAGACAACCTCTCCTGGAACATTGTGACCCTTAATTCAGGCTTAATTCTTTTGAATATTGAAAACGACCTTTCTCCTGAGCAGTTAGTGACCATCAAGCTAAGAAATAAGGGTCCGCGTGGTTGGATAAACTAAGAACCACTAATCTAAGGCATCAGACCCAAACTCGCCTTTGTCATTTTTTGCTGTTTCCTTGCTATTTGTCTCTTTGATGAAGAGTTCTGTGGTTGCCAGTTGACAAAGCGACTTTAGCTTGGTGTTCAAACTTATCAATATCTCAGATTTGCTGAGCATGGGAGCAGTACAAACTTTTGCAAGTACTCAATAGCAATTTGATTTCTGAATGACTTTGTTAGAGAACATTAAAATGGAAAAATCACATCTGAAAACACCGTAAGAGCTATACGTAATAGAAACGCTAACAAAACTACTGCATTGCTCAGAAAAGGCAAATATGTTTTTATTGTAGGATACTGCTGCAAGCCCTACACAAAGCTCTTATCTGCACTGCAACCTTAAGTTTTGATCAGGTGCAGTGGCTTCATGAATAATTAAGACATATTTTTTGACAAATATTTATCGAAATGATCACATACCGGCATTTGACTCTATGCCAGTGGTTCTCAAAGTGGTCGATATCGACCCCCAGGGGTCAATTGGACCATGCAAGGGGTCGATAAACAGTCACGGGGTCGAATGGGGGTCGCTGAATGGCCCCTAAATTCTAAGCATATTTTCGGATTGTGCATCACTTTATCATGCATTTCAAGTAAAAAGTAATCAAATATATATTTTGACACATACTTTCCTTCTATTAGTAACTGTTGGACTAGGCCACGGGGTCTACAGAAATTTGTATACTTTAATTGGGGGTCAACGTGCAGAAAAGTTTGAGAACCACTGCTCTATGCATACCGCAGTTCGTTGGAGGCCCCCTTGGATCTTGAGGGCCTAGGCTTAAGCCTACATAGCCTGTTGGTAAATCCGGTGTCAAGCAAAATTTCTGACTTGCGAAATTCCTGACTTCACGCCATGTGCGCATGCACATTGGTTGCACAGGGTAATATTCTGCATATCAAATACACTGAGAAAACTGATTGTTAGGGCTTAGGGTTTTTATTCCCGTTCTGTAGCTTGTTGTGGGTATCTGACATCTAATCCAAAAGTTTTTCAATTTACACAACAGACATCAAAAAAGCAATTGTCAAACTTTATTCCTTTACTCTGAGAAGCAAAATAACTGAAAAACAATAGGCCAGAAATTTCGCAGAGGTCAAAAATGTCGCTTGACACCGGCCTGGTTTGGTGCTTGCAGCATTCTTGCTTGAACCCACTTACAACTCATGCAGCAAAATCCCTTGTGGGAATCATATTTTGGGTGCAGCATTGCTACACGAATAAAGGCTGAGGCCTAGGAGTAATAAAGGTTCGGACTGCAGTTTTATCATTGGCTAATAAAAACATATTCGTGAAACAAATGCTACTCAAACAAGTTCATTTTGTAAATAGAATTGCAGTAGTGCTTTTATTTTCGACCTTAGTCGCCACTGAACTGCGCAGGCACATAAAAGGCTGTCTTATCAAGAAAAGACTTTTGACAGCGCTTTGTGATATAGTCTCATATAGAGCTCATTTAGAAATCATGTCGTTTGTTGTAAAGTGAGTTTTTGCAACATACCAGGCAAAAAGGACGCAGTGCTGACTTAAGTATCCAAACAGGAGGCTAAACGAACATACTCCAGGCCTTTATCTCCCATACAAACCATATTTGACAGGTCTTCATTTTGCCTAACCGGAGTGTCGACCCGCCAAAATCCTCTGAAACAGCACCGCGTTGGGCATTGCAATTAGTAACGGTTTGACACATCGTGCAACACGAAGTGACAAATGTCTGCCTTTTGTGCGGATTTCCTGCGCAATTGTTGGTGGAATCGGTCCCTGTCAACCAGCAGTTTTAGCAGCCGGTTAATCGAGCAAAAGCTGGCTTGCTAGATATTTTAAAGAATTTTACGTTCGACATTTTTTGTTGCCAACTGTAAAAAACGTGTTTGCCAATTTAAGATCAGTCTTTGAGTCTGCCGGTATATGCTTGATCTAGCCTTTTGTGATTTAAACTACAGTAGTACATTGATGCGATGAGTGTGCGCGCGCGTCATAGTAGGCTGGGCAACTAGATAATTGCAAATCCACGCAAGAGTCGTTTCGCGCTGTGTCTCCATATGCCTGCAGGCGTAATGCCAATACTCGTTTGTTATTGTTCGTAACGGTACGTTTTGGCAGCTGCGTCGCTTGCTGCGAAGTTACGGCGTTACATGTTCTGCAGCCTCATAAGAGATCTGCACCCGCGCCACCCCAGTCAGCCAACGTGTTTGAGCTAACGTCGACATTATCTCAATCGAAGTGGTGGCTGTAATGCGTATCCAACCTTTCAAAGGTTAAGGCAGAATACCGACGAATAAAGGTCCCAAATGTTGCAGCAGCTGCACTAGGCAGAAAAGATATTTTATGGATATCAAGAACAAAGGCAGTTGATCTTTTTACCTTATTTGAAAGAATACGAGCGTGATTTTAACAGTCACGTTCCCATTATTGGAGTGACGGGAAAGTTAAGCAGATGTCGAAACGTGACCTTCTAGATCAGTCACTAATTCAAGAACTTGAGTCACGCAGCTTCAATTATAATTGGCAAGTCTGATTTGCAGTTTGACCTTACTCGTAATGCCTCGGATAAAATGAGGGAATGTTTTCCCAGCAAGGAGCCATGTCAGCTTCGTCGGAATAAATTTCAATGCGGTCTCAAATTTTTGAATGTATTGGCTCAGGTTTGCAGTGTTTCTTTGTGCAGCAGCGTGCTGAGGGTGACTGACTTTGCAGCAACCTCAGCACTTCCAGGAAAACGTCATTCATAAAACCTTGTGGCGAGGTGTTGGATGCCTGCTTGCGGGTATCCGAATCGCATAAAGCCAGGCAGAGGGGCATTTTTCAAGCAAGTTGTCCCATCCTTTGCAGCGCGGATGCGACTTATTAACGAGCTTTTGCCCTCCCCGAACCGTGCGATTATGAACGCACGCGATTTCCGCTAACGGAACGGCATGCAAGCAGATTTTGATAAATGTCAGAACGTGAGCGCCTAAGCGACGCACGCCTGCGTTGTTTACCGCAGAACTGCACTCATCAGTTGGGTGCGGTTCCTGACAAAAGCCCATGCTGTTGATGCCATCCTGGAAGCAGAGCAAAGACAGATAGCTATGACTCAAAAAAAAAGTTTTTTGAGTTCTTATATAACCAACTGCTGCTGCTCACTTTCTACGAGATGAAATTACGTTTTGCGTCAACTGCTCAACGATGTTTGTGATGATGCAAACTGCATCAGGGTTTCGAATCGTTGCAAGGCGCTCGTATGCGTATCTCGCAAAAGTGTTGGCTTAGCCATGGGCCATGAATATTTCAGTACCTGCTACGGAGACTTTTTTTAACAGAAATATACGATGTGCGCTGAGCGTTCAAATTGTACTTGTATTTTATATCTGCAGAGTGCAAAGTAAAACGGTTGTCGCTGGCACAGGCAGCTTGTTCTTCACAGTGGAGGTAAAGATTGTGTGATTGCGTATCACGGTTTTTATCTTTCACTGTTCGAGAAGTTGTATGCAGTCATCGACCCAGCGGCAGCTCTTTGAAACGAAAACTCGGCAATCACTTCATGTATAACAGCGAATGAAGCAGTATTTGAAACGAACCATAAGCGGTGCTGTAGCAAACAAGAAGGTTGGTTAGAGATTTCTAAATAGCAACTAAAAAGTTTAACGTACGGCAATACGCAAATATTTTCACTGTTTAGAATGTGCCATGGCCACACATCCATAAAAAAGATCTTATGCAAGCACAACAAGATAAGAAAAATTCTTTCTTTGTCAGTATTTTTTGAAAATATGGCGGTAACATGAAAATATGGTACCTGGCGTTTGCAAAGAACGTGCACCGTTTAAAAAAAAACAACACACTTAAAACAAATTCGGTAGAAGTTCGTTTTGTGCAAAAAGCTTAAACATTTTTTGTTTGTTTACTATTCCTTTAAGTTCAAAACATGATTATAAACCTTACTAGCTTTCAATCTTGTTTTGTTTGCTTGTACCTGTTTATCATCATGAGCATCACTCCATGTTTGCTCGTTACTTAAAAATATATGAGTGAAGTTTTTGTTTGAGATTTTTGCTGAATTCGCCTACCACCATGTTGGGTTATTCGTAGAAGAACAGCAACAGTTTGGTATTTTTCATATTATTTAAACGAATCACAATTTTATGAATTCTGATATTTTACCCCTTTTTAAAACTATGAAAATCAGAAAAAACTCCCAATTTTTGAACATTTATCTAAAAATATAACAAAGGTGATTCTAATAACAAAGATAACAATTTAAGCAACAGTAACATCGAAAAACGAAGAAATGTTTTGACTCTTTACAAATCAAAGGTTTTTAACTGCACATCATGCCACTAATCTGCAAATTTGGCAAACGTTTAGAAAATTTTCAGCTGCTACTAAAGATGCACGGTTAGTTTCAAATGCCTTTTCTTCTCTTTTTGTCTGTCCGGTAACAACATTTAGTTTCGAGTTTGCATGCAGTTTTATGTAACAGAAAATAAAAATTATGAAAGCTCTTGCATAAAAAAGTAAATACGCCTTTGTTAGTTTGGGAGAATGTTTAAAATACAAGATATTATTAAATTGGCATAATACAAACCTGCTTTCGCGTTTACGAAATATACGGTAACAAACGTCAATTACAACCACAACTAATAATACTTGAGAGGTGGGTTCCTGAAGCTGTAGTTTCACTAAAAGTGGGTGTTGGAAAAGTGCTGTCGCTTTAAGAAATACACAAGGCTTAAATATTTTATTAACTTTCGTGTCAATAGCTTAATCTTTTTTGAAAAGTTTTTTAGCGTAATCATGAATCCGAATGACTATACGCAGTTTATACAGAAGAACGAACTTGTGTTTAGAATGTTTTTTTTTTAATTTGTATTTGTTCATTGTCATGTACGCGGTATAACGTCAAGGGTGGATTATTTTTAATTTTGTTTTATTTTTCAAGGTCAAGTACCTGTTTCAAAAAGGCTTGGAAGCTGAAAGCACCTCGTTTTTGTTACATCGTTGATCCAGTTTTTGTTACTAAAAAAGAGAAAAAGTTTTTAGCATAGTATAACACGCCATTAAAGTTCCACTTCAAACATTTTTTTGCCTGTTAACCTTTAAAATAACAAAGCGCGCGATACTATCAAGTTTTGTGGAATGACTTAATAGACTTCAACCTAATTTTTTTACGTAATATATATTGAGTGCAAAACTGAAAATGAGTTATAATCTATAAAGCGTCTGACAGAGTTACTTACGAGTAGCAGGGGCGCAGCCAGGATTTTTCTAAGGGGGGAGCTGAAGTTACGGAAGCAAAAGCTATGAAAAGGAAGAATTGTTTGTGATTAGAATAGTCAAGGAAAGCACATAATTTGTGGATAAACAATTGACTGTACTCACCACGA
>JGI24159J19872_10003661_pt1 | contig 19247 bp, 15 predicted proteins | sample Ectturendosymbi4_FD_19872 | JGI IMG/M metagenome (IMG submission 19872) | reverse complement strand
TGGCAAATTGAAGATTATCAAAATAAGAAGTGGTTGTCAGTATGTAGGATACTTATCACTGCAGCTAAAACTGAAAATGGGCCGCACAAAACCTTCGGCTGGGCAGCGGGTTGGACATAGCTGTTTTAAACGAACATGGAGAGGGCTAGAGATAAACTCCCTATAACTCACAATATTATTCGCAGGAATAAAGATGCAAAAGCTGTTTCTAGTAAGTTTCAGGTACAGCCTTTTTTGCGTCAGCGTCATATTGCAGCTATAGAATAATCATAATGCGGCCCTGTTTCTAAGTCCTCGTTTTGCGCTTGAGGCCCGTGGTCTATGGCCTATTTGCGTAATAAAAAAGACTTTGACACTGGATTGCTTCTCAGCCAAATTTTGAGCTGCAAGGCATATAAAACGTACATTGCCACTATTTACTTTAAAATTGTACAAAAACAAAAATATACGATGACCATTTAAGGTTACGGCTGATGCTACAGACAAAAGTAATACTGTATTTGTAGCACGGTATAGGGTTAACAGAGCAATTTTTGCGATGTTATTTAAATGAAGTTTACATCACTATTAGGTGACATACAGCAAGCTGGTGCGCCAGAAACAGTTGCGAAAAGCGTTACTCCTTGTTTTACTTTCAGTTAGTGATTGCAAGCGCCTAGATACAAGTTTGTATTTCATTATCATCAACTTGCACACGGAGCTTAAACCTCAGGTAAATGCCAGGCATGACATGAAATCTCTAGCATTTACAATGCTATATGCACACAGGCTCGTAACTGATGCGCCTCCCTAGAAAATTTTTCGCCCCCCGTGGAAAAATGCGCTGAACATATTTTAAAACTATTGGACATAGTTTAAAACATTTGCCCTCCTCTGAGAATACTCTTCGCCCCCTGGTGTCCCAAGCTGGTTATGGGCCTGTATACACAATAATGAGCGTCGAAAGAGGAGGGGTAGAAGGAGGCCTTGAAAAAATGTGACATTTTCCTATCAAATGTTTGGCAAAAAGGTTGTTTTCTTAGTTTCGAGTGGAAAAAAATCATCATTTTTGCGCCCATCCTAGAAAAATCCTTCGCTTCACTTGAAAAAACTACTATTGCCCGCCCTGGATAACATTTTTCGACCCTCACGTACACAACGTTTGATCAGTCATGGACCATTGGTAAAACATAGTGCTTTGATCAGGTTCGACTAAAGGCTGATGTAACAGGTTCCGTAAGCAGTGTCGTTGATTTGCACTGAAGTATTTCTTTGGCTTATGCATCAAAACCTTGATTACCCTGAAAATTTTTGGGGCACCCTTCGGAATTGGGAGGACCATTGCCCCCCCTGGCTACGCGTCTGACCCTACGCATATCTTGGTGCACCCTAGGGTGCACCGTGCACACCGGTTGAAGAGCGCTGGTCTACGCCACTGTTGAGCTGATCTGTATCCTCTAAAAGCAACCAGTGCGCTGTTTACTTACAAACCGAAACCTGAAGCTTGGAGAATAAGAGCTGAATGAAAACGAACTTNCGTTTACAACATTTCAAAGTCACAATTTGGTTTTNGTTGTTTACGATGAGTTTCTTCTTGACTATCATTATGTCAATGTGCACATTGTGNGATCTGTTTTTATTTCCATGTCTGAATTCGGTAACCCGCTCAAACATTCGTTTGTTTAAGACGTNCTTTAGTCTCGAATTGAAAGGCTAGGTTGGGATTTTCATACCCACTGTTAATTCAGAAATGCAATACTCTTTTTTTACTCAGGAATAGTTGTGAGTTTAAAAGCAACTGGATACGCGAATCACTTAAAATAACATTTTAAATGTCATAATATTTGCTTCATTACTGAATCGAGCTGCGGCAAGAAAGCTTACATATTTAAAAAGTGCAAGGTTTCATTTTCAGGCAACAAGGTTTTAATCCGTTTCAATACCCATAATTAATCCGAATGTCGAAGCTAGAAGGTTTCTTTTTCACTCATTCCGTTTATCTTAGTATAATTTATGGAGATGCAGACGCAATCATCACCCTTTAACGCCCTCGCCGGCCACTGTGGTGGCCGGTGCTCGTTTGGTCATAACTCGCCAGCTGCTAGAGCTAGAGAGGTGTTCAAACCATCTACGGATTCGTCAAGACTTCTAGTTTCAACTGAAAAAAAATTTTCAGTTTTGGGTTTAGGGTTCTCTTGGCGGAACGTCATAAGTAGGGGTATTTTTGTGTTTTTATGGCCAATTTTACCCGGCCCTGGGCGCCAATCCAATGAGCCATTTTTTGGCTCAAGTTTTTTCTGGAAACTAGACTATCATCCGAGTCTCGAGAGCCCTTTGGCTTTCTAGCAATATAGTGGCCGGGGCGGGCGTTAAAGGGTTTTAAACTGTCACAGTTGCATTGCCAGGTGAATACAGCACTCCCGAAGAAGGCGCATCCTCCACCCGAGAATCTTTAGGCGGTTTGCTGACAAAAACAAACATCAACTTTGATGACCTTTCGGAACATATCTCATCCTTGAGTCGCGCATTGGAAGCAAATACCGACGCAACGAGGCTTTCTCCAGGCCGGCTGTCGCCACCTTCGAATACATCCGTTTACGGTTCGCCAAGACCATCGAGGATCGGGCTTCGAAGTTCTGTAACACTTGGAAAAGAGCCTGACAACGAAACTCGCAGCACATTAAAGTTTTTTCAGGACGACAGCAAGAGCTCAAGCAGAGATATTCTCACGTCAAGAAACTTTCGCGAAAGCAACAGCGAACTGACCGCCGACGTAACCGCGCCTGCGTTGCAACGATACGATAAACCTTCGACTTCAAAGCAACTTGATTCAACAACCGTTAAACGACAGAAAAAGCGAAAAAAGGCTGACTCAGATCGGAAGGAAGTGGATGGCATGCCGAAACCGACACGGGGAATAGTTTCTTCTCAACAGTCGAGCATGTGCGATGTTTTATGTGAAGATTGCTCCGACACTAATCCGGAGGCTGAAAGTAGTAGCAGTAGTAGTTCTGAGATCAAAGACACATCCTCCATGGACGATATGGTTGGTAGCGACGCAAGCTCCCCATCCGAGGAAAAACCAAGCACTTCTGAAACGAAAGCTCCCACATCCTCAGCCGGAAAAATTCTCATCAACGGCAGCAGCTCTTCTGCTGAAAATAGCGAACTTGGTGAGGCTGTCTCACCCACATCGTTCGACGGTAAATCCCCCGTAACCGAAGAAAGCCACAGCTTTGAGCGATTTTCGGGGCAGAGAGAAACGCATCCATCGATGGCAGTCGAGCATTCCAAAATATCCAAACCACTTGAGAAAAATCGCAGCTACAATAAAAACATTCTGAGACCTTCACGTGACTACAAAAACTATTCAATAGATTTCACCGTTCCAGGCTTGGATCACCAAACAACAAACGACGTGCAAGAAGCTAAAGTTTCCAGTTTTGATCGCAGATCGTCGGCGATCAGGGGAAGCATGTCTTCTAGGGCAGCTGCTCTAGCTGCTAAAGAAGTGGTGGAAGAAGCCCGGCGTCGTAGCGTGCTTGCCAATCCTATACCAAATTTTATCAAGTTTCAAAGTCCAGATAGCTCGTCTGAGTCAGTGACGTCAGATTCTTCCGCGAGGAGAAAAGCGGTTCCACAAACAAACAGAAAGTCAGTGTTTAAGGGGCGATCGCAGGTGACTGGCACGGAGACACCTCGAAGAAGTTTAGCATCGAAATCTATGGCCGCCCGCACCGCTGTTGACCACGACCCGTTTCAGAAAGCTGAACATTTTGTGAAAAATGTTTCAGAAAACGTGAGTAGTGCTTTGGATATAGTCTCAAACTTTACAAATTATGACTCTTTTGTTATACGTTTGACAGTTTTGTTTACTGCAACGAAAGTCCACATATATCTGCAGCTCTAAGACTTTTATTTTTTGCGGAAAGTTATTGCTATATCCGAAAATTGATAAACGTAGGTCAGGGACATATTCTAATGTAGATTTTTGTGGATCCTGTTGCTCCAAGTCTATTGTTTCTTGCAGGGCCCTTGAGAAATTTTTACGTGGGGGTACGAAGACCAATCCGCGCCCCTAGCTTCTGGATTTCTCGTTACAACGTGTATAGCTTGCGTCTATAGTAATTAGAATAGATAAAAATAGCTACCATGCCAGGATTTAGAAATATATTAATCGTGATGCTGGTAACTACCTTATAGATTAGTAATTTTGGGCTTGATTACAGAAAAACTTAGCTTGCGTACTTTCATCTTCCCGGGCCCGAATACCTGTCGGGCCCGGGTACGACGTACCTCTCGTACCCCCCTCTAGTAGGTCCTGGTTTCTCCTACTCCTCAACTGAAATTGGGAAAAATTCCTGATATGTGAAAATTAGATATGGCAATAAAACAGTAAAAGCAACGGCATGTTATCTAGATGCGTGTTAGATGAGGTCTCCTGCGACAAATGCTTAGCTTTAAAACGGGTAAACACAAAACTTTGCAGCGTTAAGCCCAAAATCATGGCCTCTCTTTTGCAAAATTTTAATCTTGCCCTAGCTACACCACGTCTTGCATAGGGTAATTTACAAATCATTCGTCGCCAATTCTATTGAAACACTTTGCGTTGAAAGTTACTTTTTTGAGTTCTGTCTTAGTTTGCTTCCTTGCTTTTGAAAAATAAACCATGAGGGCTGAGTCTAACAAATTCTTAAAATTGCTTCTGCGCCAGTGTCAAATTCAAAAGTGCAACCATTTTCTGTTCCTGTAGTCAGGGCCGGGCCTAGCAGGTGCAGGGCCCAATGCAAGATTTAGGCGTGGGGCCTCTGAGCAATAGTTTTATGACGTCATCGTACTCAGTCAACCGTGCTACAACCTTTTTGAGAAAATGTCCTTCATGAATACCAAGGAACACAGCAAATTATTGGAGATGATTTGTATGTAGATGATATCACAAAAGTATCCTTTTCATTTGGTGGGGCGTGGGATTATCTCATGTGTCTCCTAGCTTCGTCCATGTTTATGACTAATGTGCTGCTGTGGTGGACATCAGACAGTGTACCCGCTACCACTCGGAATTAAGCCGAAAGTTATAAAGGGAGCTCTGCAATGGAGATATGAGCGGCGAGCGCAAGTGCAAAGTTACGTAGTTACGTCAATCAAACCGAACAAGTGAATTCAATTTACAATGCAATATACTTCACTCTTGTTGAACGGCACTTTCGTTCGACAAACCAGGCCCGTAGCCACGGGGGCATTCGGGGGCAGTGTACCAGTGTACTCCCAAATCTTTTGTGCCCCCTTAAATTTTGTTGTGTCCAGAAAAATTGTTTTAAACATACAATAAAAACAAAAATATTGCCCCTTAAAATTTATTTTTCGCTCCCAAACCTTAAAAGCTGATCACAGGTCTGCGAAGAACGACTGATTTGGAGAAATCTGCTAGCATGAACTGATTACCTTTCTCGCTTTCGGTAACCACAAGTGCAGACGCATTCTTGCATAAAGTTAACGTCTGGCCGCCAGAACCGTCACCAGAAAGTTTTCAATATGGGGGCTTTGCGTTTCTGTGGGGGGGCTTTGGGTTTGTCCGGGGGGCCTTGACATCAAAAATTGAAAAAAACTCAACTGATTATAGTGTTTCATGTTTCATTTGGGGGGCTTGGAGCTTTGTCTGGGGGAGCTAAGCCCCCAAAAGCTCCCTCGTGGCGACGGAACTGCTGGACGCACGATCAACTATGCGCTTTATGACGCAATACACGAAAAACAGACTTCACTAGAGAGCAACCCATACATCCGCCCAAAGTTCCCCAAAAGCCCAATTTTATAGTTATTCTTAATGCATGGACTTGGATTCCAGTTTAAATTGTTCTTCATGAATTAGAAATGGTAATGCACAAAGATTTCACAACTATCAAGTCACAGATGCAGAAAAAACGTACCAAACGCAATATATAAAGCGCATGGTTGATTGATGAAATAGAAGCGTATAGCCGCCCAATATAATAAACAGGAACGAGTGTGCTAGACGACTTTCACAATTTATGACTTGCCTAGTTAAGCCACACTGCAGCTTTCATTCAGTGGTGTAGGATCTGGGGGTGTCCTAACGTTTATGTACCTGGACTTTGAAGCAGGGTTACGGAGTCGGAGGTAAAATGTCCGACCTTTCCAAAATTTCCGACTCCGACTCCTTAACATAAAGGGAATGAAGTTCGGCTGTTAAAATCAATTGAAATCGTGGTGCACAGCAAAAAAATATTTGTTTCAACAAAAGTTTCAAAAGAAGTTGTACCATTTCAACAGGAATTCCCAAGTTAGGAGTGTGATGTAAAAAATGATCCAGTTGGACATCCGGAGTCGGACAAAAAATCCGACTCCTAGTGTTATTAGGAATCCGACTCCGATTCCACCCAAAATCCTCTGACTCCTTGCGACTCCGACTCCCCAACCCTGGTTTGAATTAAAGTAGTGGTTTTCTACATATTTACACTCGCAAATAGGCAAAACACAGTGAACGATTGGTGGAGCGGCAAATCATAAATGTGATCAATTGAATCCAACGAGCAAACCTTCGTTAGTCTTTGCTCAGCCTCAAACCATTGAACACCTGCATGTAAGTGACAACTCGACTTTCCATGCTCAGATAAGTACACACTAGCACCGGACCAGTCGGAAAACCCATCAATGGATGCAAAGGTGTAAGAGCAGGCACATTTTTGGGGGTGCGAAGGATATTTTGCCTGAAATGCCCCAGTTTGCCCAAAAACGTTTGTGCGACAAACCTTCCCCCTACAAATTTTCTGTAGCAGTTGGTTGTTAATTGTCAAGTCTCACGAATTGTAAAACATGAAGTTTTTTTGGAGGTCAAAAATTTGTTTTTTTGAGAAAAAACTCAGTCAGATTTTTATATTATTTTATTCAGTCAAACTCATTGATCACTCAATAGGAAACAAAGTTGTCGAAACTTCTGTACTCGAATTGTCAGGAATTTCTCCCGAATTTTCGACAAATCCAAACTTTTGGGGGTGCGCTTGCACCCTCAGCTCCTACACCACTGAATGGATAGCGCGACAATAATCTTGGAGAAAGCTTACAAAAATCAAAATATCCTATTTTTCCAGCTGAGTACACCATCCATTTCCGTTGCATCACAACAATTTCAAAACTGCCTGCCTGCTACATCTTTGGGAAATTCATAATTCAAATCTAACTTATCTGGGACTTTCGCGTTTGGAAAATCTCGCTGAGCTGTTGAAAGACGTTTGGGTCAAGACGCAGGATCCTTGCAATTTTCGATAAAGTTAACATTAGGGTCATCACAAATGAAAAAGTTTGGGGGCACAGTGAAAATAAAGTCTATAACCAAATCGTGGCGCACTAGACATTCATCCCAAAGCAAAGAGCCCAGCTTGCAATTTTTCTCAGAACAAGGACCAACAAACGTTTTGCCAAAACTACAAGCGTTGCTACTCAACAGCTATAGACTGAGTGCCCAGACAGGCTGACACGGTTCAGTATCCAGTACAACTACAGACCAAGCCGAAAAATGCAAAATAGAACACTTTTGCTGCTGTGTTTGAAGGGACAACTGTTGTAGCCTTCGGACTCGAATAGGAGGTCTGTGTCTAAGGGTTCAACCTTTCATCTTTTGTGTGAATGTTCGTTCTAACGAGAGCACTGTTTGGTAACAATGAGATTTATAAGCCGTTTCTGCTGAATTTTCGAGCGCAATGAGTATCTGGCAAAAATGAACAACTTACCCAAACACCATGGCGCGGGGCCCAATGCAACTGCATTGTCCTAAGGCCGGCCCTTAGGCTGTAGTTACGTACAATTTCCAAAAGCGGTTACATGTGCGAAACTTGAGCAACAACAATCGCAGAAATGGAAAAAAGATAGCGTAAAAACTTACAAACTTTCTGAACTTTTAGATAACGGATTTTCTAAGCCGCATAGGCTCAAATTTGGTCCATGCCGTAAAAGAAGAGAAGTTAAAAATGACAGCGAAGATGGAAGAGATGCAGATGGAAATGACGCGCGTGAAAGTTAAAGCGCGATCTGATATTATCGCTGCTTTGGAAGAAAGAGATCAAAAAGAAAAAGAGGCTGAGGAGGCTCGAAAAGCTTTACAGGATATACTAGAAAATACCGTGAGTTCGGTCGTCATTAGCAGCAGACCATGCATCATTCTTCGTTTTTGTATGTTTCCTTGCGGTATCCTGCTTCGGTTGGTGCTGCTGTGATTATGTTCTTAAAACATTCAGATTATCATTCCCCGCTCTGTGCACTTTTTCACAAACGGGTAAGTTTGAGTTTTGCTTCAGGCAGTTCATACTATGCTCATTTTTGGCGGAGAACCCGTAAATAAATGTTCAATAGATTTCATGTTTCGTAAGTTTTTTGCCCAAGTCCTGAGGTTTTAGCTTTCGCAAACTGACATTGACTTAATTTGCAAGTTCTTGTGCTGTGATGAGGTTCTGCTGTGCTAGTGCATGTGCTACTTTTCCGAGGAATTCGTTCTTTGAATGATTATAAAATCTCAAAAATTTTGCAGCGTTTTTTGTTCAAGAGTTTCTCTGCTGACTAAAATTCATATCTAGCAAGTTAACTTTGAAAAAAAGATTCAACCACGCCAAAATTAAGAGACCCCGACAGGTCCTCACTATTTTCGACGTTATTTACAAAGACCGACGTTTTCTGCTGTAAACAACTTTTGTAACGCTCCTATATCGTTGGCATAGGTTTTGCTTACTTCTGGTGTTCAGCAAAAAATGGTATTGATGACGCTCTTGTGTCTCTTATTGAAGCTCAATCAAAAAGTTTCAAAGTGTTGCAGTAGCACTACAGTTTTCCTGATAATTCACTGAACCTACGTATCTTTTCGGATGATAGGTGAGACGACGCACAACTGTTGCAGAAAATGCGACTGAAAAACTCCTTCAGTCTGAACGTTTACTGAGGTTAAAGCAAGCTGAACAAGAAGCCCAAGCATTGGAGAAAAGGATTATGGAGGCAGTAAAAAAGCACAGTGATTTTGCCAAAGATTACCAGTAAGGGATCTGAGATTTTGCTCGATTGCTTCTCTTGTGTGCATATTTCTTGCAATTGTCTTTTCTGGGCATCGTCTGTTTTGTGTTTTGCTATGTGCAGTAATTGAGTTTAGCGTCTTTATCGTAAATACTCTAATTTTTTATCGAATGCTAGTAATTTTTCGTACTTAGCATATTTGCCACGTACTTCGGCAGTAAACTGAAAACCTAAGCGCATTCGTCAAAGTATAAAAGGATATTTACAAATTTTCTTTGAGAAATATTACGCAACTCAAAGTTAGGAGCCAAGGAAGTGTGAAGTAACTCCACAGGTGACTCNACTCTCAACAGGTGAAACACGAAAGAAATCAATCGCAAATTGTTAATAAGAAATCGATTTCACGTAACGCTATGCGCATCGTCAGTCCTCACATCTTATTCAAATAGAATCCTTACATCTTATAACATCAGTCCTTACATCTTATTCAAATAGAAGATTCTATTTAGATTCTAAGATTCTATTCTAAGATTCCAGTGTTGCGTGAAATCGATTTCCTATTAAAAGTTTGCGGTCGATTCCTGCTTGTTTCACCTGCGGAGTACAGTTACTTGAATACAGATATGTACAAGTTTGAAACATCGCAAAAAGATGAAAGCAGAGCCCAGTCGGCTGATTCCTCGAAAGAGTACAGAAAACCTAGAGCTTTTATTTGTCAAGGAAGAATCGTATCGCTCGGATGGAACGTCGGTGGCTGAGCTTTTTGGAGTCTTGGTTCATGGAAGCTAAGCGTGAACGTGTAGACTTTTCCACGTGCAAAAAAGTGTTGACTTTGCACATCAGTTGAGCTTTTATTTTGATGGAACCAGATTCAACTTAGACTTTTATACTTCAGACGAACAAACTACAGCTACCAATAACTGTCATTATGAGGATGTTCGCAAACTAATGTTTAGCGTATATCGATAGCACTATGGAATGGCAATCGAAGGCGTAGCCAGGGGGGCCAGAGGGCCCCCCCAAATTTCTAGAAAATATAATCATTTTGTGCCTTGAGAGGCGTTTTTCCAAAAAAATAGTGTTATTCGCCTAAAATCAAACATTTACCCCCCCCCAGTTTTTTTGGCCCTTCCCAAATTTTTGGGCGGGCTACGCCTCTGATCGAAGCATTGCACTTTCTCATGCTAGAAGTTTCTTATCGCAACGTTAGCGTGATAGCATTTACCTTCATAGCTTTGACTTCTATATAGCCTGTCAGGTTTTAAAGAAATTTTTTTGCTTGAGACTGCACCAAAATTCATTTTGTGGTTTCAGCTTCAAATTTACAAAAAAAGTGTATATCGAAGTGCCAGCTTTTCCAGTATCACTGATGCCACAGGAACAATCGAAATCAGGAACCTTCTCAGGCTAAAAATGGTTGCCTGTTAATGCGCGGGCGAGCCCTAATTCCTGAACGCAAAGCTTGAACTGCGATGGTGGCAAACGCCGTGCAAAAAGCAGCGGTGAATGTAGTAGCATTGCAAGTCATTCCTGCCATGTATGCTATGCTTGAGACACCGCGGCATTCACGTTCTATACTGTACAGCGAAAACGGTGCGGAGCGAAACTTTCTCCGAGTAAAACGAGTTTTGCCGGAAACTACTGCGTAAGTATTGGATGTTTCCCTTTTAAAAAAGACCTCGTGAAACGTCTTGCAATTAGTTCAACCACTGCAATGTGTTCCTTCTTTTCTAACTCGATGTCGCTTCACTAAACAGAATACTTTTTGCTTAATGATTTTGATATGTCAAAGGGCTTATTTGTTTTTGTTTTCCAAAGAGAAAGATCTGCTTACCTTGTGGCTCAATTAGAAGAAAACAAAACAGCCCTGCATAAAGCAGAAAAGGATTCCAAGCGTCACAAAGCTGAAAATATTTGGCTTCGCGTTCAACTTCATGAGCTAAGAAGAGGCGAAATCCAAAAACTTTTCATGAGTTTGCAGGACCACCAAACCAATATTGAAGTGGTGGAAGAAAATGTCAAGCTCTCTGCTGATATGAAGAAAGTAATCTCTTGTTGCTGCTAACTTATTATTTTACCGCTGTTCCAAATTTGTAGTCGCCTAGATCACTAATTACGATGGGACATTCTTCGACTTTGTAGTGTAAGTTTTCAGAATTTCTGACTGTTTGTACCTTAGGGGCTCGAACCGTTTTGCTGATGAGTTGTCACGTCTTCACGGCAATATATACTTGACGATGTTTTCGTGGTGAAAAAATAGGTTAGAAATACGTTTATGTGGCAAGGCAACCAAGTCAAATAGGATTTTGTCTGGTAGAGTCCAGAGCTGACCATTTCAGCTCTTCAAATTGCTAAAATAGTAAAAGATTCAAGAAAACGAGTAAATTCTTCGGCAAGAAACATCTTTGCTTAGGAAAACACACTTGTACATTACTATTCAAAGTAAGCAGTTCTTTGACGAGACCACATGACATGCGCAAGATTCAACCGATCTATTTTTTATTTCTCTGCAGTCACTTCCGTTCACTTTCACCACAAAAATTTGTTTAAATAGCGAAACGTATATTTTTGTATAGAATTTGTGTAGATTGCCCATTTTGGAATGCATTTGGGGGTAATTTTCTCACTACGATTGCTATATAGAATAACTATCACTCCGCGCATTGCGTCTGCCGCGGACGTGCCGCCATGTGATTAGTTGCGGCGCGTCTTGAGTTCCTTACCGAGCATTTCATTGGCGGTTTGTCAGCGTGCTATTCGGTTGGTTGGCGTGTTGTTCGGTTTTCCCAGTTTTTGTTGTTTCTGAGTTGTTCGGATTCCGTTTGTTAAAGTTGGTAGTTTACTATTTTAAGCATTAGTTTACTGCAACAATGGAAGATGCCATTCACACTAGACCCGTTTTGCCTTCACATGAATTCAGGCATCGGGACTGCAGTGCAAGAAGTCGATTTTTTACCATGTCTACAGCACAAAAAGTGTGCTTGGATGTGTAAAGGTTATGGCAAACATGGAAAATTTAATTTTATTTGTGGGTTCACGTTTTTTCCACCACACTCAGTTCCGATGGATCTGAAGCAACACAAGGTGTTGATCTGACACCCCGGACTTACTGCGCAACTGTGCTCATCATCCAACAGATTTCAAAACCCTTATACAATTTTCATTATACCACTTCATCACAACTCCAAATTAAATTACAATTCAGCCATCAATTTCAAAGCTTTCTAAAAAAGCTATTTTACTGTCAGCAAGTGCTCGACTGGACAAGCTATGGTCTTCAAGTGTTCTTATGTGTTTTTGACGTGAACATTTGTTAAAATACAGTATGTATTGTTTGCACCAATACACTCAGCTTAACTCAAAATTGGTTTCAGTACACTCAGCTTAACTGAAAATTTAAACCTAAATGAAAATTTAGCATATACTGCTTTTTCTACTCGACGTTTTCTGCAACTAAGCTGTGGTGTGCAGTTTTACAGATACATATTCGGCATTGTCATGAAAAGAATTCGTTGAAGTGTAACTGACTGTAGAAAGATCATAATACAGCTTTGCAATTTTTTGAAAAAACAAAGCGCTTTCAGTCAATGAAGAAACGCTGATCTAGAAAGACGTCAGGTAGCCATGTAACAAACTAATACGTCAGCTGACTTTGAGTCAAAACAAAGCCTGTCGGAGTAACATATCAGAAAACCGTGAGTCCTAAGAGACCTCGACATTTTATTTACGCGCTTACATGGTTGGTTGAAAAAAGTCTAATATCCTTTTCTTTCCGAAAAATTCAGTATCCTTCGATTTGTTACCAAAACTATGTTGGCTCGGGATCACGTTTGTGATCATAGCTAGCCGACCGATTGCGCTAGCTAGAGAATCAATAAAGACATCACAAGATGCCGTTTCGGATGTTCTTTTGATTGTAAAAAAGAACTATGCACTTTGGCATTTTATACTTTTGGGTACGGGCACTTACGACACCATTCAGTTACACCTGCAACACGTTACAGTGACGTAACACACGCGCAAAATTAATATCATAATATTTTCTGTGTATAACCTTTCCAACATTGCTAAGCTTGTGGTGTAGCTGCTCCAAGTAGCAAGTTATAATGAGAAAGGTTATGCCGTGTCATTCTGTTGCTCTGGGAAGACACATAAAAAGATATTTATTCCAATTTCTCAAGCATTTTAAATATGTAATGTAAGAAACCTCGAGTCTGGTGAGGCCCATTGCTATCTGAGGAACCCCATTAAATTTTCAACTTTCACTGAAGCCGTTCTGGAAAGGCGGTAGCAATCTTTCCTCTGAGTCTGCGCATTAATGCCGGCAGAAAAAGTTTGACTTTGCAAATGTTACTTTTCTTAGAGTGGCACCAGTTTTCAGGGATGTCAACTTTAGCCTACAAAAATGTCACAGGCTCCAATGATGCGGGAATGCCAGGCGGCAGGTTGAACAAGAATGCATAGTTTTTTGAACAAACATTTTAGGTGTAAAACAAGCATTTGTAGAGTACTGTCATCCTGCAGTAATTGTACGTCGTTTCACCCAAACAATTGAAGTTAATATTTTGCGTACTTACGTCAACCAAACCGGTGCTATTGTGGATTGTCCTGAGTCAGGCCCGCAGACAGGTTCCAAGGTTTGGGATTCAAAATACACATTTGGGGGGCAAGATTTTTGTTTTTATTATATGTTTGAAACAAATATTTCTGGTCACAATAAACTTAGGGGTGCGGGCCTGCACTGGGTTTGTTTGATCACTGGTCAATCAGTTTATGGTTTTGTAACATTCGATCTGCTTCTCTTTTGAGGTAGAATATCAGGATAGGCAGGTTAGATCTTGGCATATTTTCGTTTCTTGGCTAATCTTTGTGATGCCTACACAATGCGTTTGCAACAGTGCTATGCCAGTCCTGCTGGTCAGCAATTGCACATTTTCACTGCCAGATGGCAAGCTATACCGTGCCTCGTCGCTGCGAAATTGATCGATCTAACTTCAGCAGTGGCTGTTTTTACTTGCAGCTGACTGTGGAACTTCTCCGGCGCTCGAAAAATTATCCTAATCAACGCTTAAGGAACTTGGTTGCCCGTTACAAGCAGCACAAGNTGTTGCACGATTGTATGAGAGAGATCACTGAACAGCTTCACGCAGACGAAAGTTCATCGAGGCGGACTGCAGGAAGACGAGAATCGGTAGCTCAGCAATTCCGCAACTCACTCCTTAATCAGTAAAATATCTTAAAATTGATGCAGTTAAAAACACAGCAACTCAATGATTATTGGCAATTTCGAAAATGGGAAAAAGATGTTAAAAACGGTTGTGCAGTTATGAATTTCATTAGCAATTGCGACGACCCCATTAAACCTCAAACCAATTTCAAGTCATATAACTCCTTTGGCACCTCTATTAATGTCACCACCAAAACCTTTATATTTACACGGCCACCGACCTGATAGGAATGGTACTGACTACCTTCCTCAAAATTTGCCCTTGCATCAAACCACTGGGCAGGAGCTTCACAAAGGTTAACTAGCCGTATTTGAGGGAAACGAAACGCGTCCGTTTACCGTAGGTCAGGAGCTAACAAAATGAAAAGTTTGTCCACACTTCTTAATTCACAAACTGTATGGCGCTGACGCATGTGACGATTGGCTTCACATAATCACTGAGGCATATATAAAGTCACCACAAACAGAAAGTACATTAAAGACCTCCCCTATACAAACGAAATGTAAACAAGTAGTAATAGAGTGATCCCAGTGGGTCATCTTTAATGTTACTTGAAATTTTGGGTGGTTGAACTTGTCTGCTTAGTTTCAAAATTCTTGGCGGCGCAGTCTGACTGAGGCATACGTAAAGTCACAGCAAATAGAAAGCAAGTTAAAGACCTTCCTACACAAGAGTAAGTTGAATAAGAGGCAGTAGAATCATCTCGGCGGGTGATCTCTTGCTATTTGTAACCTCGAGTAGCTGAACGTGCTGTATAGTTTCAAAATTCTTGGCGACGCAGTCTGACCGCAACACCCCGCCGAGATGAATCTAAAGACAGAAAAGAGAGCAAGATCCCATACAATTAACTGAACGTGGCTCCTCCTCGTAAAGTTTGGCCACTCCAACAACAAAAATTTAGATTCATGTTTGCTATCCAGCTGAGTGTTTATATGTTTTATTCCTTTAAGTATTAAAATTGTGAAACGCATGGCTTATTTAACGTGGACAGTTTGCTTGTGCACTTGCTTGGAGGCGTTTGCAGTTGTTAGGACTTGCCAGCTTGGCCACAAATGCAGTACCTGCAAAATATTTTGAACGGAAAATCCCAACTGCATTTGGCAATTCGCAAGTTGTGATTGCCAGCCTACATATCTGAAGGTCATTTTTGCGTAGAAATCTGCTGCTGCCGAACGACGAATATTGCGAACGTTATTATTGCGCTTGGAAGCGAAGAATGAAGAACTTAATCGACAGTGGGACAAGAATAGGCGTTATCTTGCCAGGCAGCGACAGGACTACTTAGTAAAGATAACTTTCTTGTTGCATTTATTGAAACAAGAAAACAAAAATCTTAGTGTAATCCAGCCAACAATATTACGAAGTAAGTTGATTTATTGCGTTGCAACATTATTACAACTGAAGCTTGAATTTGTGGCCAAATACATTAAACTCGTGACCAGTGGTTCTCAACCTTTCATGGTTTGTGGCCCCCTTCCAAAGACTCTCAACACTTGCGGCCCCGTGCTCATCAATAGGGTTTTGCAATATCACGGCAGAGCTATTTAGTAAAGGCCTCTGCTCGTGGTCCCCGGAGAACTGCTCAGTGGCCCTCAAGGGGAGCCGAGGGCTCCGGTTGAGAAACCCTGCTCTTGACCCCCGAAGTAAGCCGGACATTTCGACTTGGCTTATCTAATTTTTAGAGTCTTGCATTTGAATGTAACTGCTGCTGTAAAAACGTTATGTCAATTTTTGTAATATGTGGCCAACTTTTGACTGAAGGCACAATAAAAATAGTTGCCTATGTTAACGTGCATTGCGGAATAACGTTATCAGCATCCAAATTTCGTTTTGATATGCTTAATAAACTTTAAAACTTGATCATAACTGTCGAATGTAAGATCGAAAAAAAACTTTGCAGCAAAACTTGGCCAGTTATTGTCGAGATTCACAAAGTAAAAATCAACACTACAATTTTATCACCAGGATTTGTAGTCTTTTTTGCTTTTTTTATTGGTTGTTTGCGTTTGCGTATGTTATGCGTGTGAAGTGCTTGCAATGTAAATGACATCACATCCTATCACGCCAGAAAGTATACAGTACAGCTAAAGCCGTTGGTTTTGAACTTGCAAACTGCAACAACCTCACAAGCAACAGTTTAATTCTGCCAAAGGATAAATACTTTCTGCGGTCGTAAACAACTATTTTAAGAAATTTGTTCTATAGTTTGTAATTATTTGTAGTAAGTAACCTGATTCCACACTCGTTATTGACAAAAAGTAAATGTGAACTACGATCGATCAAAACGTTTTTGTATCGAACAAATNCGGAAGTACGTCCAGTGCATGGCGAGTGTACGATGCTGAGTCTCATAAACTACTGGCGACGGTTTTTGGCGGTATCAATNAACTCATGCCGCTCACGCGTCTAACCAGTCTTATGAAACACTTATGACGTTTGTGTAACGTATATAAGGTACAGCAATGTGTAACTTTTCAATGGGGTGCCACAAAATGTTCTTTCAGGCTATGGCCTGCCTCAAACATTGATAGCATTCAAAGCTAAGCAAGCAAGCAAATACACAGATTGCAACATGAGGTTTTATTCCAGTTGCTCCTGCGCCTCTTCGTTCAGAAGAAAACAATCTTGATCTTTATGAAAAATCTGGAGAATTCAATGATCTCCGTATGGTTTTTCCCAAATGTGGTATTGATGTCGGCCGCAAAGCTGCACCCAACACTCCAGTGACCAACTCGTTTCTTGTTGGCAGTTCTAGCAATGTTGCTTTAAAAGCTACTGGAGAAAATCCTCAGAAGAATAAACCGGTTGCTGCTCGAAACAAACCTCGTCAAACTTTTTGGTATCCACAAACCAGCACGTTTTGTCCATTCAGCAACTTAACAGATAAAATAGAAGTGACGAAGCTAACTGAGTTTGAAGTGCAGTGGGGTCTGCGCCGAGCAAAAAGTTCAATAGTAGAGAAACTGTGCAGGAAGACAACGATTAGCCTCAAGGAACACTCAACCGGCGAGCGCTTTTTGCTGAATGACACTTTCTCAAAACATGTGGAAAGGGATACATCAGAGCTGCAATTTTTTGGCGCGGTGCTAAATGAGAAAGCAAGTAAGTTGTGTTTCATCACCTAGTGTTTGCACAAGGTTTCAACCCAAGAATCTAGTTTTTGTTGTGGAAATTAAAGTCAATCGAATGCAAGTATTGCAACCTTAGGAACGCAAAGCCACTAGAGTGGCTCGGACTTTTTTTAATCATAACTTGCCAACTGATAGAGCTACAGTAGAGAGCTGTTCAAACTTTTTATAGAAACAGAAAGACTCCTAGCTTCGATTTAAGAAAACCCGGGGACTTTTTAGTTTGAACTTCCTTCCGTGCGTCATCACGACTGGGGCAGGTCAGGGATTTTTGGATTACGCAATCAAGGCCTGAGAAAAAAGTTCAAGTGGCAATTTACAAGTTTTTTCTATGAAAATCCAACTATAAGCGAAAATCCCCGTCTTTAGAGCCTTTGATTGGTCATATAGCATTAATGGTTGGCAAGATATGGCCAAAAACGATAATGAATTAAATTGATACCCTGGAGACTTCCCACCTAACGTCTTCAGAAAAGGCTGACAGTTATGCTGGCTATACACCAGGGCGCAAACAATCCAGATCAGAGATGTCATTATGCCATTTGGTCTTCGACCGGTCTCTTTGAGAAGTTTTATCGCGGGTGTAATTAGCAAATCTCGCTCACTTTTCCTGCGGGGCATTCATGTTCACAAGATAGAATTGGAATCTCTATTTGGAACAGAAGCGGTTCGACATTTAATGCTTTACGAGTTTTACGAGTGCCTCCCATGTCGTGTAGCGTTAGGCAATGAACTTTTAAGCAAAAATCCTGTCTCAACCACTTGCAATTTTGACACAATTTCGATAAAAATTGAGCTTTGTGGTATTTGAAAGACCTTGTTTGACAGAATACTGAAGCTCACTTTTTCCATTACTGTTTTGGCTCTTCAAATCTGTGTATCAGTCTCTTATTCTACCTTCCATCACTTTTGAATGGTTTCCCAGCTTTTACTCGGAAGGTACACTGACATGTTTTTCAAAACAGACGTTATACCTTGACCCGTATAAAAGATTTTCCACCCATTACCCAGCTCCACACTGTTAGAGCCATGCACGACGCTTTGTCGACAGGATGCCAAAATATCGAAGCAAAGTCGTTTGGTTTCTTCAACCAGTTCGAACTTTTTCCGAGTAACTAAGGTGATGTTGCAGCTTCCAAACATCAGTTTATGACAAGATTTGCTGCTTTTTCCCTACTCGCCTCCCCAGATGCGCAGTGGGAAGAAAATGAGTCAAAACTTGTGAATGGTCATTGGGTAAGAATGCCGTGATTTTTTCGAACGGACCCCTCAGGCTAAAGTCCATGCTGTCTCTATTCACGACGTCCAATGCGCGGTGGTATCGTTCGTTCTTGCGCATTTCATGGATGACATTGCTCAAGTTATATCCTATCATAAGACAATTGCTGCGGTACCATTTGCGCAGCAGAGTTTGTGGGGACTGATGCTGCGGTTTTGTTGAACATAACCACAGTGAGCATGAGTCAGAGTGTTGGGACCAACATTTTCTATCCCAGGGCGATACACTGCACAACAGTGTAGCTATACGACGTCAGCTCCAATCGCCACCTCGCGATTTTGTCGTTTTTGATTTTTTTGCGCGCCGTTAATGTTTACATTGCATAGAACCCGGGTATTGTTTGACGTCTCAGAAGCGGTAGCTAATTTCGGCCCTTGGATCGCTGCTGTCTTCTTTGTTGCATCTATACTGCGGTTTCCAAGACGTTTGACAAACTTTAAAATAATGGCCAACCTTCTGACAAATTGCAAGCATCTTTAGCGGGACAATTTTTACGAGGATGTCGAGCATTTCCACAAAAGTAACAGAGTTGTTTAACTGAGCCTGCTCGTAAGTGGTTTGCATCAGCCATGCCTAGGTCATCATCTCCACGCTGCTCTTGCGTCTCTACCAACCTTGCGC
>JGI24159J19872_10003658_pt1 | contig 19250 bp, 11 predicted proteins | sample Ectturendosymbi4_FD_19872 | JGI IMG/M metagenome (IMG submission 19872) | reverse complement strand
AAAAGAAAAGTAACAAAATGCATTGAATCAACGTCAGACAAAATAAGCAAACAAAACAACAAAAAACATAGGGGGAAACGTATGCCTGTGTACAGGAGATTAGGGTGAGCAACTAGAGAGATAAAAGATGTAAGGGAAAATAGGGGTACCAAAAACAATATTACAGCAAAATGACAAGCATTAGAAACGAAATTTAATAGGAATGTTGACAAGACAGCAGGACATTTTTGTATTGTTTTCCGAATGAGTAAGGTGAGAGAGATTTCCAATTTTCAGGAATATCAGACCACATTTTGGGAAAATCAAGCCTTGTTTGATATTTTTGGACCGATGCAATATCAGAAAAGTAGTTCTCAAAACGTTTAGGCATATGGGCGTCGGAAAGGGGGGCCTTGGCCCCCCCCGGATTTTGAAATTATTAGCAAAAAAGGTTGTTTTTTCAATTTCGAGGGGTAAAAATTAAATTTCACCACTTTTGGCCCCCCCTAGAAAAAATTTTGGGAAAATCCTCTACTGGCCCCGCCTGGAAAAAATCCATACGACGCCCATGTTTAGGCAGTTCACCATTATGAAAAGCACGTGAATTTGGCAGCTGTTAATTTAACTAGGTCTGGAATATTTAAAGTTTTATACTTAGAATAGAGTATAGTTGTTTTAATCTTGATATATTTAAGGGTTCTTACAGCATCGAGCACTTTGCAGAGCTGGCAAATGTCGTGTTGGACTGTTTCGAAAAACAGTTGCTATACAAGGTTTTTTGGCTGTTCAATAGAGGCATATCCTAACGCAAATGACTACTTGTTTGAAACCCCACTTAGGCCTGCAAGAAGTGAAAATCGGAGTTAATGACCAGATTCGACTGAATTCGAATTGCCTTGTTTGATTACTCAAAATCGACTTTAGCTCTTCATGACTGTGGTTACATGGTGCATTTCAATGCGGCTAAATTGTGGCTTTTTTCTTGCTGAGTCATCCTCCAGATTGTGACTTTTAGCGACGCTGCTTACAAGGTGGACCAGAACTCGGAATCCACACAATGGATTGTGGCTGATGTGCAGGTGGATTCGAGATTGTGGCCGATGTTAGCCACATTTTTCGGATGGACCGGGGCATAACGGTAGCATTCTTCCCAAAGTTTACGTGAGGAGGCACTGCGGTGGAATAACGTTTTCATTACAACAGGACAGCTAACTGCATACTATATCAGTATCACCTTCAATAGAATTATATGTAACGTTTCACGTCTAAGAAATTCTGAGCCTTACATCATTTTTCTACTCAAATAACGTCTCAGCGCCGATGATCTCAATGTTTATATACATATAACTTATGCTTGGAAAATTATTGTTTCATAATTTTCAAAATATAAAAATGCTTGACGGGGTTAAAAATGAGCAGGTTCCAAGGTTTTTCTAGCCTGCTTAGTTTTCCGAAGCATGGAAAGCTATAACACCTTCAAACGTTTTGCATTTGGTAACAAAGTCCAATGGGAACATCTTGAGTGCAAATGCAAGGCAGCTTGCTCAACTGCTCACAGCACCTGAAATCAGTACTACCAAATACTTTTTATGCCACAAAAGTGTGTTTCTCACGCAATGGGTCAGGAAATAAACAGGTGGCTGGACACACACAACTTTTTCTATTGGCTGTCTGAACTGTGTGAGCTTTAAGACGTAATACAGCAAAGCGAAATAGACGATTTTTCTTAATCGTCTGCAGGGAAATATCATCTTAAAACACACTTCCAAAACTTTTTTTTTGAATGCATGACCTAAATTTGATAATGTTATCCTGGAGGTTTATGCCAGCGTTTCAATTCTCTGTTCCCATTTAAGCAGGCAAGGAATAATAATTTAGAACGAGAACAGCAGTTGTAAACAATCTTTTTATTACTTGGGCAAAAATGCCTTATTTCAATGAATGCATTAGAAATTGGTAAATCGTCAAAGAATCCCAATTACCAGAGCAACTCGCACCTTTTTACGTTTGTCTGAGAAAGACACCCCAGTTTTCCTTCACGTTCACCCGTGTATTTATGAAGAGAGAAGTCTAGGTCGAAGAAAACCCAGCAGCTCGAATAAAATGTATATTATTTCTCGGGCTGAAATGTCCGTGACACAAAACAGCTGTGGTAAATACCGACTCAATATTAAATGCTAAACCTTTGGTGACACCCCTCAGACAAATTTTATGTGCTGCCATATTTTGATTATATGAGAGTTTCACATTGATGAAGATGGCGAAAAATCGCAGTACTGTGTGCTCACTCGTGGCAATAAGGAATGCGCGAACTTGGTTCGAGCAAGCGTGAACTAATTTTGCACTTCATCAGTCGTGAGTGGAAGTGTTCTTCCAATCAAACCACAAAAATGGTAAGCCTTCGACTCCACTGGACTGTACGCAGTTTGTAGCAAACTAGTGAGTCTCGTGGGAAAGGCTCGAACAACGTAACATTTGCAACTCGCGATGGTATCAAATTCCATCGCATGGCGCCTACAAAGGACGTTGTACAAACAGGAGTTGCAGGGCTTCACACGCGATCCAGATCACCGAACTTTGATCAAAACAAAACTGTTGCCACGTTGTTACAAGAATTACCATCTGGGCGCAGCGAAGTTTAGCGGCCTGCAAAGGACACGACCTTCGATCGGACCCAGGTGATCTTAGGTGTGGCAGCGTGAAGTCCACAGCAAGTGAAAACTCTCTCCAGCCCCGAGGCTACATCATACTGAAGGCTAAACCAAGCAATCAACATCAACGCAAACAATGCTCTTCATAGGATATTTCGAAGACCGCACTTGGCAAACAATTAGCTCGAATAACAAGCAGAACGGCCCAAAGTACGCAGGCTAGCCCTTTGCATACACTGAGACGTAACAGTACAAATAACGTTTCAACCTTCAGTAAATGCTAAAACACGACTTCTTTCAGCTAAAATTGCTTGCAAGAGCAAGCTTTCATTGCTTTGTGTCTCTATTTTGCAAGAGAACAACCGCCACACAAGCTATTGTAAGCGTTCGAAACTAAATTGGAATGACAATTTTGAGGCGACCGTCAAATGGATAGCAGTCTTGTTTTTCACAGCGCTTCGTAGCTAGCTTATTACAGTCTGTTTCATAAATTTTAAGTTGCATTTTTACAATGTATGGTGCTATGTTAAAAGCGACAGCCATGTCGTCTGCGTGCCTAATAAGAGCATCAAGAGAGGAGTTACAGTGCAAACAACAAGCTTCTGGAGCATAGCATGCACTTCATTTNATCTGTTTTTGCTGCAGTGTTTTGGGAATTTGGGGCGTACCGGAAGANGTCGATTTGACCAACGNAACACGAACGTTCAGTGACAGAGTTGGATGTCGAATTCCGTCATCGGATAAGAACGTTCGTTAAAAGTTTACAACGCAGTGCGTTGNCACACAACGGCNCTCCCCTTTAACCAGACGTGTTTCCGTATAACAAAANCGAAAAGCACTCCTTGGATTCCGCAAATACTCGTTTGTTTTCAAGGTCTTAGGAGCAAGGTTTTGAAACTGATAGCCTTGCTTTTTACAACTTAGTGGTTAAGTACCGTAGTTTACATAAACTTAAGCTTCGATGTTTCTTGAAACTGATGGGTTCTGACGACAATCCTGCTTATTCCCGACTTTCAGATCGCGTGCAAAACGGACTTGTCGTGAAAACGAGGGTTTCTGGAAGCCATAGCCTAGGGCAATTAACATTCAGCCCTGATTAGTATTGGTATAGGCGTGTCGAAATCTCGGCTATTACTGACAGGGAAAAGCTTTAGCCCTAAGCTCATTTCCTGTTTTGATCGCCTGTGAATGTGGTCGCGTGAATGGAAGCCTGAAATTTAAGCACGGTCGAATGCACACGAACACGCGTCAAGCTGGCGTCTGCGTATGAACTGCTCGCCGGAATAAGCGATTCTAGCCATGTTCTGCTTATCACATCCTCCCATTGTGGGCTCTTCCAGCTACTTGAAAAAAAGCGCAATGGAGTTGCACAGCGGTTTGTTTGCTGCAAAGTACAGTACTTGAGCGTGCGACGAGAAATTTCGAAAACCGTGCCAGCAACTAGTCCGTTACAAAACACATGGTCACTGCGACCTTCTCAACGTCATCAAACACCAGCGGTCATCGTTTTCAGAACTGTGCCGATGACTGATGGCCCTGACGTGGTACTGCTTTGTGCTATTTCCGGGAGTGGAACAGTTATGTAAGAGCGGCATCATGACAGGCACCGATGTTGATGCGCTACGCGTATGTGGTGGAAATAGCAACAAGTCGCCTTCCTCGAAATGTAAGTTCGAATGCCTAGGTGTCCGTCAGAGGGCGCGGGAAAAATTTTAATCACCTTTGAGAATTTGTCAAGCTGGCTGAAAACAAGCCGGCTTGCTAGGTAGTAAACAGCCACCTTGTTTGAAAAAGTTAGANGAAAAATCGTGTATCAGGTTTTCGCTACCGTNGAATCCGAGCGTTGACTATCTATTCTAGTATTACAAGCATCAATCGTTCAAGCTTTAAAAAAAAGCGATGTCGNAGCAATTAATTTTTTTCGATTGAATTGACGAGTTGTAATTCTTTTAACGAGCAAAAGTAAGATTNACTTGCAATTATCTGGTTGTACATAAAATGGATCTTGGTTAACTCTTTATGCTTGTGAAATNGTTTTATGGAAACTTTAAAACGTAAACAATATATTTACGTTCGAACCCATGAAAAACAATAGATTTTACGTTCAATTCCTTAAAATTAGCGCTAATTTTCACTGCTCCCCAAACGCTTTCATTTCGTTTGTATAAAGATCTATACCATAGGTGACGAAAATACGGCCCGCAAAAGAATTTCCTGCAGCCCGCGAAGCACTCAGGGGAGACCAGCAGTCTTGAACTTTCTTTGACCCGCTTCTAATCTTTGCGATGCGATATCAAAAGCTGATAGCCCGATTGAATTACGCGCATATCACGCAGAAAAAAACGTAGTATGAACAAATCAACAAAAACAAAAATCATAGAAACGTTGATGAACAATTTTTTTCGTTTTTAACAGGTTTCATAGTGTGGCTAAAAAGTTGTGCGGCCCGCTTACTCAGCGGTAACTGACAGAGTGACCCGCGATGGCAAATAGGTTCGTCACTCCTGATCTATAGCAAAGAGCAATAACTCAGCAGTCAACTCGCAATTTTCAGCAGCTTTTCAAATTTGGAATGAAAACATCGATTTCACTCTGTCTTTGTTAACGAATGACTCTGAACCAACTGTCCTTTGATTTTGGAAATTATCTGCCAATAAGAGGAATTTCAATTTGCTTTTGAAAAAAATTGGTTTACCTTTTCGTTTATGCAAAGAGTGAGCTTCCACGTAGGATGGTTTGCAATTCTTGCGTTTGACATATTCAGCCATGAAGCCTGGTATTTAATGTCAACATATTGTACGACGACTTCGCTGCTATGGCTAGAGGTTAAGTGCTCTGCACGACTACCGCTTTCTCTATCACACATTTCTACTGCATTTACATATCTCAAGTAAAAACATAATGCTGATGCTTATGAAAAAATTTCCATTACTGTGAATACGTCAAGAAAACCGTTATCGTTCTTCGTTACCGGCGTGGTTACCGTTAATCTAGATTTTAGACTCAAAAATAGGGAAAACAAAAAAATGAAATAAGTTTTTAATGAAACAGAATTTTTTTTAAAGTATATTTAATCATCTATGAACAATCATTTATAATTTGATTGAAGCAATATTCTCCAGAAGCAATATTCTCCAACAAAGCATTGTTTTCATAAAGTACTTTGCACATCTAACACTGCAGTTGATTTCATTTTACTTGTAAGACGGATGTGAATGTCATTTCACTCAATTTGTTACTAATTAGTGCTAGCTGCAAAACAATAGGCTTACAGATCGAAAGTGTAGTCGTCATTATTATGTCACAATATACTTTGTGATGTGATTAGAATCCTGGAATACTGTAAAACACAGCAGATAGGCTGTACTGTAATTAAGTTGGCGTTGTGCTGTAAAAACAACAATTACGCGATAAGCTCGAAATTTCTCGCAAACACACAAACGTTCTAGAAGTCACGATATTTTTAACTATTACGCAATTCCAAAATTACGAAATTCCAAACTAAGTTGAGCTTTTGCTCCGGCTAATATTGTTACGAAATACCTTATGTGACAACGTAAAATAACTAAACAAGCTACAGGTACAAAAGTACAAAAATAAGGACGTTTGTTAGAATAAAGGATAAAGCTATTTTCTAAGACACAGACCTTAAAAATAAGGACAAATCTTAGAAATAAGGACGGTATGTCAACCTTGCGGTAACATATCGGTAGGTTGCCGGACAAACAAGCTAGAGGTACGGTAGAAATGGCAACCTTTCAGAAAGCATAATTAAATGACCTGCAAATAACGCTGTGACTGAGTTTCGAAAATTAGCAGCTTCAACAAAAAGATAGTTTTTTTATATTGAATAAGGATTTAGAGGAAAACGTTGAGCTAACGCCTGATCTTTGTTACCCAGTTACGCCTATTTTACTGCAGTTACAGCAGAGGGTCGGCACGGGGCTTTACCAGCGGCGTAACTAGAGGTTTAAGCCAGGGGGGGAAAAGCTTAGCTGAAGGGGGGCCGTTGGTCACCGTAGGGGGGCACTAGTCAATACTCAGAAAAATGGTAGGAAATGATAGTACATCTGAATGATGTCGTGAATGTCAATAATTGCTAAAGAAAACGAAAACACCCCGAAAACGCATAAAAACAACAACTTAAAGAATACTAAATATCAAAATGTCAAGTAAAGGGGCCCAGTGTTTACATTTAGCTTGTCAGGGGGGTGCCTCACCCCCTTGCGCTCCCGTCAGTTACGCCACTGGATTTTACCGAGAAAAAAGTGAAGCTGTACGACATTGTTGCAGAGATAGCACTAGTCAAAAAAATGCCATGTTCATTCGTCACACACACGCACGGAGTGTTGTGTAGGTTACCGGCAGTTACTGGTGCGCAACAGTAAATGACCAGCCACATGCGGCTCTACAGGAAAATAGCCGCTACGTAATAATTGCAGTTAATACGCTCCCTGTAAATGCTATGAGCAAGGTTGCTTTTTTCCCTCGACTCATTCTGTCACGGCCAAGGTGTGATGATTAAATTGGCAATCAAATGTCAATTCAGGAAGTATAGACCATCTTATCTCACATCAAGATAAACCCAACAACCTTAGCCTTTCCTGTTGGTCTGCTGACGTTTTGAAGTAGACGTTGCGCAGCAGAACTTACACCAGTTACAAGTTGGGTAATGCCTTGGCTGCGATTTTTTCGAAAGAAATCGGTTGAGCAAACAACTTCCGAAAGTTTTTGTTTCCAGCGAAAAATATTCATTTTATGATCACTCCAAAATCATTCTCAATATTCAGATATAGTGAAAACCTAACTTCGGGAAAATCTTATCGCAGCGAAAATTGCCAAACTGCACATGGCCATAGCCGTAACTACAGTTATTCGACGATCGTAGCAAATGATTTTGTCTCAAACACGTATTTTAGCGCAGTTTAAGTGAAATGATGTTCTCTGCTGATAAGCACAACAGAAGCAATGATTAGGAACAACTTCGCGCAGGAGTGTCTTCTTTTCTGTTAATGATGGCCAAGCACGAAACAGGGTCTTATGATCTAAAATTTACTCATACTCTAGGTTTATAAAGGGGCTAAGTATGGGCAATGAAAGCCAGCGAGGCACGCGCGCACGGTTGTGGAGATCGTGGTGCGCAGGACGCAATCGGTTCGTTGACCGGTAAATTGAATTGAAGCGCGGCTTGGTGCGACTTGACAACAATGTTTCTCGCAGAGCTAGCGTGCCAGTACTCCACTCCGCTCTCACGCAATTCGGCAGCGACGTTCAAGGCTTGGTTTCGCCGTAAGAAGAAGCGGGGATTCCTTTTATGTTTGCTAACTGTTCGGCGAAAAATTCCACTATGCAGATAGCTTGGCATGCGGAGAGAAAAAGGCGCTGCGGTGAGTGACTGCTCGTAGCTTGCCGATAAAAACTCGGGTTCTGAAGTGAATCAGCTCATTGCAGTTTAACTGCTTGTTCGTGATGAGCAAAAGCTTCTGCCACTAGAAAAAACTGTTCTGGCCGCAAAGACTTGACAAAAACTGTAGTCTGATTTGAAAAATTTGCTGCTAAAGAGGCTAGTCCGAAGTCACCATTGTGTGCATTCCTCGTAACAAGGAAAGAGGGCGATTGGTGAAATAGTACAATTTTGGCTAGGCAACCGCTGTAGTGGCTTTTCTGTTCAAGCAAAAATACGAAAAACACGAAAGTGATGGACCTTCCCCACGAGAACTTTTTGCCAGGCGCTCCTCTCCCGCTGCAGGGCTTCCGTGCACCCTGGATAACGTGGAACCGCGCGAATGTAAGCACAACAAACGTCGTAGTAAGAGCAGATGATAGTCACGTGACTCACACGTCCAGGACGCCACCGCAGCAAAATGAGACCATGCAGTCGCAAATGTTTTGCGCCGGACTCGTGTTGTGGTGTTACGTGCTCTTCGTTGTATTGGCACCGAGGCCGCGTTGCACGTGTAAGCGCCGGATGGACGGGAAGTTTGTAGTAATTACAGGTGAGTTGATGTTTCAGCCTTGATGGTTAATCTGGTTTTGCGCCTGGCTTTCTGGCTGTGTTTACACATCACGACGACAGGCCTGAGTAGCTGAGCTGGAGTCAGCTTCGCAAAACTTGCCACGCGACGTTTTGCAGAATCGGGCTGTTGTGCTCCCAGTTTCATCAGCATTTTACTGTGTAAGTAAGACCGGAAGTGCAATAATGTTTTTGACGCATTTGCAACGTTTCTTTGCACCGGATGTTAGTCTGCGCCTGGCGAAAAATTTAGAGATGCGGCCCGGTGACCGGACGTGCTGCCAGTCAAGGTCCGTTGGGGGATGGCTCAAGCTGGTGGCTTAACATTCAAATCAAAGCTTATCAAAGAATATAAACTTAAGGAAGCCGTTTAAATATCATTATTGTCCTAGACACTAGGAGCTTGAACTTCCATTTTGAAGACCAGCTCCACAAGGCCAATCTTTGCCACTGGTGTGAATACAACACTCGTAAGCCACAGCGACGTTGTCGCAAACACTTCATTTGCAAGAACAAAGTCAATGTTTTAACTACAACATTGATTGAAAAGTTGTGCAAACAAGCAATCTAGATCAAGACATAGCCGAGCCAAACGAACGCAGCTGGCGATAGAACAGCTGATGTACAACTGAACACAGTAGAAATTTTGAAGCTTATTATCGTTGCAAGCTTATTTGCAGCGTACTCATCCTGACAAGTGACACTGACAAAACTTGTTGCTATGATATTTGTATTACCGCTGCACCGTTCTCTGAACGTTTCTTTTACTTGCTCATCAGGTGGGACTGACGGTGTGGGAAAAGTGACAGCATTCGAACTCGCAAGCAAAGGAGCTACCGTCATATTACCTTGCCGCAACTTACGGAAAGGTGGATGAATGGGCAGTAGTACCAAGAAATTGTCGCTTGTATGCATGGAATAAACAGTACACTTATGTTTTTATGAATTCGTATATTGTTTACGTTGCGAAATGCAAGTGCTTCACCTGGGATAAAAATCCTTTTGCTTCTACGGATATTTGTTTTTCTCAGTGAAATTTTAAAGTTATTTTTTTGAACTAAAAGTTCTCAAGCTGATAACTATCCACTTACAAAGCATGTATTTGACATTGAGCAGTGCGATTGTTCTACTTGACCAAGCATTTATGCGCTATTATTTTTTTGGGAAGTCAAAACAAATTTGAAACATTTTAATAGATAATTTCTTGTAGGAACTCGTGTGTTTTGGCTCATTTCTGTTTGAGAAACTCTGATTTATCCTTTTATAGGATGAAGTGCTAGAAAATATGGCTTTTCACAAACTTGAACTGTCCATGCAGGACAATTCGTGGCAGACGAGATATGCGCAGCTACGGGGAACAAAAAGCTCCTGCTCTTTTATGTGGATTTCACCAATTTGGAATCTGTTCAAGCTTGCGCAGAAAACATTCGAAAGTGCGTTCCGAGAATTGACATTCTCATAAATAATGCAGGTTTGGAAGACATGCATCTATAACACTTTTTTCGCATAATATTTTGTGTTTTGGTTATTATTCTTTGGTTTAGCTCTTTGTAATCAAAAACAAAACGGAATTTTCCAAACTAAAAAAATCTTGTAACCCTGTAGTGAAATACTTCAATACAGTTAAGAGGTTGCTAATCTGAGATTGCTGTTGACCGTGAGCTATTTCGAGTTCTCCTGGGGCTTCTGCCCCGCGACCCTCTCCAGAGCAAAAGCGGGCATGAAAATGAATGAATGAATGTAAGGTCATTTCAACATTAACCAAATAAAAAATAAGTCACAATGCTCTTGAAACTACTTGGTTTAGCTTTCATTAGGAAAGCAGATTCCCAACATGGTTGAAACGCAATCGCGAAAATAAGACAAATTTCAAGTTTTTTTTGCTCTGTCTCTGTAAACACCATCGTAGATTACCCTCGGAAAGCTGCGATTGTGACGTCATGGCATCGATGCGAACACGCATCGGTATTTTTTGATAGTGTGCTGGAATCAATCGATACCTGCGGTAAACAACTTATTTGTCCGTGACCCACAGTTGCTGTGTCCTCACAAACCAACTGCGAATGTCCTGAAGCGAATAAAAAATTGTGTTTTCAACAATGCTTACCATTGCACTTTTCCACTACTGTTGCTAAATCTGCTTCGTGGCGAAGGGAGTGGCCCGATGCACGTTTTGCCGATCCGCGATAATGGGTTTTCTAATTGCGTCATTATTGTCCGGAATAATACGGACAAAGTTCTGCAAGGTGAAAAGTTTTGCCGCCAAAAATAAACGCCAGTCATTCCGCCTGCAGGCATTGGCCACGGCGTTGGTGAAACACGCGATGGCTTTCCTCTGCTGTTCGGTGTTAATCATCTGGCTCCGTTCCTTTTCACCAAACGACTCCTTGACAAACTGAGGTGAGCTTCGTTTCATGCAAACAGCACTTCCGTCACGGGAGTTGCCCAAGTGCATTCATTGTGCATTTCAGCTACACAAGAAATCAATGATGCTACCACCAGGCAACGCATACCTTTGAAATGAACCAAACAAGTCGCTACTTGCAATGTTTCACCTCTCATTTTACCATCTTTGCGGCTTGCAATGACATCGTACACGAATGTTTCTTTATGACCTAGTCTTCTAATCTTCCACAGAATCACAGAGCTGAAACAAGCAACACTAGGCCCCGGAAAAAAATCAAAATCTTATACCATTGCTTGGCTTTACAGTTCAGGGAGGACAGCCCCCTTGCGAGGCCGTTGTCGCTCACTTCCATTTTCAACAAAGTCGATTTTTTTCAGATTCAGCTTTGTTTCCAAGAAAAAAATAAATAATTGCGTCTTGCAGTTTTCGTGGCTTTTCACATCTGCTGCTGAATCGAGATTAGCTTGCCTGCAGTCGTGGTTCCCACTTTGGCCTAGATACGTCAGATCTTGTACGTTAACAGATTTGCAGTATATGTTAATCATGTGTTCATCATCGTATGCTTCCACGTAGTGTCACAGAATAAAAATGATAAGAAAAGCATAGGCTCTTACAGAAATTTTTCCGAAGACGGCAAAACTTTCCCGAGGGAAAAAATTTGAAAACATTCATTCAACAAGAAAACGTGATTCTGGTATTTGTACGGCGTTGTGCTAATTACCTGAAAATATCCATTTTGTCAACAAACTGGCCAGACTTGACAAACCGACCATGTTTGTTTTCAAAGCGTAATGATAAACGCTTTTTTCCAAATGACCATGCGTCCCATATTCCTCCTCGTCTGCGAGCGACCGTGAGGTCAACTGTCAATTAGAAATGAGTATCAGAGTCACTATATCATGAGCGTGTGAGACCTCGCCCTATGTTCACAAGCCGCTGTAGCGAACAGTTGCTGCTTGCAAGTTTTTATGTCCACGTTTATACTGAAAAAAACTGGTTTAGCAAGAAGGTACGGCCATGCTGCCCTTTGGTGAAACATGACAGCCTGACCGACAGGTGACCGACTGGGCATCGGGCGAAAGTTTTCTTACGTTACATCAGTGGTTCCCAACCAGGGTTGCAAGACATCATTCCAGGGGGTGCGAGAAGAGAGCGTCTTCATGACGGGAAATTGATATATTTATTACTTTCCTGCGGCTTTTTTGTTTTCTTTTGCAATGGATTGTAGTTAAACTCGACGTTCGTTCAAACTTACTTGTCACAATATTAATTATTCGCGTAAAGATTAACTGCGATCTATTCTTATATTTGTGAAACTGCACTAGCTGTGTTCATTCAGTTTACAACAACGAACCTGTGCGATTCAAGTTCTAGCACTCGTGTCAATTAAGACGAAAACTAGAAATCGCTTTAATGCACTGGCAGACATGCGTAGTTCCACGTTCAACATAGTTCCACGTTTTGTAAAACCCATATTCAAGAAACAAGAACAAAAGAGCCATTGAACTGAAGTACATTAGCTTTGGCAGTCAGCCTTTTGATTTTGTTATTTTGTACATATTTCAAGCAAGTGATAATTTTCGTTAAGTATATTGAAATGTTAATCTGTGTCATCCTTTCTTGTCCATATTTTTTATTTTCTTTACACATAATAAAAAGTTTAAAGTCCTTTCTAAACGTTTGAAAGCTAGTTGATTATAAATTGTTGGGGGTGCGAGGTCAGAAAAAGTATTTTTTAGAGGTGCAAGAGTAAAAATTTCGGGAGACCGTGTATTGCATCATATTTTTCGATTATATATATTATGAAACAATAAACGCTGCTGCAATGCGAAGACACCAAGCATTGCATTGCCATGCAGAAGATAAGCCCCAACGTCGCACGATGCTATGTCTTAGCACTCATTCTTACTGTTCTTTACTCGGTGTATAGCTGTTACTATTGTCAAAACTGCCAACCCCGCGCCGAAGGTTTCAGAAGTGCTTACCCAATCAGTCGTAGCAACTGAACAACTTCTGTGATTTTTGTGTAGCTCTCGACTTAAGCAGTCAACAAATGCGTCCCACGTGAAAATTGAATAAGGCACGTATCAGAATTTTCGTTACCCAAATTAGAACACAACATCGCGTCCAAACGAAGCTCCATGACGAGCAGACACGTAGAGCGTAAGTCAGGAGAAGCCTCTCTCGCTCCTCGACATAGTTTTCTCTCCTTATTTTACTTAGGAAGGTGAAGGTGGAATTTTAAGATAAAATTAATTAATTTTTGCTGTCCACCCGCGATATTCCACAATTCATGCCGCCCGTGATTGTAAATAGGTTCCTCATCCCTGGCTTATTGTATTTATTACTTCAAGCATCTTCACGGTTCGTGACACCCTATGCTGGTAAAAAATACTGAGAAGACCTACCAGATTCCGTAGGCTTTTGACCTCCAAAATCTAAACTGCGGCATTGGCGAGTGTGGAAAAGATAAAAGCCGCAGATTGAAGCAGACGTATCAAAAGCCGTCAAATTTTGCGCACCCCTTGCAACCAGGGTCGTAACGAGGTTCGATGGCGTCCGGGGCAAGAAGCAAGTTTGGCGCCCCCATGTTCGAACCTGAGGTCTTTCGGAAGCAAATGTACTGTATTGAAGAAAGTGCTTGTAACATTCTTGGGACTTTTCGGCGCCCCATATTAACTCGACGCCCGGGGAATTGCGCCCCCTTTGTCCCCCCTTCGTTACGCCCTTGCTTGCAGTATATTTCCGACAGGTGTTGACCACCAATGCCAATGCTAGCGATTATTTTACAGTGAAAGTACTAGCGACAGCATTATTGACGCACTCCGAATTTTGCATTAGCTTCAAAGCTCGTTATTTTCCTGGACCGATTGTCGTGCGTGGAATAAGTTTTCTGTTTTGCAATTTTCGCTTTTTTACATAGAAAAGCTGGTGACGCGAGGATCATTTTCGTATCATCCATCGCCCATCTTTGGGGAAGGATCGACTTCAGCACATTGCAAGAATTAGACAGTGGTTCCATCCAGTCTCAATTCCGAGCCTATTCAAGAAGCAAATTGGCCAATGTTTTGATTGCTAAGCAACTGCACAGGACAGAAGCCAGGAACGGCATAACGACATATGTGGCGCACCCGGGTAAGGAGGGAAATGATGTAAAAGAAAACGTTCGCACAAGTGTTGTTTGATAATTTCCGATTGAGGAAAAAGGATTATTGTTTTTGAGCCGCGCCGTCAAATAAAATGAAATAAGGTATTCGGCCAGTTTTGTATCAGTTCGGTATGAATTGAAAATGCAAATATAGCGCGAGCAGTTCAGTTTGGATCGAAACCTTGAAATTTATTTGTATACAGATTCTTTTTCTTAACGATAGACAAGTTGCAAAATGCTTGAAGCGAACCATTTAAAAAAAATAAATTTGGCTAATGTCGAAGGCAATTTCAAAATAAGGTGGCTGTCTGTGAATTCAGGTGCAGTGAGGGGGGCTTGCTACCAGCACTGCCAGTGCAAACAACGCACTGCTGGCGAACACAGCTCAGATACAGCAAGTGGCTACGTGTGGCCACGAATATGAACGTAGATAATATTGTAAATAGGATAAAAAATACAACTTTCTACCTTGTAAAACCAACGAGATTGCCAAAAATATTGTGGTAACCAGGCTATTTAACCGGGTGAGAAATATTTTTTTACAAACTTTACCAATTTTAGGTGAAACTACTGCACGGGTAGAGGTGAAGTGCGGAGAGCACAACTGCATGTACCAGGCATTTCCGGTAAAAATGCTTGAAAAGAAAGCAAATATTCTAAGATGTTTATTTTACAAGTGTTTAACACTGGAATCTCATTAAAAACTGTGTGTTGTTCTAGCCTTCCCGAACGTTGCCACGTGCCCGAGTGACACAAAAGAATACGAAAATCATCAGCATCAATTTGAAAGCCAACCCTTGCGGGATGGTTGCCGCTTAGTGTGAAACTGGACAAAGACTGGCATTGTGCCTGATCATCCGTTAGAAATTTCCGGGCGCAATGACATTTCTGATTGCAGATAAAGAATGGTGTTTTTCTTAAACTACCGGCTTGTCTGCGAAATACCGTAAATCTGTCGGCTTTACGAAACGCAACAGCATTACCGTTGGCTCTCTACTATTAAGATGGTTTCTGGAAATGCAATACTTTTGTAAATTATAAAACGTGTTTAAATTCAGAGTCGCCCCTTTAACAAATACTTTTTTACGCAGGATGGACGTTCACGAGCATTTTTCGAGATTTTCCGCGCTTGCTGAAAGTACTCGTTTTCCCGCTTTTTCACCTGTTCCTTTACCTGCCGGAAGAAGGCGCGCAGACGCAGATCCACCTCGCCCTGGCTTCGAACCTGGAACAGGACAGCGGCGAATACTTCGCCGACTGCTGCAAAGCCAAGACTTGCTCCCGTGCTCGCGACTGCCAGCTCGCAGAAGAGCTCTGGTCGTACAGCGAGAAAGCCGTAAGCTCGGCCCTCGGCGTCGATGTACAAACGTGCACCTCGATCTGAAATGTCGTCTATCGCGTCGATGACGGCAATCCTCGCTGACGAATCGTTGCCCGTCAGAATGTCTCCTCGCCGCTCGCGTGGCATTCGCTGACATTTGCTTTCGAGAATCTGCAGGGTGGTAATTAAACAATTGCGTCGTAAATGCGCTTTCAGTATTTTTTAAGGTCGTTGAAAAAAAGACTCTTTTCGCAAATGTGCTGGTCCGTTCAGAGGATGAGAAAAGTCGTTTGGAGTTTTTCAAAATGTCCCGCTAGAAGTGCTTTTTCTGTTGTCTAGCCTCTAGAACAGTGGTTCTTAACAGGGTCCCAGTGAAAGATAATGAGGGTCCCCAGAAGTACTATCAAAGGTGTTTGCTTTTAACCTCCATGCCACCATGAGGCAATAGTTTTGTACATCCAGACCTTTCCTTTTAAGAATAGGGATTCCCGGTGTCAGAACAATTAAGATCCACTGCTCTAGAATTTAGTGTATGTAATAATTACTTTATTTTGCTATTACTACCCTCAAAATCAAACCATCAAGGTTACTTCTCCAAAATACCTCGTTTGATTGATTTTATCTTTTTTATTGTTTTTCTACTCGTGTGAAACTGGTTTATTTCCACACACGAACCTGTTTTCGGGTGCCTCCATTTACGCGATGTACCAGTTTATGTAACTTAAATGTAACCGTTGATTTGCTATTCCTTCTCTGATTTTTTGGTTCACCACGAAAAAAATTAAAGCTATGATAATTGTTTTTAAGCATTTTGTACATTTTTAATTTTTAGACTTCGTATTATCTCCGAAACACGTCGACGTTGACACGACCACGGTGAACTTTCTGCTTCGCTGCTGGTAACATTGTGTCCATAATAACAATCCAGAAATACCTCATAGAAACCTGTGGCGCGATTATGCTCGTACTCGTGACGTCACCGCGTAGAAAAATGTAGTTGTCTTACTAATCTTGATCCGACTGTTCAAAATCAGGGCTAAAGAAATTCTGTTACGGAAAACGCCAGCTTAAGTTGCTTCGTGCAGTGCTGTGTGTTGTGCTGCAACCGCTGTTAAATGATGTGTGACCGGATCAAGCAAGTAATATTATCTATTTTGTTGCACCCCGTGTCACATTAATCGGTCTCCAGGTCCCTGTAAAATCATGCGATAGCTACACGTTGTTGCTACGAGAGGAAAGTTGCTGGTGCCTTTGTTCTCGGCAATGAACTCATGTCCAGGCCAGGGTAGTTGAATAATATCAAGTAACCAGCATTGCTGTGAAATCAATATAAAACCTTACGTTGGTATTCGAATTGTTTTAAAAACTGCTATGACTATTCCACCTGCATTTCTTTGTTCTTCTACAGCTGCATTTGCCTAACATAGTACAACTACACAGATAAACAGGCGTTACGAAATCATATAGGATTTTGTTTTGTTTTTAAACAAGACTAACACGAGTCATAGGTTCCATAGCAAGAAATGCGGTGTTGAAACTTAGCTGATGTTCACGAAAGCACAGTAAAAATTTTGGTTGTTTTTTGCAGTAGTTTATGAACGCTGTTTCTGAGACCTTTACTTCAGGGATATCATTTTCTTTACACGTGTAAAAAACTTGTCTTTATCTTTTAAAAAAAATGACGCTCCGTACATGCAAAAAAATCAGTAGTCAGCAATTATGCCTGTACGCTCATGTAAATTGAGTTTTCTGCGCTTTTGTCTTTCGTCAGTGCCAAATAACGCTACCACAGCATCACTATGATTTCGACAAATTTGTTTGACTTGTGAACAGATGGGCGTCCTGAATTGACTGCAACCACAGCGCTACATAAACAGTTCGATTAGTTCTTTTTCTCCAAATAGCCCTCAGGTAACCATACTGCGATTACAGACTTTGAGAAGACTCTTAAAGAGAACCATGGTTCTTATGAGATCATTTTGGCGATAAGTAATTCCAAGCATAAAGGCAAACATCCACCCAACGTGGAAGCAGCGAAGCCTGATTGGTTTTAGAAATAATTGCGTGCAAGCGCAAATTCTCAATGAGAGGCAAAGAAACTAACAGATATTAAAACGGAGAAAAATTGAAACTTCTCGGTGACATTTGTGAACATTTTCACTTGCATTCGTTAGCTAATTTACTTGTTTTCGTTTGCAATTTTTTTATTCGAGAAATTTTCTCCAAAATCTAAATAGATTCGACATGAACAGCACCAAACGATTGATTTTGTTTGCTGCAGTTGATATATTTTTATACCTTATTGCGCTCTTTTTAACGTACTGCAACTGTTGTTTGTCAGCTTTGCTAATAAATCGCGGTTTCTGGAATATTTGTGTCATGATTGAATAATTAGTCTTTTTACCCCTATATCTTGAGTACCAACATAGTTGAAAATAAGGAAATCTTTTCGTTTATAAATATTTAACTTGCGTCACCATTTTCATGTACGTTTGTGTCGTAAAAAAAGACTTTTTGAGACAGCGTATCTTCCTAGTTTCGAGAACCTCCGGAATGCACAGTGAAGGGATTGTTTGTTCGAAGCGGATGTCATTTCATCTGCTGCTCAGGTATGTGGACAGAAATGACTCAACCAGAGAACAGCTGGCAAAAAAGTAACCCCTGGAAGAACCCGAAGGTGAATAATCCTATCTGAGCAAAATGTTAGTTTACAAGACCTGGATTCAAGCAGTGCTGAATCTTTTTTGCATTCCGCGATACGTTGAGACATGAAAATCCGGAATCCAAATAGTAAAATAGTCCAAAATGCTGTCTTGGAGAATTTCAGGCATAAGCGGGATTCCAATTAGTTGCAAACCGACAATATGTTCTGGCAAACCATTCGGCGTCTCCACGGCGTAAGATCCACTCCTGTTAGATTCATCCAAGACGAAAACGGTGTCGTAGTAACATGATGAGAGCATCCTTGGCAGAAGAGAGTATTTCAACAGACTTCTGAGCTGAACCCAGTCACTCTTGCTGTCGATAACAGTGCACAATCGCGACCAAGGGGAGAAACTGGGCTCCTTAGAACGGAATTTGTTTGTGAGAAATGCCTTTATCCTAAAAACGTTGACACAAACTTGTTTTTCTGTGTTATGCAACATGAATCCACTTGCACTGCAACATTCGATAATAACAATCAACAAGTTTGGACAATAACGTCGCGAAACATTGTCTTCCGGTCAAAAGAGATGGGTACATTGTATGTCGCAAACATCACAGAAGAAAGCAAGGCCTTCTTTGGAGAAATCGAAAACAGCATTTAATCACCCGATTTATCTGCGAGGAACCCGAGCGCAAACTCTTTTCATAACAAACAGGAATGAAAGCAATGCACCTAGAATACCAGGGCAGTGAAATTAATCTGGTGACAAACAATGCATGCGTGTGACTGGTTTTTGCCTTGTAAGTATGTTTCGTTATCAGTAAGGACCTGAAGCAAAACAAATCGCATTTTCGTGACGACTGCAACGAACCAAAAGTGTGCGCATTTTTATCTCGTGCAGTCACAAGACAAGAGCCATTTTAAAGCATGTTATTAGCTACTCACCAGACCGGGGAGCAACTTTACTCCACAGGTGAAAGAAGCAAGGAATCAATCACAAATTTTTAATAGGAAATCGATTTCACGTAACACTACGCATCGTCAGTCCTATCATTTGCAAGCAATGCTAACAGGTGTGAAACGT
>JGI24159J19872_10003657_pt1 | contig 19261 bp, 9 predicted proteins | sample Ectturendosymbi4_FD_19872 | JGI IMG/M metagenome (IMG submission 19872) | reverse complement strand
AAAAAGTGGTTAGTCATACAGTAGTGCATTACAGAATCGGTGTTTGCACATGACCAACACTGAGAGGAGCAAAACTCTCTTACTTTTTGTATGCTTGCGTTGCATACATTGCGCATTAATTTTTTTCTACACAGAAGCAATGCTGATGAGACGCAAACAACGAAAGAATCACCAACAACTACTGCATTTGGTCTCCATCATATAGGAACGTTGAATAACTGAGGAAAAATGAAGATTTGTAAAAAGCATCAGACATTTGAAGCGAACAAGCAAAAAAGTTGGATGAAGATGCGCATCGTATACAAAATCGATACAAATTGTTTCTCAGCAGGGCATCAAAGGTCCTGACAAAATGGCTAACCTGGTGTGGGCGAACACTTAACGTTTCTATGTATTTACAGTGTTTTTCAGATTCAAACCCAATCCAAAAATTATATTGCAAAATATAATGCAAATACGAAAATCGAACCCTATTTAAATCCAAATTCCTACCACCGTTATCAGTATGAGCCCATGTGGTGACGTTATTACACCACATGCAACGTTGAATTCGCAGCAGCAATAGAAGAGTGAACCTAGTGAAATGGGTAATCTCAATTACTATTATGCTGAGGGTCGTTGGTTTGGCTCGTTCTTTGGTTGACTCAGGGCGATGCAGCATTATAGGTCCCAACGTGTCAGTGGCTGCAATGCACTGTTGAAGGTCATCTTGAGCTTGTGAAATAGGAAAGTAATGTGGCGACATGATTATGTCAACTATAGGCCTAACCATGAATTCGTAGCAGCTAAAGAAGAATGAACCTAATCGGATGGGGAATCTCTAATGCTGTTATGCCGAGGGTCGTCCGTTCGACTCTCTCTGTGGTTGGCTGAGGGCGATGCATATATGTTGTTGCGACACTCATATGTAATCTAACACAAAGACAAATAAATAGTTTGGAAAGTAAATGAAGTTAACTTATGCTCCATCAGTGGCTCACAACATCATAACAATTGACACGAGACTTCAAAAATATTCACTGTAAGCAGCAATGCAGTGAGAAGCTCTGTTAAGCTAAGCAATAGCATGTAAGATATGAAACCAGAAGACTAACAAGTATGCAACACAAATGGCTCATTAGAACTGGGCTACAAAAATAAATATTGATAAACTGTGCTAAATGTTATTAAAGTACATGTAAGGTATAACAATTATGAGTCAAGAAAAAGGATTGGATCAATGAATGTCCAACGAATTCTGTAATCTGATGACATGATAGACAATGGAACAGACTTGTTTCGCTGGTCAGAGACAAGGTTCAACGTTGAGCCTTGTCTCTGATCAGCGAAACAAGTCTGTTCCATTGTCTATCATGTTGCGGCATTTCCTGAAATGCTTACCAAATCTGTCACCATGAGAACAACCACTGCTACTCGCGCTGGATGTGTTCAGCGTGGGATGGGTCAAACAACGCCCTTGACCCACGACCCAAAATACTCCAGCTGATCACCGAGGGGCTCACTGACAACAAGATCTCCGTCACTGAACAGCTAGCCTATAAGAACAAGGCTTTCATCAGTGTCCTACAGGCGACCCACTGCATAACTGCAGACAAGCTAGTGATTCCGAACTTCTCACTAGCTGGGTCAATCCTGAGCAGGAATCACGGCCTTGCCACGTTTATCCACGAGCGGTTGGAATGGTCACTGGTCGATCAGTCTCCATACCAATCAGAGACTGAGTGGTTGTGTGTAGACGTCGCAGGTTACAAGATCGTCAACGTCTACAAACCTCCACGCTCGCGACTCATTCCAACAACCATCCCGACATACCCATGGTAAGGTTATTTGCTCTATGGTGGGAGGATAATTAACCCCTTTAGATTAAGCAGTTTTTTAACTGTGGGTTCGCTCTATTGCTGAATCAAGGCCGTTTTTCACAGAACTGGTCTGCTTAAAAGACCTCCTTGACTCTGATACGTCTCTATCATACTACCGGCAATATTCACAAATCATATTTCATTTAATGACTTTTATTTTTAATATAAATGGTTCATAATAATAAACAAGCAATTGTACTCACCAATAATATTGCTTTAATCTTGTGTACTTCTCGAACAAGAACACTCATGCAACTGTCCTTACACTAAAATAAATTAATTCTAATTTATATTTCAAATTATATGCTTACACTTAATAATTTGCTTAGGAGGTAGTTAACGGTCTCACTTCAACTTTCAACACTAAACTCTTGTTCATGCCTGGTGTTGTTGGAAACTCCTCAACGGAAGTTTATCATTTGTCAAAATGTATCGCAGCTTTACTTACAATAGTCACTTTTCAGTTATTCATCTCGGTGTGACACAATGTTGGTATTTGCCGAGTCATCGTGCTGACGTTTCAGAGCTACGAAGTCGCATTGGCCTAAAGCCGTCGGCATTATTACTCTATCATTGAGCAAATTGCTAAACTGGTAGGGATGAATGTTCCCCATTTTTATTGCCTATCGAAGCAGAGTTCTCCCCGGACAAGCCAACAACCTTGACCGGTGTGAATCCCTGGACAGGACTTAACCAGTTTCTAACTGATCAAAGGGAGTTAGGGACGAACACATGACTACCCAATGACTTAACCTCAGGCTGACACAGGGTTCCAAGAGGTAGAGTGTTTTACTTCTGAAGTCAAACTTTAAGAGTTTGAACTCCCGAAGAGGTAGGAACAAGTTGCAAACGCTGTTAGCTCCAACCTAAATTTTAGGTGCGAAAACGAGCCCTTTTATACCCGATTTTCCGGGCTTTTCCCTTCCGTTTGAGTGTCCCAATTGGCCACTTGATTAAGTTCAACAAGATGGTCATCTTGTGATCAGCTACTTGACCAAAGCTTAACCACGTTCTGACCGCCTGTTATTACTTCATTGTCATAAGACTATCACGAGACTCATTGCTTCGTGGAGTCACGATTTCCGTGACTATTTTCAGTTTCGGACGATCGGACGGAGCGTTCTGATTGGTGGAACTTAATTTTTGAATATTGTTTGGCTGAATTCAGAGTTGTTGCACGTTTTCGTGTCTAACTTTTGTTCAACAATGTTTCATTTTTAGGCCTGGCCTCTGTACAGCAGTTACTTGTTTTAGGCTTAGCCTGTTTGTACAGCAGTTACTTGTTATAGGCAAACATGCCTGTAACACCCACACCCCAGTCTGTATGTTGGCGACTTCAATTGGCAGCATGTCAACTGGGGTTACAACATCCCTGGACAGTGAGTGAGAGCCAGGACTTCTGGCTCAACTTTGGACTGTTGTACAACCCAAAGAAACAGCAAGCTTCTTATCTTGCCGTTGGAACGTCGGCACCAACCCAGACCTGGCTTTCGCGAGTTTCGGCCAGGACAGCCGACTGCCGGACAGACGTGTCCTAGGAAAGTTCCCGCGGTCACAACATCGAGATTTCCACCTCCGGACACACCAGATATTGAGAGGGGATACCAGGATTTTTGCGAGAGCCTACTTTCTGCGCCTAAACAATGTATCCCATGTGGCCGTCGGAAGAACTATATGCCATGCTGGGACAAAGAGTGCGAGACCCTCTATCGCTCCTTTATCTGAGCCCCAGTGGTGACTGCCTCTGACAGAGCCACCTCATCCTTACTCTCTTGACTACAACAGAAGAAGCAGGAGCGATGGGAGGAAGCTGTCAAATCCGTCGACTTCTCGCACTCCAGCCGCAAGGCGTGGAGAACACTCAATAAACTTACTGGCAGGTCTGGGCACTCCTCTCGTCTTTGCCCCGGCTCAGAAAATTCCATTGCCTCGCAACTCGTGAAGAACGGGACACGCAAAACTGGTGGCCGCGAGTCCACCAGGCTGTTCAACAAACAGCTGTCCGACCTATGGAAGATTCCAACACCTCAGGGTCACAGTATCTCCGATCCCTTCAGGCTGGAAGAGTTTGCTGCTGCCCTCAGACGCCTGAAGCCAGGAAAGTCTCCGGGATTGGATTCCATCTTCCCAAAGTTTATGCTCCATGCCGGGTCGGCTCTCAAATCTTGGTTCTGCAACTTCCTCAATTCCTGCATGGGCCAACTCAAAATTCCAAAGATCTAGAGAAGAGCATTAGTAGTTGCGATCCCTAAGCCAGAGAAGCCACTGGGGGACCCAAAGAGCTATTGTCCTATATCTCTGCTGTGTGTCCCCTTTAAATTCTCGAGAGACTCATCTATGCTAATGTCGAAACAATCATCGACCCACAGGAGCAGGCGGGCTTCTGACACGGGAGGTCGGCCGTAGACCAGGTCACCCTGTTGACACAGGACATCGAGGATAGCTTCTCAGCTAAAAAGAAGGCCGGGACTGTGTTCGTCGACCTCACAGCAGCCTACAACACTGTATGGCACCGCAGCCTCACTTGCAAGCTGCTGCGATTGCTGCCTGATAGACACATGGTCCACATGATCATGGAGATGGTTGGCAATCGCAGCTTTACCCTTACCACTGGAAATGGCCAAAAGAGCAGGTTACGACTCCTCAAGAACGGCGTCCCACAGGGATCTGTCCTGGCGCCCCTGCTGTTCAACACCTATACCTCCGGCCTGCCAACCACCATCTCCAGAAAGTATGCATATGCTGACGACCTAGCAATCATAAATGCTGATGGAGATTGATAGGCGGTGGAAGGGGGGCTGAGCAAGGTCATGGCAACACTAGGTGAATACCTCCAGACTTGGAAGCTAAAGCTCAGCACCACTAAAACGGTGTCGGCAGTCTTCCATCTCAACAAAGAAGCGAGGCGTGAGCTGAAAGTCAACTTCAACAACGAAACCCTTCCCTTCTGCTCCGAGCCCAAATACGTCGGATTAACGTTGGACAGGTCGCTCACGTACCGCCGACACCTTGAGTCACTTCGCATGAAGCTAACATCACGTGTCGCACTCCTGAGGCGGCTTGCTGGCTCCGGTTGGGGCGCTGGAGCAACAACGTTGCAAACAGCCGCCCTAGCCCTGGTTCATTCGACTGCAGAGTATTTGACCCTACCATCAACAACGCCTCATTGACCCCACCATCAACAACGCCTTGCGAATTGTGACTGGATGCCTGCGTCCTACACCAGCGGACAACCTTCCAATCCTTGCAGGCATCGAACCTGCTGAGCTTCATCGCAGTGGAGCCACACCATCTTTAGGACGCCGTCCATCGAGTGCTGTTGCACTGCGCCTCAAATCGAGACACCCATTTGTACCCGCCGCACAGCAACTCACCAGCTTCTCTGACAACAACAACATACGTGCGGCGCAGTGGGCGGATCATCAATGGAATGCGGAGTGGGCGGAAACCCCACAAGACTCCGCACTTTCATTCCAGATACTGGTACATCCCCCCAGGAATGACCCTCCCAAGAAGAGCCTGGGTCTGGCTTAACCGCCTCTGCACTGGTGTCGGACGTTTCCGCTCTTGCTTGTACAAATGGGGTATGGACTCCTCTGCGGCCTGTGAGTGTGGCGCAGAAGAACAAACCGTCGACCATGTCGTCCTCCAATGTCCAATCCATCGACCTCCTCACGGACTGCACGACCTGACGGTTCTGGACGATGAGACAACGGAATGGCTGCTCAACACCTGCCCCGAAATCTAGCGCAGCCAAGCAGCGGATAAAAGAAGAACTTGCTTAAACGAAAGAAGAAAATTTAAACAAACACAATAAACAATCTCAATGGATTTGAGAAACTCTCATCAGTAAAGTAACCTGCAATCCCAAAACTGAACTGAAAGTTGCAAGGAATTTCAAAAGGAAATCGTCAATTCCAATCATAACCGGGTTAAGCAAAAATGATAGCATACAAATCCATCAGTATATTGAAATGTTGCAAAATTTAAATCCAAACCCAATTTCTTGTTCCTCTCTGGTCATTTCCATGTATTGGGCATGTCAAAGACAAGGAAGAATCTTGTGTTGCGATCGGAAAGCTCAAGCGGCAAGTGTGCAAAGGTTCACACTATGGCAGCAAGCAACAATAGAAATCACCTGATGAGATTACTCTATTATTGCTCATTCGCACCGCATATATTTGTGTGTTGCTTTTCGGACACATCCTGTGAATCACACTTTCATCGCAATGCCAACTGAAAGGTTGCAAAAGCATTCCCTCCTTTTTGCAATGAACCGCACTGATCGCACGCTGTTTTTGTGAAGGTTGCACCTGGCATCACCTTCACACCCTGGTCACAGCACCACCTTGTTGCGATTGGAAATCCTGGGCGGCAAGTGCGCAAAGCTTTACACCACACACTGTGGCGGCAAGCAACAATAGACGTCGTATTCATTATATTTCTGCTTGTTCGCGCAGTATATACTGTATATAGATGTTGTTCTACACGCACATCCCGCTTGATGTGAATCGCACATTCAACACAACGCTAACCGAGAGATTGTAGCACTTGCAGCAAGGTTGGGCTAGACTTGTTGAAATAATTGAGAGGGAAAGAGACAAGTAAAATACAAACTTAAAATAACTAGATATAAATAACTTGTAATATAACTTGCTGAAACAACATTGGCCACTGTTTTCTTACTTATTGGGTGCCATTTTATAGCATGTTGGGCACCATTTCATAAGATAGAAAGTAATAGAAAAAATATGAAGTTTCGTTTGACTCGACATTGACTCGAGCTTGAAAACCAATGACTCGAAGTGACTCGACCGTTCTTGTGACTCGACTCTGACTCGACCAAGTCATGACTCGACTAGAAACAATTTTGGATGGCTCTGACTCGACGAGCTTGTGACTCTGCTTCGACAAAAATGACTTGCGCACATCACTGGTTCAAACACGTAGATAGCAAAAACAATGCTGTGTGTTTTGCGGAAAATATTGAAATATTAGGGTAAACATGACGATTGTCAGTGCGATATTATAGCTATTTTACGCTGGAGGAGCAAATAGGTAGAGATAGCTTTGTACAGAAGTGATATACTGAGGTGTTTCCGACTGTAAACAATTGTTGACAAGTGCTGATTTAATGCTATAGGGTTATTAGACATCCTAAGTCAGCATTTGAAGAAGATAGCCAACAATTTTGACTATTATTTTCCTGAACATGAGGATCCTCGAAATGGTAACCTTTGGATGAACAATATTTCCGTTGCAGATGTAGCCTAATACATGTGAAGCACTTTCAGGCCCGCGCAAGCCACGATCGTTGCTCTAAGGCAGCGGTTCCCAAACTTTATCTGATCGCGTACCATCTGCGGTTCCTGTATTTTCACTGCGTACCACCTTGAAAACACCTTGTTCCAGGAAAACTCAATCTACCCAGTATCATTCGATCAAACGCTTGGCAAAACATACTTGACGCAAATGCAGTATGAACAACATGGCTGTGAAAAATTATAATGGCCATTTTTCGAAACTAAGGGAAGTACACAGAAATGCAGGAATTTAATAACAGAACCCGATAAGTGAAAACAAGATGTATTCTTTTTGTGTAGAAGAACAGAAGGATCTCGCGTACCACCTTGATGGCCTTCGCGTACCACCAGTGGTATGCGTACCACAATTTGGGAACCACTGCTCTAAGGGTTATGAACGACCATAACTCGCGAACGGATTGAGCTCAGGGGCGGATCCAGCTAATAACGTTCGCCACTGTAAGGGAAATGAACGTTCGCCACTGTAAGGGAAATGAACGTTCGCCACTGTAAGGGAAATGAACGTTCGCCACTGTAAGGGAAATGAAGCATACTTCACAACACTGCTGTGACAAGGCAATGGACCACAGAATGGTCTTATGTCGCGAAGAATGAGACAATTCGAACGTGAGGAATGACTTATTCGAAATTGGTTTTGATATGCTGTTTTCCGAATTTTTGCAAAATCATTGTCAAAAAAGTTAATTTCGTAGGTTTTAGGGGCGGCGACGACCCCAATCGCCCCACCATGAATCCACCCCTGATTGAGCTAGAGAACCAGTGAAGACATTCGCGGATCCGTAAGACAGCAACGCAAGTTTTGAGATAGGTTGCGCCCACCTGCGCCGTCATTGTGACGTCGTTTTTGGGGAAGACTGGTGTTTCACGTAGCTACGAAAACCAATTGCTTCCATTCAAAATGCCATCGAGCTCAAACCATAAACTTTCCACACAAAAAAATGCCGGCATTATCTTTATGATGATGATCAAAAAGTTGAAAATTTTTTCGGTGGGGGGTAAAACGGGACAATATCCAAAGATTTTGTGGTGTTTTTTTCGGTTCAACCCACTTTTCTGCCAGTCGGTACCCACGAACCCCACCAAAGTTACAAAGCAGCTGTTTTTGGATGTCTTACAACCAGTGGGGTGCAGAGGTCTGTTGATGCCCGGTCAAAACCGTCGCCAGAAAGTCGTCAATAGCGGGGCTATACGTTTGGGCGTGGGGGCTTTACGTTCGTGCAGGGGGGGCTTGACATTCAAATGTGACAAAAATTCCAATAACTTATAGTGTTTCATATTTCAATTTGGGGTGGCTTGGAGCTTCGTTTGGGGGGGCTAAGCCCACCAAAGCGTCCCGTGGCGATGGGACTGCGCCCGGGGCGACTTCTTGCATGTATTCCCCCCCTATCAAATTCTAGTCTTGAGCAGTGGCACACGGTGGTCAATGTTACTGGATATACGCTGTTTGTGACGTCACAATGCAACGACATATTAACGTTTGGCGAGGTTTGCTGACACAACATGCATATTATTTTACACACACACTCTCCTCACTCGTTGTTGTGCAATGTGTCACTGCAATGAACATAAATTAACAGCGCTCCAAGTTATGATACCAGAGCAAAACAGCGCTCAACGCTAAGACAGAGCAGTTCACAACCGCAAAAATATGCGGCAACGCGTTAAAACAGGGAAGTAGAACACACTCAGTGCTACGGCAGCGCAGTTCCGAACTGCAAGCAAAATTACAGTATAAGGTTGCGCATTAAAACAGTGGAGTAAAACACACTCAACGACACAATTCACAACAGCGAAAATATCAGGCTGCGCGAATGTCTCGTCGAACAACAGTCGAGCACACAAAGTGTGTGGCTGGGATGGCGGACACCCAGAGTTGACCGTTTGAAACTTGCTAAACTACACAAGAATTTAGAATGCGCGTAAAATACGCAAGAAAACTTTCGATTTCAACTACTGGGGGCAGAACAGATACGGGTTTGTGTGAACCGTTATGATCAATCCGCTTGAAATGCGAATTAGGCCTAACGACAAAGCTCGAAATGATGCTCTTAGTGCAAGCACAGGTATGCGGCGGTATTAGCGCACACCTAGGGCTGCCCCATCAAAAACGAAACAAGAAACTAGTGATGCATGCATGCATCAAAAAAGTCAGCTAAATCAAGCAAGTTGAAATAGGACAGTTTTTAAATTTTTGGCTCAGAAAATCAATTAAACGTCCATAATTATCTTTCAACAGGGACGCCGGAAAGAAGGAGCATGTCTTGTCTGGGGCATTGCCCTCTGCCCTTACAAAAGGGGGGCAACGGAGGCAGTGGTGCCTTTTTGACAACAATATCGTAAGCAATTTCACGGTTTATCAAGAACGATTTGAAACAAAATTGTTGCAGCTATTCGCGCACCCAGAAAATTCAGAAGGGTTTTCTATAATTCTAGTTATTATTTTTGAGTTAACATTGTTTCTGAAACAGAAATAAGCGTAATTGGTAACGATTTTTTTGTTTTTTATACGTTTAAATTGCCCTGCCCTATCGCTGCACCGGCGTCCCTGCCTTTCAAGCCATTTTTGTTATTTTCCCTTGATCGCACGATCTGGAAAGTGTCACGTCACTATCAGTTTGGTTGGGTGCTTGATGTACATCTATTCTAGAGCATGGGTATCTGGTATTGAAGAATGTGAGGATAATTGGCATTTAGATTGCGTAAAAACTACTTTTGGCAAAAAAATAAGTTTCGAAACATAAATCCATGCAGCAGGTGTTAGCAGCCTTACAATAGGAAAAATCCTCTAGTTACAGCATTCTCATTTTTGTAATTTTACTCTTTAGATGCCCCCCTGCCTTGGATGCCCGGGACCGTCTCCCCCTCCATATGCACGCCACTGCTTACAACATCCCACCGAATTTAAAACCAAAATATTGAGAGGAAATTTCCATTTGTGAAGAAAAAAAAATCCATCAGATGGCCGAGCATTTTTCCGGTCTACTTTTGGCCATACCTCCCCAACCCCTTAGGCTAGTAGGCTAATCAAGGTCTCTAAAGATTCAGAATGGCTACTAGAAAATTTTAAGACATAAACCAAGTCACTAACCCCTGTACTTTTGTCTCTGGACCCCAAAAATTGATCTAGAAGTCAATGTACCCAACCTACACATTTTTCCCTCCTAATTTTTCCCCCAAAACGGCCCGATCCGATTTTTTTGACAGGATCCTGTTTTTGGGTATTCCGGCGGTCGGCGAAGCGCAAAATCGGATCAGAAAAGCTAAACGGGATGCGAGGAACGAGTTTTATATATTTTTTTAATTTCCAAAAAATCTGTACGGCACATATACAAATACAAATTTTTCTCAAAAATTTCAAATGTTAAGATATATTTTTGTCAAGTTTCTTGGCTTCCTTGCTGTTTTCCGCATCCAGGGATGTTTTCAATGTCTCTGTAACACAACACCTTCAGGCGTTATAGCGTATCATAGAATTCACAGCCTAGATTGCAACCGGAGGGGGCCTGAGAGGGTTAATCTCTACGAAAAAGAAAGTCTGCTCGAAACGCGACGAGACTGCTTTGAACATTAGCTCAAAACCAGACAGAAATCGTTTATATGCCAATGCAGAACTTCGTCTTTCTGAAACTTCATTACAGCCATTTTATCTCGGACACTATCAATGGAACGGTGTTCGTTCAAAACAGACGTGTTCATAACAGACCACATTCATAACAGACCCATTATGAAGTTTGTCTGTTATGAACGGGTCAGTTATGAACGTGGTCTGTTACGAACAGGTCTGTCTTGAAAGGGAACCAAATGAAACAGCAGGAAATTTCATACTAAATTTGATAAATTACTTTGATTTTTTCATGTTTACCGAAGTAATGCGTTGCATTAAGCATAACAGCTTTGTTTAACGAAATAATTGTAGAAAACTGTTGCATTCATTTCGATGTTACTGGTCCGAAAAGATTTATGTGCTATTTACCGGTCTAGTGGTGAGAACCACTGGTCTAATAAACAATGAAAAAACTCCACAGACACGATCTTCACACAGCTGGTCGCAACCGGTTAGGACCAGTCAATCGTGTTGCGCAAAAAAGGTAACGCGAAGAGGAGAGACAAGCAAATGTACAACAACTTCTGTAGAACGATATAGCCAGCCGCACGGTAAAGTCGAGCACACAGTACAGCAGAACGGAGAAACGACATCACAATATGACGGAAACAAAAAAAGCTAATAACGACAACGTCTACCACGCTGGGGGTCTAGAACAGGGGTTCCCAACCTGGGGTAGGCTGCATTTGCTTATCTCAAAGGGTACGTTTGTGTTTATGTCCAGCCGCAACAAATTACCGTAGCTTAGAGACATAAAAATTGAGTCTACCTTTAAAGTTCTAAAAATCTAAAGTTCTATTAAAAATTCAGTAGATTTTTGTTATTTCACTCAGCCTTTTTGGCATAAGAAACTTTGGGGTAGATGTTCATCTGTCGAATTGCTGAAGGGGTACATGGTCAGAGAAAGGTTGGGAACCCCTGGTCTAAAACGTCTGCTTTTACAAATGGCGAACGATTTAATCCACATTGAACAGCTTTGAAAACGTCGGACATTTAAAGTTTTACAGGAGCTCTCGCAATCTTTATTCGCTTTTGATGTCATTAATCGTGGCACGTCAATAGCGACAAGACTACTAATTAAAAAACACATTACGCTTTTTATAAATTAATCCGCTGAACATGCGGGTCGATGCCGACACGTGGCGCACAGTAAAGGCTTACTTCACAGCATCACGGGTACGCATAAGAACAATCAACCTTTAGCAACTGACATGCCGGGCATGCAGTCTTGGTACATTGCTTCACACAGCAGCAGAGCTCTGTCCCCGTCGTAGCGCGAGTCGGCTTCTGCGAGATGGCAGAGGCTGTTCGCCCACAGTCAGGTCTCAACTCACGTGACAAGTGGCAACACGAGCGTCCTTCTGATTGGCTCACGGCACCTTTTGCCCGAAATCAAAGTCATCATCCACGTGATGTGCTGATTTAACAGACGTTACCGTGTACATCGTGTGTCAAAAGTCGCCTTTTCAGTCAAGAGCAACGGCAAAACTTGATATAGTTTCAGTGTTCCGAAAGCGTAACAATGCTACTACGCTTCCGAGGTGTGATATCTGCCATTAAAAATATCAGAAATTTCGTTATGGTCGACTCTCCACCAGCGGTTAACAAAAGCATTTAGGGGTCGAGGACAAAATCTCAGCAAGCGGGTCCAAAACACTGCACAATTTGTGATATATCATGTGTACAGTTTGTTGTGAAAAGGGCCCTATCCCCTATACAATATATCAAAAACAGGGCCCCTGTATTTTGCAATTGCTATACAAAAACTTTATTGCTGAAATCAAGTTGATTTTTTCTATTTGTCTGGGAATTTGTTTCTGCATGGAAGTAACTTTTACCTTGTAATTTGCGTGAAGTCATTGTATTTTAATTGTTCTGTGTCTACGCATCGTTGCGAGGCCCTCTTAGACACATTTGCACATACATTTTGCTTTATTTTGAAAAGCATATGACTTGCTTCAGAGCTTTTTGAATGTGACTCTAAAGCGGTTCATCAGCTTACAATTAACAATGCAAAACTAACTGCGACAACCTCCCAGAGGGACTCCACAGCATCTCGAGAAAAAAGGGGCTTGATGCGACTGCCTCGTTGCTCCCATGCAGAAATATACATCCCTGCTCTTAAATATATACAACAGAAGGAACTGGCTTCCTTCTATAACACTATTGAGCTGATTTAAAGTCCTCTGTGACATGGTGAAACATATTTTTCGACTGTTCCGACACGTAATGCAGTGCTCAGTGCATTGGGCTAACAATGAAACAGCAGCAATTGAGATCGTCCCAACTGCACACCAAAAGAAATAGCGATACATTATATATCGACTTCAGTGGCGGATCCAGACCAGGCGTTTGGGGGGGGGCAGTCAAATAGGGGCCGCAAGAAAGGTATTCACTTCCTTAAATACCAAAGGTTGTCTGCGACTAACGTTGGGTATCACACAAAAGTGGTTACCTTTTCTAGGCCATAAACCTGCTATTTTTGTTGGTCGAACTATGCGATTTTTCAGGGAATAACCACAGTTTGAAAGCGCTTTGTATCATTAATTCAGAAAACGTTTGAAACGGGTCCCAAACAGCGGGCCTCATTTTTCACAAGCTACACATATCTCGCATACATAAAAAATGTATTTAAAAGGTATAAAAGCATGCTGCGCCCTAGAGTTTGCCACTGTTTGGGCTATCCGTAGCGAAATCAGTGAAGAACAGCGTCTGAAACGCATTCCAGACCTGGTTAGACGTAGAACGGTTCTTCTTAATAGGCTTGGAAGTGACAACTCATGACCCACGATTGGACTCAAATGAAAAGCCAAATGGCGATCACGTTTCTAAGCGAAGCTTGTGCATTTACATGTACATGAAAAACTTATTGATTGCTGAAGCGACAATTCAAAAGCAAAACGTGAATGAAAGGCATTTGCCATGACACTGCACCCATTTTAGGAAGCTCTGCTGGCTATCGTGAAAAACGATTTCATGATCGTATGATAGATTCACCCTGGGCCTTAAAGCATATTGCCCTAAAATACATTTAACGCCATTTATAAAGGGAGATGCTTAGCCCCTCCAAACAAAGCTCCAAGTAATCAAATTTTGAGAATGTCAAGGAGGCCCATAACCAGGGGGACGAAGACCTCCTGCCGAATTTTTAGCTCCCTGAAAAAATGTGTTGGACATAGATTAAAACTATTGGACATAGTTTAAAATTTTTGGGCCCCTCTCAGAAACTCTTCTCCCCTCCTAGCGCCCCAAGTTGGTTACGGGCCTGGTTTGACTGTAATTTAAAGATTGTTTGTTGTACTTCAGCCAGTTGTCCCCACTTTCAAGTTTTTGGTTTATTTTTGTTGTTAGTTTATGCATTGAGTTCGCTGATAGTGAAAGAACTGTATCACCTGCAAAAAGAATGGTTTTAAAATTTGAGACAAGTGGTAAATCATTTACACACAACAGGTACAGGAGAGGCCCTAATATAGAGCCCTGTGGCACGCCACAAGTAAATTTAGCCATTTCAGATCTACTATCATTTATTACTACATAGCGTGAACGGTATTCTTAATAGTTTTTTAGTAATAATAGAGGTGAACCCTTTATTCCATACGGAGTATTTAGTTTATGAAGAAGTATATCATGATTATAGGCGTAGCCAGGGGGGGGCAAAGGAGCCATGCCCCCCCAAATTTTTAGAAAATATAGTCATTTTGTGTTTTGAGAGGCGTTTTTCCAAACAAAATAGCGTTATTCGCATAAAATCAAACATTTTGGCCCCAAAAAAATGTTTTGGCTCCCCTCAAATTTTTGGGCTGGCCGTGCCACTGATCATGATTAACTTTATCAAAAGCTTTGACAAGATCCAAAAATATAGAACAAGTTACTAAGCCTTTGTCTGTATTTTGTGTAAGAAATTTTTTTAAATCATTGGCAAGTTCTGTAGATAGCCTCTCCTGAAACCATATTGGTAGTGCGTCAAAAGATTTTTGTGTTCCAGGTAACTGTATAGTATATCATAAACAAGTTTTCAAAATACTTTGTTAATTGGAGGCAGCAAGGATATTGGTCTGTAGTTTGAGCACTTTTCATAGGAACCAGTTTTATGAATGAGAGTAATCTGAGCATTATTTAATACGTTAGGGTACACTCCACTTGAAATGCAGTTACTGAAAATATCAGACAAATATATAGAAATAATATAACTAGACATTTTAATAAATTTTATTGGAACATGGTCAAACGGAATAGCTTTCTAACTATTGAGATTATTGATGACATGTTCAATTTCACTAGAACATGTAAGCTGTAAGAAAAAGGAATTATTTAAATTACACTGGAAAAATGGGGGAATTGCTTTTGGTTGAGGAATTTTTCTAGCTAGTGTTTTTCCAACTACAGAAAAATAAGTATTGATTTTGTCTGCACGTTCTCTACTATTCTATGTCAGTGTACCATCTTCATTTTGAAGAACCTGTAGGTGTAGGCCTACATGTTTTTATGCCCGTTATTCAATATGTTTTTCATTGTTTTCCACATTAAGGACGAATTGTTATTACTAATTTCAATCTGGTGCATATAATAGCTTACTTTTGACTTTTCTAGTAGATGATATAACTCATTTCTATATTTTCGAAATTCAGCCCACTTGTGGTCGTCTTGAACAGATTTTATGTGTAAAGTTGTTTACAGTTTGTTTTTGGACCTAATTGATTGAAGCAATCTTTTGTAAGCCATGGCTTGTTTCTAATAGGTTCCTGTGGTTTTGAAAGAGTTTTTAAGGGGGCATGTTTATTTAGTACATTTTCAAATCAAATCAGCAACGCTAGAATTAACATCTTCATTGCTTGGCATACTGCTAATGGTTATTTGAAGTTCACTAAGAAAATTTTCCATGCTAAATTGTTGCATATCTCTAAAAGTCACCTTTGGTACCCTGTGGAAAGATTCGGGCAAAGAAACAATACAAAATATGTGGTGGTGATCACTTATATTCCAGAGATATATGTCTGAGTTCATTCAATGCTTAGAGCAGGACTGCACAACTCAGAAAGCTCGAAGGGCCAAATTATCAACATAAATTTGCCGCGGGCCGCAAAAGTCTGTTTCATTTCGATGTAGAAATTTCGTTGTAGTACGGAAAAAAATTCTGGAACTACAGTTACTTATTCAAGGTCGAGCTTTGGCAATATTTTCTACAATTAAGTAAGCTCTCGTGGGCCGCAAGAAAAGCTTTCGCGGACCACGTGTGGCCCGCGGACCGTATGTTGTTCAGGCCTGGCTTAGAATCATTTATGTATATATGTACACAACAGATTTTGTTGGTCTCTTGCGAGACCTTGTTGCATTTCTGGTTTAACTCTGGCTAATACGTGGGTTCTCTTTAGCAGCTAAACCAAGGGGGTACTCATGAGTCAATGCTCACTTAATCACCCTAAGCCTTCTGACTACTTTTTGATATATATAGATATTCAACACACATGTAAGTCGTTCAAATACAAGTTTATTCGCATAAGTTATATTGAAGTTTATTTCGCATATAAAAAAAGTTTATTTCGCATAAGTTATATTAAGTTATACAAAGACGAATGTACTCACCAGTTAAATTTCTTTGTAATTATAGCACAATTTCTCTCTCTCAAAACAATCCAATCAAACACGCAGGGAAACGCCTTGCAACCAGCAACATAACAATTTCGAACCTTTTAGACGATGTTACCTCTATCTAGCTCAGTAAGTCAACTAAATGATTCCCTATTGGGAACAAGACTTTTATGGAGATGAACTGTTAGCGCCCATACTTCCTGTCTTCAGACTTCTGCCTAGAGACAGGATATGCTGATTCAGTAGACCTCTATGCTAGCTGTTTCCTGTTCTGGCATTCAGCGCATATTTACCAGTTTAACACTCCTTAGTCTTACAATGTGCTTTCATAGCAAATTTAATATTCTTCTCATTACAGATGTGTTACTTTTGATAGTGGATTTTTATTAAGCTCCTATTGTCACATTATATGAGACAACTAGATTTTATCATTAACAACTTTTCAGTGTTAAGTGTGTCAATTTAAAGATTATATCCTAAAGGCAAAAGTTATTTCTAAAACATTCTAGCAGCGATTATCCCGGACAAGCCATTTCGTGAAACAGAGTGTCAGAGTCCAATTGGGACAAGTTACTTCTGTTAACTGAAAATGAATCTAACTTCATTTTCAGGGTGAAGACTCACGCCGAGAACGACGGCCATAGTTCAACCGTGGCGGTATGGTTCTCAGCACTCAACAGCATACCACCCGAGCCTGGATATGCAGTGAGACAGAGCTTCGTTTTACTTCTGCTGTCTGACCATAGTGGGCAGTACAACCGAAGGAGAGTGAACGGTCAGAGAGTGATGCTAGTAGACTCTGAGCTGGGCTTGTAAATCCAGCCTCTTTTATAGGAAAAAGTCATGCACTCAAGGCATGTTTTTATTTAAACAATTTCACAATCGTATCCTAGACAACCTGTCTGGTCAGTGTGTGATTGGTTTATACTTTCACTGGGAAAGTCCCTACATTTAACCAAAAGGTATTTGCACTTCCTGTGTTGCTAAGGAGCTCTACCATTTTGTTTTTAAGCCTCCAATTCGGTTGCTTCTGAACATCTGAAGTTTTTCACGCTTCATTAACTTCGGATTTCTTTGGCTGAGGCTGCTGAAATGTTCAGGCTTCTCTTATGATTGTTTGTATAGTTGTCTGGATATTTTCATAGTTCAATTTTTTTAGATGTAGTAAGCAATATTTTTGCTCTGCTACATATATGATCTATTAAAGTATGAGTTTCTTTTGCTACTCCAGTTGGTTTATTGATAAGGTTTCTTAATCCAAAACAGTTTGTAAGATTTACAAAATCATCTAAAACATGATTAGATGCTTTCAACAGATCAATGTTAAAATCTACCATAACATACATATTTTTTTGTCAACAGTCAATTTATGAAGAGTTTGCATAACGCTTTCTAGGAAGACATCCATGTCATTATGGGGGTGTCTATAGACAACTCCAATAATGATATTTTATTTATTGAGGCCAACTTCAATCCAAAGGGATTCACAACCATCAAAAGATCTCGGCAATTCTTGCAAGCTTTTAGCGTTTACTGTGTTTTTAATATAAGCGCCCGCTCCACCTGCTTTTGTTGTTGAGCCACAGTGGAAAAAAGCGCATCCATGCATTTGATGATCAGATAGATGACAATTTGTGCTATTAATTCTTGTTTCAGAGATAGCAATGACAGGTTTTTTTCAAGGAAAAACTCTGCCAATGATATCAGGTTAAAAATATAGTTCAGATAAGTATTGCTGTAAATTGCATAAATTTTTATTTAGACTTCTTTAATTACAAATGTACCATAAACAAATCTTTCGTAGTCAATTTTTGGTGTATTCAATGAAGTGACCAGAGTTGCAATACTGACAGGAAATAGTGTCATTTACATTATTTTCTGTCATAGCATCATTTAATAAGACTAGATGGTAATGAAGACTGACGTTCATTAGCATATTCCAAATTAAATATGTCAGAGTCTGAGTTGAGAATATAAGAAAAGGGTAAATGTTGTTGCAGACAGCCCTGGCAATAGTATAGCTCTAGGCTTGATTCTAATTTTCAAAAGTTGAAATGCACATATCTACGCACCTGAAGTGGAGCCAAGAATTGCGTATGTCACATGCAATACATTTTTGGTTATTTTTACATGGTTTGTCCAGGCCCGTAACCAGCTTGGAACTCCAGGGGGGGCGAAAAATTTTCTAGGGGGGGCTTCTCCCCCCTGCTTACGGGCCTGAGTAAAACCCGTACATGCTATTTACAAAACATAAAATATATTGACACAAATTTCAATGTTCAAATTAATAACCATCTGCTTTCAAGAACTGAATGTGCCAAGTACCTTGGAGTCATATTTGATGATAAATTAATTTGGAAACCTCATATAACTCTGGTTAAAAGGCAAGTTTGTAACTTGCGTCAGGTATAATTTGCAAACTCAGTATATTCCATTCAGATCCTTGAAAACAGTGTATTACAGCTTAGTGTATTCACATTTTCGAAATGCCATCACCAGCTGGGTATCATCATCTTTTTCTGCACTCAACACCTTGAATATTATTCACAATAAATTATAATTAAGAATCATGAAATTTGGCATATTCAACTCAAACGTATGTAACTTGTACAAAGATGCCCAAATACATATAGACAAAATCTTTAAACTAGAACTGGTAAATTGATGTATAAAATTAATTTTAGATTAGTTCCCAAACAATTTATAAAACTTCTTACAAAAATTGAAGACATGCATTCTTATCGTACAAGACAACGATCAAATATTGAATATGCCATCCCTCGGCTAGATTAAAAATAGCTCAAAAGTCATTTACATATACAGGAATAGGAATATGGTCTTCCATAGATCCAACAATTCGTTCAATACCAAATTATCACCTNTTT
>JGI24159J19872_10003654_pt1 | contig 19266 bp, 11 predicted proteins | sample Ectturendosymbi4_FD_19872 | JGI IMG/M metagenome (IMG submission 19872) | reverse complement strand
TGCAAAGTGGCGCCCATGGCAAAATGTAAATGTGCGTCCTTTCCAATAATTTAAATATTAGATGTAGGCACAATATTTACGAAAGATAAATCATGAAGAAAATAAATTTTTTATAACGGAAAATATTTTTGTTTATTTTTGCTTTAAACTTTTCAGCATAACGACTACAACATACTTCTATACTTATTTATTTTTGTCATGACGAATATCAAAACATTGAAACAATAACGTTATCGTAGTTAATAGGTCTACTTAGTGTTGCCTGACAAAATTGTATAACTTACAAAAAAAAACAACATATTGCAATTGCAAACGACAATTTTTGAAAATGGAACACATTTGATTTGAATTGTACAAAAAATTATTTAATGCAAGTGATGTATCACTTGTGTTCGAAACTCACAATTCCAATGAAATATAAATATATCCAGCCTTTTCCAGTTAAATTACACAAAAATGCTGTGCTAATTAAAACAACACTTGTCGTGCCTTTTTGATAGTAAAGTCGTTTATTGTTTCATCAAAGTAAGCTTACGCTGTTTTGTCCCTCTCTATTCTAATCAAAGCTAGATCACACAACCTTCTTCCCTGACATATTGCTAGTCAATGAGGCCCGGAGGTACAGTATGAATAAAACAGGTTTCAGCTTACTGAAAGATCGTTCGCAGCTTGCAGTACATATAACTGCCATTGCCATCGTCAGCATTATCTGCAAAGCAATTTGAAGAATGTTAGGAGGAATTCAGGACGCGATAATTTCAAGTTACACGGCTTGAAATCAGCAATTTCCAATCTGGAATCTTCTAGTATAATCAGTCCCGTCACCACGGGGGAGGGCTTTGGTGGGCTTAGCCTCCCCAAACAAAGCTCCAAGTCGCCCAAATTGAAATTTGAAACACTATAAATCAGTGGAGTTTTGTTAAATTTTAGAATGCCAAACCCCCCTGCACAAACGTGAAGCACCTCTATCGGAGATCTTCTGCGTATAATTGCTTTCCATCTACATCTGAACTGTACACAGCTGCTAAATTGTCGCACGTAGATTTTAGTTTTTCACTGTCAGAACCCTTTCACAAGGCCTTGGACGTTGAACAGAAAGCCAAATTCGGACAGAAAAAGCTAGCTCTAAACAAGATTAATAAATCTTTTTCATGAATTAGCATTTTTTGCTCACCTGGTACGGCAACGATACTAACTGCCAATTTTTCGAGGGCTAACTAATGTTCTCAACCTTAGTTTCTTGACTGGGGCATTGTATTCAGCGTATTTATTGGGCAATAGTGGCCATCGAAGAAGCTTCGTAAAGTTGGAGTGGGCCGCAGCAGTTTAAGTAATTTCTAAATCTGTTCGACCTCATTTGCATAACAGTCAGATTCTCACAGCCACGGATTTAAACTCATCTCAACCAGGTTCTAACTAATATCTCCATGCCTGAAATGCAGGAGTACGGACTGCCTTATCCTTTCTGTAGCGTGAGGACGAGGTCTTGTAGATATGGCATGCGAGCGTTCTTGTTCTGTCACAATGTCCGACCCTCGTGTTTGACCCTCGTCACAATACCACAGTTTTGTCATAATGCTTGTCTGTCACATTGTCTGACCTTCGTCACAATACCACAGTTTTGTCATAATGCTTCGTGGTGCTAGCGTGACACGCCCGACTTAATGCTTTAGATAAGGGCGCGGTGTTGATGCAGCTTTGCAGTTTATGAATGCATGGGGCGCAAAATAGAGGTTCAAGAAACTCTAAATAAAGATTTTAAGTTTTGCCAAGCAATTTTTGCGCCCTCCGTCAAAGTGGCGCCCGCGGCACGTGCCATGCCTGCCATACCCTTGATACGCCACTGTCTTAAGCTTAATGTTTATTGAACGTTTGATCAAAAATATTTGCGTTGCACTTTTTGCACAGTACCAACAGTTTTGGAACAAAGTAAAATGTGGAATTATGCGAATTTGTATTAGAACAAAATACGTATTTAATAGTATATTGACATGTGCGCTTGGGTATATAAGAATAGTCTACTACCGAAGAGTACGTAACCTGTAGTGCTGTTTACTTACAAATCGTGTTGCATAATGCTAAGTTGTAAATTGAAAGACCATACTGTAAACGTTCTGTATAGCGTTTGGAAAAGTGTTTTGTTTTTAAGTCTATAGGTTTTTGCATGCACATTAGAAGAACGCCAACATTTGTTTGTATCAACAGTAAAGAACAATTTAGTTTATGCGTTGGCGTTTCAAAAATAACTGTAACTGCGATAACTTTTGCAGGTGTTGCAATGCGACAAGAACGTTTGTACGCTTGAAATAACAGACACTTCCGGCACTTATCCTTTCCCTGCCATGCACCAGCTTGCCATATCAAGAGGACATGCTTTTGTTCTGGTTTATTCCGTTACCACCAGGCAGTCAATAGAAAACTTGAAATATTTTTATGATCAGGTAAGCTTTACTTGTGCCTGATTTGCTATATGTATTCAACATTTGCGCTCTTTTAAGCTGCGCGATTGTAAAAAAGTCCAAAATTGCTTTGTTTTTAGCGCTGAATTGAGTTACGATAAAGTAAAACCGCATGGCTTGTCAGGCCCCTTGCCAGCTTAGGTCTTTCAGTGGGGATTTTCAGTTGGGTGAAGGGGCTCAAAAATCATATTGAAGCTGATACAAGCATACTGAACTTGTACCGCTTTCACTTGGGGAATTTCCCGCCGAAGGCCACGTAGTGATAAGCGCTGCTTGCTCAATAGTGTTCTTTGTCTTCAAAGCGATGCAACGTCTCTACGTCCACAGCCCTGTTTATTTTGCTGAGACACAGAAGAAGAATTGAACAACGAATTCGATCTTCTGAACTTTCATCACGATTCTTGTTAAATTTGTAAAAAAGCAAAAATATTTGCAACTTATTCCGGTTTCTCTGTGAAAAACAATTAAGTAGCACAAGAAAGTCTAGCTGGAGCAAAAACTCAGTTTATAAACATTGAAGTAACAAAAGGTTGATTTATTTAGAAAGTAGTCTGCTAACAAAAATGAAATTATCGTGGACTAAAGTGCATCAGTCGTTGTATTTCCAGATCAAGCAGCACAAGAAAGACTTGCAGCAGTGCCCAGTGATGTTGGTCGGAAATAAATGTGATGAAAATGAAAGAAACGTATCAACAGAAGAAGGACAAAATCTTGCAAGATTCTGGGGTTGCGGATTCATTGAAACTTCAGCAAAAACAAATTATAATGTTAGAGAAATGTTCAAAAATCTACTTTCTCTAGAAACGAGACAAAAGCTCAGTTTAAATGATGACGTCGGCGACGGGAAAAGAAAATCAGAAAACCATGCAGAGAAATTGCGGAGACGGTGCTGTTCAGTTTCGTGAACGAGTTTTAATCTTTTTTTCAACAGATTCTGTTTTATTTTATTTTTTAACGTTGTTGCCTAAGCATCCGATTTTATGAATAGTTTTGAAAACCTTTTTGAAATACAGGCGTGTTCGTGACTAAATTTTATACACAATAAATATTTTTCTGAGGAAACACATTGGGACTATTATTTCAGGTGAAAACAGTCTCGGTGAAGCATTGTCAGGATAATAAATATTTTTGAAAAGCGTGTAAAACTGTTTGAAAATTATTTGCAATGAAATGCATGGTCACTCCAATTCTGGCTTCCTAGTTTTTGCTTTGCATCTTTATTTGACGCAATGCATGACAATGACAATTACAGACAAAAGAAAAGTCACTATACCCCACAACTTTGGCGTAAAGCCAACTTTTGTGAGGCATAAGCAAGTGAAGACAACAACTAAAAATGTCAAGATCAAAATTTCGGAAAATTTGTTTAACGATGGGAAAAGAGCGGAAAACGAACATATGCTGAACGTCCTTATTTCTGCAACTTGCAAAACGAATTGTTTGAAGAATTGAGTAGCGAACCATTCAAAGACAGGACTGCTGAATATGGAGTTGAACCGAAATGTGATTGAAATTATTTTTTTGTGTTTACGAAAAGGTAATGCTCGTAATTCTACTTTGAAATGTAGGTTGAACTAGAAACCTCGAATGTAATGACGTAGAAGTAGCATCTTGTGAAAGTGTGCATCTTGACAAGAGCGAAAGGTTGGGGAAAAACTGGAAGATGTAAGTTGATTGACCGCCCAATTTTCGATGCATATTTCTACTGACGACTATGAGAAATTGCATTATGTTTTCTTTCAGTGCAAAAGCAGCAGTTCAGTAAATCAGTGTTCCGCATATAATTTGGGAAGATATTTTTGAAAACTTAACTTTAATGGCTCTAAGCATTTTTGTTGTTTTTCTATTTCCAATTTTGCTGTATTGGCAAAATATTTGTGTTGAATCGACGGCACTTCGTTAAAAGAAACCGTACTGTTTGCCATTAATTTAACGCATGCCTAATTTTCCACGATATTTGCGTCTTGTTGAGTTACTCATCAGCTCTAATGCAAGTCAAAGTCAATGGCCACAAGTAGCTGGGATTTAAGTTGACATTTTTTACCACTAACTTCACTGCACCAATGGGAGTAAAGTGTTATAAAAATTTTGCATAAGAGGCTTTTTGTCTTGTTCCTATTTTTGTTCATGAAAATTAAAAAGTGGTATTTTTGTATTAGGGCGGTTTGTATGATGTAACTTATTTTCCTATTATTCGCTTGCAAAAAATACATTAAAAACAAACCATGGTGAGACTGTGATCCTTTCACTGAAGGTGAGACAGGAGAGAGAACTGAAATATAATCAGGAATTAGAAAACCTCGGGCAAAACTTTAGAAAAAGTTGTTTTTCGTTCAGAATATTTTGTGCCATGTTCCTTCACGACGCAAATGGTGTGTACTTCGGTTTAGTCCAGGGTTTTTTTTAAGGAAAATGATAGATACCCGGTATGGACTTGTAGGGACCCGATTTCTCTGATTCTAGGGACCCGATTTTCTTTGATTCTAGGAACCCGATGATGATTTTCTCTGATTCTGGGGACCCGATTTTAAATTCTAGGAACCCGAATCGGGTCCCTCAAACACCTTAAAAAAAAGCCTGGTTTAGTCACAAAATATGTATAACTACATGAAAATTGCTGTAAAAAACTTTTTCTTTCATCAACATCTGATTTACATAGTTGCAGGTATCGTTTAGGTTAATAGGTTCACAGATCGCGCCTGAAGCCTATAGCAGTACTTCCCAACAGTTTTTTGGCAACTCGGCAGCAACTCGGTTTCCTTCGCGCGGCAAACCAAAGCTACTGACTGAAAAGTAAATAGTAGAAATATCATTTTTGTGCTGCACAGTTCGATATAAGGTTTTAATATTTATTCACTTCAGGCGAGAACTTGTTTTCCTCGCCTGCGTCTGCGTTATCTCGTTTCTAAGCAAGCCGCACCCTTTTCAAAACACCCCAAGTCGAACAGACCCACAACCACACATATTGACGCTCTGATGCAGCTTCTNTGACGGACAATGAATCGCTGGTTGTAATAAATATCCGCGTCGAAGCTGCGGGATTCATGCGCCAACTGTCCATTTCGTTTTACGTCTGTTACGAAGAAGACACCGACAACACGAGCAGCTGCATATGCGTCATAATCAGAAGCACATTGAGGCCGGGGCGAGTGAGGGGCGAGAGTAGGAATTGTGCACTTTGGTGCTTTGAGGAGTGCAAAAATAGCAGCAACGTCATGCGTAAATAGAAAAACTGGCAGGTGATGTTTCATCATAGCCCCAATGCTGCAGTCCACATTAATATGGTAGTGATTCTGGCCCCTGTAATTTCCATAAGGACGGAGTAATCGCGTTCGGTTTGTTGCTCCTTGGTATGAAAAGATTTGCATCGTTGTCAAGGAAACGATTTGCATGGTTGTCAGCGACGCTGTTGCGCAAATTAAGTCCACGCGCAGATTAAAAATTCATATCTTCGCTTGTAAATTTCCGAGAGTGCACGGTTGTCGTTGCATGAGTTGAATCAGCGCCGTTGTTGGCTGCAATAGCCGAGCTGCGGAGAATGGTCGTCTTCAGTTCAAACAGGAATCTCAAAGCAGCATGTCGTAGACCCTGAGACTCCAACTCGTCAGTGCTACCTCACGCACAGCGGTTGTCCAAGTGCCATGATGTGACATTTTTAGTTGTGTTCCGTAACAGTCAAAAGATTGTTCCGTAACAGTCAAAAGATTGGGGAGAGCGGAGAGAACTGGGACGCCGGTACCTGATGTTGTTGAAGTGGTTATTTATAAACTACTTAATTATTCAAATCAAATTTTATTTCACGGAAATTTGTCTTCCATACCAACACCAATTTTTTGGCGTGTACTGTGTAGCGTTCAAACGTTTTCGCAAATCAGTTGTGTGGTATAATGAAAATCATGGCCAATGAAAACGATATCAACGACATATTGCAAATGTTTCGATAACTCAGTATGTTGTTGATATCGTTTTCATTGGCCGTGATTTTCGTTATAAGGCTATTCAGCACTTCAGCTTTTCGTGTACCACAGTTGTTTGGTGTTAAGCAGGGTGAACTGGGTCATCATCACGAGAAATGGAATGTTGAGTAGGTAGAGTTGCGAGAGCGTGAGGAGAAGTGAAACGGTCTTCCTTTTAGGAGTAAGCCTATATAGAAAACTTTATTTTAAACATCTATCACAAACAAATACTGTGATAAAGGCATGAAAAATCAAACGTAATCATTCGAAACAAAGCTTTGACGAATACAAGCAATTTACAGTACATTGGGCAACAATAAGCTGAATTGTATTTAATCGACATGACGCAACCCGTGTTTTACGACCAAGCTGCTGCATTCTTGGGAACCATCTCAATGACAGTTTTAAAAATATTGTCCTATTTAGAATTTACAAAGCCAAAGAAATTTGTATGCTCTGCCAAGTTCTGAAACTTATACTACAAACCGCAGAACGTGAAAGTAGTCCTGGAGCATAATATAAAAATAGAGGAATTGTTTTTGGAAGACCTGATATATTCAACGAAACAATGCAGAAATGCAGCCACATCAAATCTTCTCTAGAGAGGAATCCCGAAAAACAATTTAAGCCTTTTATTGGAAAAACTAATACAGGTGGGAACATTGCTGTTTTTGTTCTTAATTCCACACATAGAATACCTCGGCCGCAGTGCCGATTCTAGAATTAAAAAGTGGGGGACCACTACGGGGCCAAGGAAATAGTAGGGTGAAAATATAAATGTCTATTCCGAATGATGATTTTCCTTTGTTTTGAAGACCCTTTAACGGCCGCGCCGGCCAGTATAGTGGCCTGTACATTTTTGGCCATAACTCACCAGCCACGAGCTGTTCAATCTCTCTACGGATTCGGGAAGTCTTCATTATAGTTTCGATTGTAAAAATTTTTTTTCATTTTTGGGTTTGGGATTCTCTGTAGGGGACGTCACAAGTGGGGGTGTTTTGCGTTTTTTTGGCCGAGATAACCTGGCCCTGGGCGCCAACCCAACGGGCCATTTTTGGCTCAATTTTTTGGAATCTAGGTTATCATCTCAGTTTTTAGAGCTCTTGATTGGTTTTCTAGCATATCTGGAGCCAAAATTATGGCTCAAAAACCAAACATTGGTAAAAATTCTGCTCCCACAAACGCAGACACTGGATATATATGGCCATAACTCGCCAGCAGGTTGAGTTACAGAGTTGTTCAAACCCTCTGAAGATGGGAAAGTCTTGTAGTTTGCAATAATAAAATTGTTTCAGTTTGGGATGTCCTGTTTTTTGTTTATGTTTACATGATGGGAAGATGTTATGCATATCCGGTTTACATTCAGATGACGTCATTATCCCCTGGAAGCCGACCAAACGAGCCGATTTCGTGGCTCAAATTTTTATTGGATTCTAAGCTATAATACGAGTTTTAGAGACTTGAACGACTTTCTAGCGTTTCTGGTTCCAAAATTCTAGCCAAACGTCCGGAAATTAATTAGAGAAATTCCCGAAGTTCTTTAGGGAATTCCTGGAATATTTGGAACATTTTTGGCATAACTTTGGAGTCAGAAACGCTACAGAAAGTCAATCAAGGGCTCTGAAGACTCGACAAAATCGGCTCATTAGATGGGCCGATGACGTCATCAAAATAACCGCAAAATTTACCCCAATCATGGCGTCATCGACCGAAAACCCCAAACCCCAAACTTAAATTTTTTAAAAATTCTAAACTACAAGGCTTCACGAGTCTTTAGAGGGTTTGAACAGCTCTCTAGCTCAATCTGCTGCCGAGTTATGGCTGGTCAAAATTTGTCCTGAGAGAGCAAATCATACCTTCTGTGTAACTTTTATATTGTTGTTGAAAATTGGGTTTTTGAGCCATAATTTTTACTCCAGTTATGCTAGAAAGCCAGTCAAGATCTTTAAAGACGCGGATTTTAGCCTAGTTTCCAAAAAAACTTGAGCCAGAAAAATGGCCCGTTGCGTTCGCGCCCAGAGCCAGGTAACTCAGCCAAAAATGCCAAAACCCCCTCACTCGTGACGTCCCCCACAGAGAACCCCAAACCAAAAGATGCAATTTTTTGTTCAATCGAAACTAGAAGACTTCCCGAATCCGTAGAGGCTTTGAACAGCTCTCTAAGCTCCAGCGGCTGGTGAGTTATGGCCAAAAAAGTACTGGCCAGTACACTGGCCGGCGCGGGCGTTAAAAGGGTTTGCTTTCACAATCATTTTGCTACTGGAACAAGAACCAATCTGCTGGCAATAATACAATCCTGTTCTACCTCACACCAAAATGTACGGTAGATCAATCTTTCCATTTATGCGACTGTTTCTTAACTTCGATGTGAATCTTTCACCACCACGACCACGGTCTGACTAAATTTCACGCAGGATCTGCGCAAGCACTGGTATGTGCGTCATCAACAACTCCCATTACCTGGCCGTCAAGAGCAACAATCCATCTTATCATGCATTTGGGAAATACTGAATGCAGGCTAAAGATCTTCTAATTTATCGTTTAGGATATTGCTGGCTGAAAGTTATCTGCTGCATATGCCAATCAAACAAACTTGAAATCAAACACAAAACTGGGGGCCAGCCAAACATCTGGGGGCCATGGTCCACCCAGGACCCCTTAGAATCGCCACTGCTCGTCTCCGAACCACCCTGGAGATAACCCCCCAACAAACAAGCGCCTGAACATCTTTTGAAAAGTTGGAAGTTCCGATAAACTTTTGCCAGAACCCGACTACCTTTTTTAATCTTTGCAACATTTTATGGAAGACGAAGCCTCATCATGATCTTCGGGTGGCTGGAGGTGCGTCAAGACGAAGTTGCCCCCCTCCTGCACATCGTTGGAAGTCCATCCTGCACCTGTAAAACTACCTGGCCAACCTGTTTCAGTTGCTCTTCTCGTATATTTCGGAACATTTCTTTCTAAACTGTATTTAAGTCACATTCGACAAGATAGAAAATTCTCCTTGACAATTAGAGGTTTGTCAATGAACCAAAGAAATATGTAGTTGTATTGCGACTAAAGACCATTTAAGCTTAATTACGATATTGGCAGAAATTAGAATGGGATAAGGAAAATTCATGAATGCTGTGTAATAGTTTTGATGCTGCTTTTCAAACACTCCATGATTTTTTACAAGTTATTATATGCTGATGGAAATAGTTGAGATCAGCAATATGATTTGAAACATAAAATAAAAATAATTTTTTTTGCATTTGCACAAGTAATTAAACCACTGCTTACCACATCATTGACTATCCTCGGTAATAATTCAGTCGAGCAACACTTCTTATCTACAGATTGATGGAAAGTCCTTAACTACAGGAAATTCGATGCAACCAATGAAAATACGTGGAAAGTATTTTGTAAGAAATCAAAATACCACAGTTGCAAAGCAATCTTCTAGGAAAAAGAGGATATTCCGGGGAGACGTGTGGCAGAGTGCAGATATATTGTCCCCTTCTCCTGCTTGTGGTCTGTGAAGGAATTTTGCGACGTAACACAAGCACATCACAACAAAGCGTGGACAAAAGTTATATGACGTAGAACAGGGGTCTCCAACAGAGATGGCACGAACCAGCACTTTTGCAGCCCGGCCCGCCGCCCGGCCCACCCGGAGCTAACAAGAAACCGCCCGGCCCGTCTATGCTAAACCACAATTTATTTTCTGGCCCGGACTGGCCCGTGGCCCGTAATATATCGTAACCTCAAAAGCAAAGTAACAACACTTAAGTTTTCAGTTCATTGTCTTTTGGACAATAAAACCATGTAGTCTTAATGGCTATGGGTCTGCCAGAGCACTTTTGAAAACTTATTCGTCCGCCACCTGTAACGTGACACTGACACACGACAAGGGTGTGCTAGGCTGCACTAGCAACATACTGAATCTAAACCCTAAAACCTAACCTAAACCTAACACTTAATCCTAAACTAGAGGTACATGTACCCCTATGCTAGTAGGAGTGCATTTACCTATATGAAGGGGTACATTTGAGGTTAGCAATAGAAGGGAAAAAATATGTTTACATATTATTCATTTCGAAATATTGATACATACATCAGTGAATATTATTTTCAAAATCATTATATGCTTATTGGTAAATACATTCTTGTTATTTTCCACAACCTTTTTGTCATAAAAAATTTTTGGGGTACATGCTCATCTATCGAAATGCTGAAGGGGTACATGGCCAGAGAAAGTTTGATAACACCTGTCCTAAACCTAAATCCAATCCCGTCGCCACGGGGGAGCTTTGGTGGGCTTAGACCCCAAACAAAGCTCCAAGCCCCCGCAAATTGAAACATGAAACACTACAAATCAGTGGAGTTTTTTTTCAATATTTAGAATGTCAAGCTATCCCCCCGCACAAACGCAAAGCTCTCCGCAGAAACGCAAAGCCCCCCCAATTGAAAAGTTTTGGCGACGGTTCTGCCTAAACCTCGGCGACAGCGACAGACTATAAAATAAAGTGTTTGTTGCTTTGATTGATTCATAACATGGTTCACTGGTTTGCGTGGAAACAAGTGAAACATAACATTAGCCGAACCGTAAAATGGAGAGAACAGCAGCAAAACATTTCCTTGTTAGATTTTGAAAATTTGCAAAAACAAAAATTTTCGCCCAATTGGCGAGCAGATCGCACCGGCCCGGAATGACGTCACCGCTAAAAAAATTGTTAGTGGACTGTTTCCTGAAGAAGACTGGACTGTTAGCGGCCCGCTCCATCTCTAGTCTCCAATCTACGGCCCGCGAAGACATTTTGCCAATAATGAAAAAATAACACATTTATGAAAAGCTTGTTGATTTGGTAAAATGTAACATATCCCGAAACAATCACATTACGTAAGATGTCCGGCCCTCGAACTGTTGTGTAATAGGTTATGTAGCCTTCGCACAAAAAAGTTTGGAGACTTCTGATGTAGAATGATACTGACCTGAATCCAACGATCAAAGCTGTTGCACAATCTTACACAAATAGAAAAAAGGTTTTTGCTGTACTAGTTATTAAAAACATTTTTGTAGCCAAAGAACTAGTAGTTACTGCACTTATAAACGTGGCAGATCCTTTCTTCTCGCTAGTACATCGAAAACAATGAAGGCTACATCATAATGCTTGTGATTCTCTGATTGGTTGAAATACGAAAAAGTTAAGTTGTCCCAATTCTCCTTTGTCCCGATTCTCACCATTTCTCTTTTTTTGTATATCAAAAGCTGTATACAGTCGGACAGTTAATCCAATGATGCCAAACTATATACTTCAGCGTCCTTTAATTAGCAATTTGTGCGGAGTGTTTAAAATCTAATCTCTACAGCAGGGGTGGGGAACCTATTTACTATCACGGGCAATGGCGTAACTAGAGGTTTGAGCCAGGGGGCAAAGCTTAGCTGAAGGGGCCCAACTGTTCACCGTAGAGGGCCCCACTAGCCAAAACTCTGANAAAGGTTAAAAATGAAAGTGAATCTCTGGATGTCCATACTAGATAAAAAAAAACGAAAACACCCCGAAAACCGCACAAAATCAACAAATTAAAAAATACTAAAAATCAAAATGTCAACTAAAGGGAGCCCAGTTTATACATTTAGCTTGCCGGGGGGTGGAGGATCGCCCCCCGTCAGTTACGCCACTGATCACGGGCCGCATGAATTGTGCATTATCACTGGTAGGCCGCACGATCAATTGATTTTATCCTAAAATTCTAACCTTACCCAACTGTGAAGAAGTGTGACTTCTCTTGACTCACTATCTAAGTACCTGCTTTATCATGGATCTTAGTTTGGACACGATGTTGTTCTCTAACTTGGGTAACGATTATTTGATGCGGGTCATATCAAATGTTCACGCGGGCCGCAGGTTCCCCACCCCTGCTCTACAGTAATGCATGAGTGTTGCAACCATTGTTCGATCTTTCAGGTGATTCTTTGCCAGGTGGTTCTAGTAGCCAAGTGGATGCGGACGATTAGCCCATTAAATCACAAGTATACTTTACAGAGATGCGCTTGGGTATGGCGCATGAAAGTTTACAGATATTTTTCAACCAAATTGCTCAAAAACTTTTCTCCAAGGATATCTTTCACGGCTGTTTTTATTCCTTTTGTTGATCTCATGTTGCTTTCAAGACCTAGTATCAGCATTCTCCAGAAAACAAGGCTGAGTTTCTGCGCAATGTTTACAATTAAGGCCTTTTTCATTGTTCTATTTCAGGTTTGCAGACACACGAAAGTGTACTAACAAGCCACGCATGATCAAGCCGTTTTTTCAAACAAACTATGTAAGTTTTTTTGTTTACTTTGCTTGAGAAATTTTAACTCATTATTTCGATTGAAACCTTTCATTTCGTTTTAGACTGAAATCATTTCACGGATCCCTTAAAACCCATCTATGGACAACAGTTTATGAAGTCTCAGTTTACATGAATAAGGTAAGTTTGATTGTAAGTTTTCATCTTTGTTTTACCCTCAAGAAAAAACGAAGATGGTGACCACGTTTTCAAGAAGAGAAATCATCAGCAGCGAAAACGGAATTATTTGCTTATCTCATACGCCGCATCAGCGATGACGTCACAGAAGTAAAACAATACTAAAGGTTGGCTTACGTTGCCCACAGATGTCAAATAAACTTGGCTATTTCGTGAATCCAAAACGCAATTACTGTATGTATCCGTTCTCTGCTTGACAAAAGTAATAATTAACTCGAGGATCGTTGCGTCTCATGTTTTCGCAAAATTCAGGTTGAATAACTCTGCACACGAAGACCTTTACCCGAATGACACACTGAAATATGTCAGCAACGAACGATTTTATAAGTAAAATTCATCACCTTTTACCCAACACGCAACTTGGCAACACACATTCCATAAAAAAGTAAGCAATTTTGAATAAAACAACGCTCTTCTGAAAACGTCACAATACGCAAAGAAACTGATGCTCAGCACCAATGATTTTCATAAAAAGCAGCAGGGAGACATCTTGTGGTTATGCTGTTAGTTAGAAGAAGCAGCAAGGAACAGCAACTGCAATCAAAGCTTGGTTTCTTGGTGATAAAGCAATACCACTTCGCCGTTACAACAAATTGGAACTCATTTATAAGCCAGCTATGGATTCCGATCTCTGCCTTCGAGTTTGATGTACTCGTTAAAGTATCGTTTACTCGAGCGACGAAGGCGAGTGCGCGTGGTGACGTCAGTTCTGCACGATTCAATCACGTGACATCTTGCTTGGTGACTCCCCAGCCAGTATCTCTCGCCCAGGTCACCTAGCGGACACGTGCACCGCACGCACTTTCGGGGAATCACCGCTGTGTGTGATGCAGGGATGACAGTTCCCATCGCGAAACAGTTGGCTCCTGGAAAAAGCGAAGTTAATCGAAACACAGTTAGTGCGATACTTTTTATATTTGCAAGAAGCATTTTCGAAATAACACGATAAAAATTTTGTTTACAGCAGGGGGAATCAGAGTTCTTGAAAAAACTGGCCAAGCGTATCGCCGATTTCTCGACATTTGCAGCAAAACCTTGAAACTCCACACGAGGGCACCATTTTCTGGCAGATGTTAACAAGATGCACATGAGGAATGCAGCAAAAAATTTGACAAAAATATATTGTCTTTAAATTGTTTCAATGCGATCTAGAAATATCGAAAAACTCTCGGAAACACACTTTTAAGTTTGGAGTAACTTTCATTCTGAAAATTTATGAAGCAAGTTGCGATCAACTTTGTTCTTCAAAACATCAGACTTAAGATTTTACACTTCGCCAAGTCATAGTGGTACGAACAGAAAAACGAGGAAGCCACGTTAAGCGAAAAGCTGAAATAAGTCATCATTGTCTAGCACCAGCTAGAACAGTTGAAAAAGCACTAGGTTTTCTGTATGCTTGCGAGGAATCAGCCGACTGCGCTCTGCTTTCATCTTTCTGCGATAATTCAAACTTGCACATATCTATATTCAAGTATGTACTCTTCATAACGGGGGTAAGCAAGGAATCGATCAGCAAAATTTTAATAGGAAATCGATTTCACGTAAAATTACCCATCCTCAGTCCCTGTTGAGATAGGACTGTCTAGAATGGGGATATCAACTGTAAATGAAAAGTCGGGCACAATAGATTTCTCCACTGGCAACAACCCTGCCCTAAATTCTCATCTTGCTTAAAACCGCACGTCCGCAATATATACCCAGTAAAGCAGCACAACTTGGAGTAGCCTTACATGGAAGTGCAGGCTGCTCAATGTGCTGCTAGCATTAAGCGTTGACGTCGATGACTGCCAGATTGCGAGACTGAATTGCGCTGTAGAACATAACAGAGTTCCAGCACCGGGCTGCACGTGTTGATTAAAACCGAGGGAGATTACAAACCGCACAAACCACTTGACGCACTGTTTACTTTAAGTTTGATTTAAAGTCCCTTTCTTTCCTTCTCTGATCCGCGCATCTTGCTCTGCTCCTCGTTATGGAGCGCGAGATTAAAGGATGCGAGGGCCTGGAACTATTTCACTCCGCTTTATTCAAACTGAGCTACAGGGTGGCTGAGGAAATTAAGTGAAACGGTCCTTTTTATGAAACAGCGAGCATGTTCGGCACAGTCAGAGCAACCGCTCGATAAGGCCACGAAGCACTTTGAGCGCACTTTTCGACCAACCAGTCGCTTGCGAGGGGAACACACGCTGTCAGGAAACACAAACGTCTGTGACGTTGCATAAAGCAACCCTTCGTTCAAAAAGAATGAACTCAACCATAGCGAAGCGCCCAGACATGATCATGTTAGTTCCGAGGAAAAAGAAATCTACTTCGACGCTCGGTTCATTACCGGGCGAGAACCGCACAAGCTGACGGGTTTATCTTCACAACTGCACGAAACCGGAGCCTGGGGACGGGGAGAATTCCTTCCAAAACCTTTGAAAAGCGCCGATTTTCAGGAAATTTTTGAACTTGATGAGCGAAATTTCGCAATGTGCGATTAAAACAGGTCAAGTAAACAGAATGATCAACTAACAAATAAAAAATTCTCTAAATTTGGAAAAAGTACGCGGGTAAGTCTTCCTTGGGCGTTCGGGTTTCGAACGGAAATGCTCCGGCAATTTGAAATTAACTTGTCACTTTGGGGCAAAATTAAATTTCATATTTGAAGTAAATTTTTCTTTGTTGAAAAAAGATGTTGTGTTGGGAAAGAATTTTGTGACCCCACAAATTCCATGTTGGGTACAGGATTGGAGGTCTCACTTAAACAGCTTGTTTTTCCGTTATATAGTTGAAAGTTTCAGGCGATAGCCATTCACTATCACGTAAAAAAAATTCTGCTTGTTTGCTTAGTGAGTGTAATTTATACTTTTACTGGTGATAAACGCACTTCCACGCTTAGTATGGTTCAGAGAATACGTGCAAGAAATGGCGTGCTTAGCGAGCCCAAGCGCTTGTTGAGGCAAAACCAGTTGACTTCGCTGAAACAAGCGCTTTTCATCACCAATGTCCATCCGAAAAGCTCGCCGCATTTCCAGAGATATTCATTAATCTCGTTTGAGGGGTTAAATCTACGATACAGTTTTGCGGTCGTTGAAGCAAATGCTTATACATACGTATAGCCTTGGTTGCGCAAAACAATGCAGGTTGCTACAAAATTTGGAAAATAATCAAATTTGTTGTCTAAGAACAACCCACTCGCTTTTGACTACAATCCGAAAGACAAACATTCAACATCACAATACTGAATTCTGATGGGTTATCTTTTCAATTTTCGAAAACACTTTCGTCGACAATCGTTGCCAATTTTCAAATATGTTTTCTTCAAAAATCCCAGCCTCCTGGTTTTCGACGCAACAGCATCGTTGAATGCTAGTGGATGCAGAGCCGTGTTAAAGGCTGTTGAGACCCCCCAAAAAAAATCCAGTTGGGGTCCTTTAATATCAGCAAGCATTCAGGCAGCTGCGTGCTTTTTCGAGCCAGTTGCAAGTTAGCCCCCTGAGCAGTGCTATTTCAAAACCTAACCAAGCTAAACTCTTGAATCAGGAAGAAGTTCTTAACAAAATAACTTGCATTATTTAAACAAACTGAACCCTATTATTTAAACCTAACTTTACATAAACTGTCTTAAGCAGCTTTCACGAAAACTTTTTTAACGTTGAACTAGAAACCTAGTCTCTCTATTTGTAGGCAACTACAAAGCGATTGCACAACACTCCACAGCACGTTCATTATGACGTAAATTTCCCCGAGAATTTCAACGCACAAGGACGAAGCCATCGAAGTTAAGTGGTGAAGGTCAAGACTTTATTAACAATTGGCCTTGTTCTGACGTAACCACAACTTTACCAAATACTGCTAGTGTCCGAACGTCCGCAATTCTTTTTCGAAATTGACGAATCATGATATTACATGCTTAATCTACCGACTCTGCATTGAGGGCAAAAACCAGAAGAGTAAAAGTCAAGGGGAGAGAGACGGCTCTAACTTACTCATACACCGACCGGGGGGCACGGGGCTGCCTTGTCACGGCACTGAGAGGATGTATTTATACATTAAGTTCACAAGGCAATTCTTATCGTGCCAAACTTTAACGCCGATAAATCAATCACAAGGAACAAAAATACGAGACTAGCCTTTACATGCACTTCTACAGTCAGACACGAGACTAGAGGTCAGAATTCACGAGACTAGCGTTGTTGTTCCTTTCAGTAGAGAAAAGATATGAAAAAAGAATCCCAGGGATTAAGGAGTTCAGATATTGGAAACGCAACTTTTTCAAAGCCAGTAAGAACAACCAAAGATAGGAATTCAGCGTGACCAGATGTCACAATATAGAATCTCGGAATGAGAATTCAGTACAGTCGCACAAAACGCCGACGTAGTTCTATACTGTTGAATAAAAACGTTACCACCCATTGTTTGACTGGAGAGAAACCATATTTAAGACTGACAGGAAAAAGCGGATTTATATTCGAGCATGTGCATTAAAAATGGGATTAGCACTTATGAGGGGTTACAGATGTCCTCGGTGACTGTTTGCCTGCGCAGAAACAGAACATCACCACCATGGGCGGCCGCAGAAAATTTTGCAGGGGAGGCAACGTCGACATTTTGTTTATCCTTTCCAGCTTGCTGACGATGCAGTGCAAATGGACGTTCACAAAAACGCTTTGCCCCTTCTACACCATAACGAACAGGCCCCATGTTACGGCAGCAATCACAAAAATGCGTTCGTTGGCAGCAATAGACAGGCATGGGAGTGGGAAGGATTTTTCCAGAAAGGGGGCTAACCACAGCCATATGAGCCGCCCTCCATACCCCAATTGGGGGGCACGCTGTAACAGGGGTCCAAAATTCAGCCCCGTTGCCACGGAGGAGCTTTTTTGGGCTTGACCCCAATCAAAGCTTCAACCCCAAATTGAAATATGAAACACGAGAAATCCGTGATGTTTTTATGAATCCGTATTCTATTCTGTAATTTATAGACAGAGCAGTACCTGCCGCTTTTACCTAGAATAACATCGCTTGATCATTTATGATGCGTTTGTGAGGTAATATACGTATTTGATGCTTGAGCGTAAAGCGTCAGCATATTCATTGCTTCAATTGTTGAACGTGAAGTTAGCCTGCATGCTTAGTTGTGTACGTCCAGAAGTTAGACTTCCATTTGATCAAAAACGTATTTTGTGTAGTGATTGTTGTGAAAAAAATGCATTATGCTAGCCCAAGTAGTCTTCTCGCATTTTGTACTGCATAGAAGCAAGATACCTTTGATGCTTACGAACAAAGCTACACATTTGCGCAGCCTGCTGTGTAGACAGCAGATGGAATTAATAGTGTAGTCAGAAGAGTTTATTTAGCAACCAATAGTAAGCTTGCCCCAACAAAGTAGTACAGTTAGTGGATGATGGATGTTAAACCGTTGCGTCGACGTAGGCCTTAGTCTATAATTGTTAACATTTATAGGCGATTTGAGACACAAAATGTTATTAATACAGTAAACCTCGCTTAATCTGGATTCGATTTGACCGACGATTTTATCCGGTTTAGGCGAAGATCCGGATTAACCGAAGATGGTTGTTTCGATAGTCTGACGTCATCAACGTACTGCTACATCGGTGAAAAATCACTGAAATTGAACACATTTACGACTCAACAGCAGACTTTCGCAGAAGCAAAACGAATTCATTGATGTATTTACATTGATACATCAGACTAGTAACAGCCTGTTCCAAGCAGTTATGAACAATCTTAAATTCATAATTTAGGATTACTTGGCTGCGAAGAAACCTGGGATTTTTGATAGAGGCACAGAGATTCCTACGACTGGTCCATAAACAGCTCTTTGCCCTCCAGACATTAAACCGAGTACAATACACTCAGGGATAATGCTCTACACACGCTCACTCAACACTGATCAACACTGATCAATAGACTGAAGCCGTAGTGCGGCAGCAACTTGATATGCTATGCTTGTGTGTGACGTAATAATTTTTTCTACGATAACGATTGTTGCGCGCAGTTGCGGCCGTTGTTATCATAATTCTAAACGTTCGTTGGTGATCTGAACACGCTTGTGTTGCATCTGAAAGCTGCCAAATCTTTCCTAGCGACCAGTCAGTGCACTTAAGAACACAACAGCGTGGAAATGCAGAAAAATCCGCATTACGAGATGGGAAAAGGGCAGATTTTATCCGGTATTGGCGAAGATCCGGATAAAAATCCGGATAAACGGAAGATTTTTATAAAGAACAATGTTAGAAATCATTCGTACCACCAGATTTTTCCGGTTTTGGCGAAGATCCGGATTAACCGAATCCGGATTAACCGAGGCTTACTGTATAAACATGTGC
>JGI24159J19872_10003652_pt1 | contig 19272 bp, 11 predicted proteins | sample Ectturendosymbi4_FD_19872 | JGI IMG/M metagenome (IMG submission 19872) | reverse complement strand
CACCTAACGGTTGGCGCCCAGGGCCAGGCAAAGTGGGCCAAGGTGGCCTGAAAGTCCTCCACTTATGACGTCACTCACAGAGAACCCGCAACCCCCAGGCAAAAAATTTTTTTTCGAGTGTAATCTATTAGACTGGCCGATTCTTTTGAGCCATTGAACAGTTCTCTAGCGCAATCGGCAGAGGAGCTAGGGCGTTGGTAACGCAACCAAAAACTGCTGTTTTTTAGGCCGAAATCCAAGTGCGAATATATCGTAGACCGGCTCTCAAAGTGTTAAATAATTATCTAATTAGTCCAATATTTTGATTAGTTTGGATCATAACTTTTAAACCCGAGACCCCAGCAAGTCATCCAAAATATCAAAAGACTCGGATTGTAGCCTAGTTTCCAATAAAAACTTCAGTGAAATACTGCCATCTAACGGTTGGCGCCCAGGGCCAGATAAAGTTGGCCAAGGTGACCTCAAAGTCCTCCACTTATGATGTCACTCACAAAAAATCAGCACGCCCCTAAGCAAAAAATTTTTTTTTTGAGTGCAGACTAGAAGACTTGCCATGTCTTTTAAGCCCTTGAACAGCTCTCTACCACTTTCGGCGCCCGAGTTACGCGCACGCAATGCCACGTGCAATTCGGTTGTTTTGGCGTGAGATTCCTCAAAACCGGCTGGATGCCAAAGTGTTAATTCACCCTGCTAAACTCATCCAAACTACATTTAAAAAATTCATATTTTACAACAATTTTATTTGAATAAGATTTCAGGTTTGAGGATACACATAGTTATGTGAAATTGATTTTCTATTAAAACTGTTGATTGACTCAACTATGTCACCTCTGACTAATTACTTGATAGTTTTACATCTCATATTGGACATAAAGAATCCAGCCTGCTGTCAAATGTAGAGTCTATGTGACACAAGTCAAAAGTTAGTCCACTCCTGACATAAGGTGGTTTTCAGAAGCTTTCTCCCTTTACTGGTGCAAAAATCCCAGACAATTGTTAGAGAGTAGAGAGCAACACAGTTTGAAAACTAAAGACAGCTCCAGTTTTACAACCTTTAATTCAGAAGGATCTGCTTGCACCAAAGTGGAATTTTCATTAAATTTTCTTTCTTTATAACTTGCCAAAATAATGTCACAATCAGTGACATAGCAAGTTTTCTACTTGCTATTGCATCATTCTGGTATGAGGGTTTTCTACTACCGCATACCTTTAACGCTGTTTTTTTTCATTGAAACATTTCGGTCATTGGTCTGAAAATAGTATTAAAACTTACAGTAACAATTTTTACTAGTCTTNTATTTTCANACATTGTGATTGAATTGACTTAATTTTTAGGTCATTAACACTTTGACATTCAGGTTAATTCAAGCGGTTCGCAAAATACAGCTGATTCGCACGTGGCTTTGTGCAGGAATATCTCCGCTCTTGTACGAGTTACAGACCTGGTCAAAGCATCAAAAGATGCGCAAGGCTTGTAGTTTGCTCTCAAAAAAATTTTTTGGTTGGGGGGTTCGGGTTTTTTGTCAGTGACGTCATAAGTGGAGGACTTTTTGGCCACCTTGGCCAATTTCACATGGCCCTGGGCGCCAACCGTTAGGTGGTAGTATTTCGCTGAAGTTTTTACTGGATTCTATGCTACAATCCGAGTCTTTTGATACTTTGGATGACCTGCTGGGGTTTTGGATTCAAAAGTTATGATCTAAGTTAGTAAAAATTTTTGACTAATTAGTTGATTAGATAATTAATTAATTTGTTTATTTAAGATGATAACTTTTGAACCACAAAGGCTGCAAAGTCGATCAAAGGCTCAAAAGACTCGGACTCAAGCCTAGTTTCCAATGAAAACTTCAGCGAAATACTTTGGCTTAGCAATTGGGCCCTAGGCCAGGAAACATGAGCCCAAATGACCAAAAACTACTTCACTTATGATGTCACTCACAATAAATCCGCAACCCCCAACCAAAAAATTGTTTTTCGAGTGCAATCTAGAAGACTGTCTGATCCATTGAAGCCCTTGAACAGCTCTCTAGCGCAATCGGTGGAGGAGCTATGGCGTTGGTAAGGCAACTGACAACTGCTGGTTTTAGGCCGAAATCAAAGTACGAATATATCATACCCCGGCTCTCAAAGTGTTAAAAAGAACTTGGTCTATGACTGAAAAATATCTAGGCTCTAATGTTAATGTTGCAATGTCAAAGGTCAAACAAACATTTTGTGTGACTGCATCTAAGGCACTTCATCAACTCTGATCCTTTCCTACTCAGGTTTGAACAATACCAACATGATGGTGGCTATCAGTGGTGTAGCAAATGTACCAATTTTTCAGATAATGGCAATTGAGCTGTAACCCATTTTATGGTGAGTCACAAACTGAGTTTGAGAAGCTTTACTGTAGACCAAACACAATGGAAAATTGGTGTAGAGGCCTGGTTCATGATAGTAATTTGATTTTGCATGCCGTTTTTGCAGAAAGATGGATCATACCATAGATTAGCAAGGGAAGCAAGAAGGCAATTTTCTGAAGGGACTGGATCATCTAATAGGTACATTGTGCTCCTTTGTGAAATTGAGTTTGTTTAAATTCTGTGTGAATGCTTAGTTTCAAAGTGGAGCTGTGTGTTCACTTGTCTTTTATGTGCCATCTGCATCCTTCACCCAGTAGTATGTCTGATGAATAAATTACACTGTAGCTGTCTTAGAACTGTGTACTGTAGCCACTTCTACTGGGTATCACAGTCATTGACTGCTTGCTACACTGTACTTGCGAAATTCAGTCAATGCTCACCAGTGTGTTTGTGCAACCAGACAGAAGGATGTAATAAATTAAAACGTTTTTAAAATTGTTGTATTTGAAGCACCATTTGTTTCTAGTGGTCTTAAAACCCTTGCTGTAACTGGTGGACTCCTGGGTGTGGGAGGAGCTGGAACTGTGGCTTATGCAAAGATTAATCCTGATTTTCGTCATACTGTGGAAGATTTAGTTCCTGGCTCACAATCAGCATTGAATATTCTTTTGGGTCCAAGCAGGTCAGGATTGCTTGCACTGTTGTTGTTGCTACTGATATGTGGACCTTGCTGTAAAACACATTTGCATAATTTTGGATGAGATATAACTATTTCTGAAAATAAGTTGTTTCATTTCCTTTCCTTGCCAGTATTTCAAAAAATCTCAATTTTGATTTGTATCTGGGATGATTAACACAACCTACTATTGTTTGTAGGATTTTGATCCCATATCTAACAACTAATTTTAAAGAAAATTCATTCTTGTGTCAAATAGATCTACTGTATGTACTTGTGCAGTTTTTTTTTAAGAAAAATCTTAGGCACCTGGTGGGACCCGATTTCTCTGATTCCAGGGACCTGATTTTCTCTGATTTTAGAGACCCGATGACAATTTTCTCTGATTCTAGGGACCCGAATTGGGTCCCTAAAACACCTTAAAAAATCCTGTGCATGTGTATAAGTCGAGTTTTTGGGAGACAATTTTAAGGTAATATTTTTGGGGTCAACTTATACACAGGTCATGTTTATGGAGATGTTGCTGAAGAGTCGTATACGATGTGAATGTGAAAACTCTGTTATTATACATGTTATGTACGGTAGGTATATGCCGGCCTTAACAAACACTAAAATTATGTTTCTTCACCTTAAAAACTGCTCACATCTTGACATTACTTCACAAAATTATGAAATATTAGTGTAATTTATTTCAGGGTATGTAGAATTAGCTTGAAATTCGTATATTACCAGTAAACAAGCAAGCAACAGAATGCTCGACTTATACACAGGTAATACTTAAAATGGTGTAATTTTTGGTCTTAAAATACACATCGACTTATACACAAGTATATACGGTATTTGGATAAGATTACATCTACAAAAGAGCTTTGAATAAGATTTTAGGACTGACAATGCATGGTGTTACATGAATTCGATTTCCTATTAAAAATTTGCCAATCGATTTTGCTTGCTCCCATTGTGGGAGTACTTACTTGGTTATAATATAGATATATGCAAGTTTGAATCATCGTAAAAAGATGAAAGCAGAGAAGAGTCGGCTGATTCCTTGAAAACTTACAGAAAACCTAGAACTTTTAATTGAAACTTACATTCATCATTGTACCACCAGCAAACCCAAAGGGGTCAACAGTAGCAGAAATTTAAAGCTGTGTCCATCACAAATCGCATTTGGAAACATACCATTTCAATATGGTACCCTGTTTTCACTGAATTATTGGTTGGTGCTGTGTCAACTCATACTGGGTGTCAAACAATACAAAGCAATTTCTTTTTGATTATCTGGATGGTAGAGAGAATAAATGAGACTTCCCTCAGGTTACTTAAAGCCATGAGATAAACTTCCAAAAACTTACTAAACAACTTCACAACCCAACAAAAATATTGATCGTAATACAGAAGTACCTTGAACACTTCTCACTCCTAAGATGAAGTTGAGCTTTGTTTTGGTCATGAATTGATACTAGAAGGAAAATAGGATGAAATTTTATGGAAATTTATACGTGATAGAAATGTCGAATCCTCAAACCAGAGGTTCTCACTCTTTTTCATAGTATGCATCTCCCGACTCAAGAAAAAATATTTTTGAACCCCTGTCAGCAATATGGAGCATGTCCAAACCCCAATTAAGAACCACTGCTCTGAAGCATAATTTTCTATCAAATCTTAAAATATTGCATTTCTGCAATGTCACAAAAAACGTCTGTCGCCTGCAATCCAGTTCTTTCCTTCAGGCGTTTTGAATATGAGGTTGGTGTTATGTTGTCATAATTCCTTGCTGTGGTGTGCGCTTATGAATGCTGGCCCCCTTTGGATGAATGCCGACCCCCTTTGTATGAATGCTGGCTCCCTTTGGATGAATGCCAACCCCCTTTGTATGAATGCCGACCCCCTTTGTATGAACATTACGTCGGACTTACAGTTGGAAGATTTTTGACCTTTAGAGTGTTTTCATTTCTTTTTTGTGTTGTTTAGTGAGTTAAGCAAGATCAACGAAGGACACCTTCCCAAAGTTAATCCAAAGAAAATCGATCCTTTTGAACAACCCATGAAACCCAAACGGAATATGACGGCGTCGGAAGCGTCTCCTGCTGCTGTGCAGGCGACCAAAGAGACTGAAAATAAAGTTCCTGAAAGTGTGTATTTTAAAAGTGCCAACGTGTTTTATGTGATAATGTTGGTAGTTTTTTGTAGATTTTTAAACACATGCATTCAGGAAAGCTAGGATGTGTGGTATTTCACTAGATACCGCGATTGCTTTCTGCAATCTTTCATGAAAGAAAGTTAGGATGTGATTCGGTGTCTGAGAGGTCTTGCTTGAAATCTGGAGCATACCTTGGCAAACCTTGGGTCGGCACTAAACTTTCAGATGTCGGTTGATCCCCAACATTTACGCTGCGAGCCATGGGCACCGGTACCAGGAAGGTGCTGGAACCTGTGTCGGTTGGCCCAAACACCACTTGTTTGTAATGTTAATGTATGTTTTCCAACGTAGGCGATGTTGCCGCTAAAATCGACGATTCCTCCAAGGAATCGCCTGACTTTGTCGCTGAACAGCGAGACGCGGCTGCCGCCATACTTCAAGATACGGGCAAGAAAGCAATTGCTGAAACAGCTGCAGCTGAGCAGACCGGTAAAGATGTTCAGACTGATGCATCGGACCTGTTGAAAGATGCCAAAGAAGATGTGCTGTCTGCGTCTGGAGAAACGGCCGCTGCTGATCAATCAGGTCAGTCAGTATTTTTTGGGGAGGAAGGGTGTTCGACATTTGCTGTCCCAAACTGTTTGCGCACTTTTGGTATTAGTTGTGTAGTTGTAAAAGGTCATGTAATTCCATTGTAATTCATAAAAGAATAAAAGCCCTTTGTTTCTAGGTATCTTTTGACAAACAGTTAGATTGGCGTATTAAAGGAAAAGAATTACCGTAACCAGGAATGAGACCAGTCGCTTTAGCGCGGTGATCACCAAGTCTGATTTGTCTTTGACGCCAGTGAAAACTTTTTATATCAGTTGTATCCCCTTTTTTCATCAGTGATTATCAGCTTTTCGTAAAAGAGCATATAATTTGCACGCAGTTCACGCTATAAATTATGTCGTCATTTGCTGTATTCTCAGACGAATTTCGAGAAATGTCAAAAAATCTTATCTGTCTTTTAGAGCCCATCGACTTCCACGACCACTTTTAATATGGCAAAAGAACACTGGATTTCTATCAGCGTTAGCACCAGGATTTCACAATCCGATTGAGTCCGTTGTATATAGCTTGAGTGCTTACTGGTCGTGGCGTAGTGCGTTGCAATTTTAAAGCTTACAGGCATCACGCAACAAGGAAAATCGGACGCATTTCGCAAATTCTCTGTTGTTACGTAGCATGGCTTTTATAAAAGCGCAGTGCTTCTGTGCATGACATCCGTCGTATTCCGTGAGGCTTCCCAAGCTCGAAAACTGCCAGTTTAGTATTGCCGTACAGCTACACGACTTATGGCACTGATCTCGACGATTTGTTGTTAGCAGCTCCTCTGCTGGACCCATATGTCACGACGCCAACTGAGACGGAACGGCCCGTTGCGTCGGATTCGAGCGACGTTCTTGCGAAAGCGATGGAGCGTGAAAGGGAAAAATTGGCTGATGCTGCCGGTGTGTTGATGCGTAACTCCCTGAAACTGCATCAGTCCTGTAACTGGGAGTGGGCGCAGGGGGGGTAAATCCCCCCTGGAAAAACGTGTTGGACCTAGCTTAAAAATTTGGGCTCTTCTCAGAAAACTCTTCGTCCCCCTGGTGTCCCAAGCTTGTTACAGGCCTGCACTGCATTTCGTTGATTTGATAAAGTTCACGTTACAGTGCACCCATGGACAATGAGATCATGAAAGCAAAGTGTTTTAACTCAACTCTATTGTTTCGCAAGCTGCGCAAATCCGCTTTCGGTATTAAAAATCTTTATTGTTAACGTTCTAAAATACCTTTCAGTTGCTGTGTTGTGCCTCGTCGCATTATCTACACCTCCTTTGCAAACTTTCCCTGAAACGATCAAGTTCTCACCAAGCGGTTGTTACGATAATGCTGTGTGAAATTTGCTGGAGCAGTTGCTTGGAAGCTTCAGTGGACAGGGTTTTTCTAAAGGTTTGCCCTTGCTGACCTCAGAAGACATTTTGAGAGACTGCNAATGTTTTGTCTGAATACCGAGATGGCCGTACAGCAAGGTTTTAGTGTGTTTTGTTGGCCGTAGTAAAGCGAATTTCTAGTGTGTTTTGACCGTTTCGGTCTCTCAAACCACCTTAGAAAACACTGTCAGTGGNTTNAGTCGATTACCCGACAGAACGAGGCCATCATATGTTGGTAGTTTAAGGCCAACAAGAAATTCTAATTAAAGCAGTGCCGCTACTTGCACTGCGTTGGACCCCACGACGACGTGTTTATTCGTTACGTAAACATTATTTGTTACTTAACAAAGAGTCGTGCGACGAATATGCAAGACTTGCACAGGAATTTTTTCTTCAATTTTTTCCTTGTGAGACAAGTTTTTCCCTTGAAAAATTAGTGAAATGAAGTAGAATCTTTGCCAGTGCCGTCAAAATGCAATAAAATTACGTTCGACGTGAATCCTCTGCAGACAGATACGCATTTGCGGGCTACTGTGGTCGGGCTGCTTTGGGACGCGGGCGCATCATTTTGCATTAAGAAACTGTTGCCCATCGGCAGAAAGCGAACCAGTCACTTTATGTTCTTGGCTTTGTGGCACTACAATTCGTAAGAAATGCTATGTAGACTTCTGCTGTATTTGAAGACGTGTCGAGCATGCTGAATGTCACATCAGGGCACAGTTCTGAACAATTTTGTCGTCATCTCTCGGATGTTGCCCGAAATGTGTTGACGCAATTTCTAGTAGATTTTGTATCGACCTATGTACCGATTGCAACGTTACCCATGCGGTTCTTGTCTTCATTCCAGCGGTCATAGCGATCATGGATACCTTGCTGAATTCATCTTCGATTGTTTGTTCGAGCGCGATCCTGGCGAACGTGGAAGCGGCGAACGCCATCGCGCTGCATTCGTCCTTGCTGAGGACGGCAGTTGATGACTCGAAAGGTGAGACTTTCGTAATGTGTTCTGCAACGGGTTCCTGATCGTTTTTTGTTGTTAGACAAAATTCGATCAAACTCAATTATCTCCAATAGATTTCTGGATCCTCTTTCAAACAAGTCTTGCAATTTATTTGGTTGAACTTTTGTTTGACAGCGCGAGTGACTTCTTGAGGCAGAATTTCCAGCTCATTTTCGTCCACAACGCAGGGCTTTGCTACACACTATCGGGGAAAGACTGCGTGAAAGCGCACTTCGATCTGTGTCAGTGAGTTTTCTTTTTCTTTGATGCAGACGCCACAGAGAAGAGCCTTCAGTGGGAGGACGTGGGTCACGCTCTGCGCGATAAGATGGCAACGGTGGAGAAGGCGACCCAGGCGTCGCTTCTGGCGATGTGAGGCACTTTTTCGACGCGCGTTGCAACTCTGTGCGAAACTTCTGCGCAGCTCTAATCGCTTAAATTAATCGTGTGTCAAGGTAACGCGATGTCGCTTCAATGTGGAAAGCTTCGTTGCGCCCAAGTAACCTTGGGCGCTCGATCACACCCGAGCTTTGCAAATAGAGCTTCTTTCACTGCATATGCTGCATATTTTAGTACAGTGGTTCTTAACCGGATTGGCACGCCCCCTGCCCCAGGGGCCGTCAATAAATTTCCAGGGGCAAGCGAGCCCTTACACGCCCTACAACATGGAAAGTTTGATCCTGAAGTTTTCCTATAAATCCTATTGTTTTACAGCTTGTTTAAAGACGGGGGGGAGCTTGAAACAAAGGATAATTACTGAAGGGAGGCGTGGTAGAAAAAAGGTTAAGAACCACTGTTCGTACTACTTGTGATTCGGCATGGGCCGCCGCGGTTCGTGATTCTGACTCCAACTGTTTGAGATCCGCGCCCCCTCCCCAAAACGGCAGATTGTCTTCTTGACAACCGCGTGCCGTTTTGATTCCTCACCATCCGTCTCGTGCAGGGAAGAGCTGACGAAGGCGCGGAACATTCTGGAAAGCTTAAGCGTCGGCGACGACCCGGTGCTCGCTCAGAAGCTGATCGACGTCGACCGCGACTGCATGAACATGGCGCGCGAACTGGAAGACTCGAAATCGAAGGTTCGGACTTATCGTCTTGGTGACGATCGCGGCAGGTTTAGCAGCGGCAACATAAGTCTCTGCATGCTGAATTTGAATGCAGGTCGAAATTTCGGCCTCTTGCACTCTACAAACGATTGCCTGCAAGCGTTCACCACACAGAGGCTGATGTTTCGGCCAAGGTAAAAGCGAGCATTGCAGTCTAGGGCTCTCCATGCCGTCATGCACCCTTTGTCGGGACCGAGAGTGTCGGAGGTTTTTGAGTGGAGTCTGAGTTGGACTTTTTATCCGACTCCGGAATTCCAATTCAATCATTTTTTACATCGCGCTCCTAAGTTAAGAATCCTAACTCGTGCCTGTTGAAATGGTGCAATTTCTATTGAAAGTTTTATTGAAACATAGAATTCTTGCTGTGTTACGATTTCCATTTGTTGCTACTTGCTAAAAATTGTTGACAGCCAAACTTCATTCACGTTATGTTAACGAGTCGGAGATTTTGAAAAGGTCGGACATTTTACCTCCGACTCCGCAACCGTGGTTGCTAAACTACAATAGTTTCGAATCGCGTCTAAAGCGCTTTGAACTCAACATGGCAATGTTATTGATACTAGCCCCGTTTGCATGGCGCTTTATGTGAGCTCATTAGCTCACTTTCCTGGTCACGTGACACGATTTCTGCGGAATCACCAGATGCTTGAGTGATCGAGTGAGCTCTCGGGAAAGTGAGCACAGCACGCTCGTAGTTGCTTGGTTCGCAAGTGAGCTAGTTGGCGAAAGTGTGTTGGCGAAGCAGGGGCCTTTTGCTTTGGCAGTCGTCCTAACGCCTGCTTTTGGTTGGATGATGCAGGGGTAAATTTAAATCACGTCTGCTGCAGTGAAATGGTACAGCGTGTTGTTTTATCTTAGTTTTGTAATCCATATTAAAGTTACTGCGATATCAAACGGCTGTGTGGAATGCTTTTTTGCTTCAGTGTTCCACTAAGTGACATTAGAAACCGTCTGACCACTAGAGATCGCTCGTGCTGTGGCGATAATTGCACAGAAAGCCTCACAGCAGCCTTCCGCGAAGATCAAGCCATAGCTTTTCGAAACCGAAATATTCATGTCGCTCAAAAGAGCACCGTCAGTTCCACAAAATACAAACATAAAATCTGTAAAGCATTGAACAAAACTGATCAGTCACTAAGAGACTACGCGTGTATAGCGTGCAATGAAATACTTAGGCTGGTTGTACTGTAGTACGCTACCATTTCGCTGCAGTGCGTTATTTATTTTTGAATAATATAAAAAAGGTTAGTTACAGGACAAAGAAAACAATGAAGTTGAAGCGCGCATATAATTTGAATGTCAATGTTGTCCATTGAAAAACGCTGCTGCAATTTACATGCAAAATCAAAAGGCCTAGCTAGGTACATTAGGACAGGGGTTCTCAAACTTTTGGTGTTATGGAGCACATGAAGAGATTGACCATAATTTACGGAACCCCACAATAAATTTCTAAAAATAAAAACAAAAAAACGCATTGTTACTTACCGATAGATGTTCCTGAGTAAATTGCAAAATAGCTCGCGGAGCCCTGGGGCTGCGTACGGAGCACTTTGAGAACCTATGCAGTAGGACACCATGTTTTCTGGAACATAATCTAATCGTGTTTCAATTGCACCATATTGGGTGTTGCAGTAGGCGTCTGCAGGGCAGATTAATGCAACTGAGAGTGGTAATTCCTTTGTTTTGTCTGACGCATGCTGAAATGTTTGTAGTAGCTTGTGCGAAGAAATGATTGGTGCTGCTTGCCTAATTCGTTTTTGTCTTGGTAATGATGACTGCTGCGCCACAAAAGCGCTGTCACAGCTCTACAACGACCAGAAGAATTAGTTTACTCATGAAGCTGGCGCCGCTAGCCTAACGACCGCAGCACAGAACGCACAACCCGGTCGTTCTGAAGCTCCAGTGTAAACACACAGTTCCAACGCTCTCGTTCTGGTTCAATTGCACTGAGCTCTTTTGACGTCACAGCTCACTTGCGCACGTCACAGCTCACTTCGAGCGCGCTTGTAAGCACGGCCATTTAAATATGCCTCGCGATGCGCCCCCTTGCGTTCGTGGTCGCTGCTGTTTGAAGATATTTTCAACTATTTGCGACAACAGGTAAAAGCGAAAGAAGCCGAGGCGGACGCGCTCTCGCGTTACCTGCAACTTGTCGAAGAAGCGAAGGAGACATTCCGCTCCGAACTTGCTGCCGCTCTGCCTGAAACCAAAAGCGAACCGGATTGGAAACGCACGAGTAAGATCTTAGTTTTGGGGTCCTTGTCTGACATCTTGTTGCCACGAACAAGACGCTTTTGTAATTTTATTTAGATCCTGAAGAAACCGTGAAAAAGACATGCGTTGGTTTAATGGTTGCTGAACATGTGTTTTATCGAATTTCGTCCAACATCACGAGTAGTTGTAAAAATTCATTAAGTCCGTATTTCAATCTGAAATTTCCTTAATCGACAAAGTTTGGCAATATTTGTACTTTTACGCAATACCTACTATTTCGTTTGTTGCAGCCCTAGACCAATAATACACTCCTTGCAATTTAGCACGTTTCTCTCACCTTTTCAAGTCTGAAACCTCAACAGTCAAAACACCATTGCTTGTGAGATCGCATGCCAGGAGGGAAACTTATCTGAAATGGGCCCACGTGCCACTGTAGCAGTCCCACTAGCTAACACTAGAAAATAAACGTGGGAGATGATGTTTCATCCGGATGTAGATGGCCATACTAAAACCCTAAATCACCGGAAAATACTCCAAAAACACAGAAAAACAACAACCTACTCAAAACCAAACGACTGTCTATCGAAAGGAACCCTTTTCCAGCAAAGAATCAGACACTGCGATCTTGCAGAGTATACACTTTGCCAACTAAGTGAGCATCATCAGCCCTTATTCAAACAGAATCTAATAGAAATAGAAAACCAAAAGCACACTAAAACCAAAATATGACTTAGTGGAAGCCCAGTTTTTACATTTGGCTTGCCAGAGGGGGAGATTTGCCCCTTGACCCCCTCGTCAGTTACGCCACTGACTGCCGGGCGCGAAAGACAAGGCTGCGAAGCGCGACAGATTTGTCGACGTCACAACATGCTCGACTTTCTGTGTTACTCCTGCGCAGGCAAGAAGCTGTCGCGCGAAGACGAAGCGCACGCTCTGCTGCACATGCAACGCTTGGTCGAGCAGATGAGAGTGGAGCTGGCGAGCGAGCGCGCGAGAGGAGAGGAGCGGTTGCAGCAGGTGATGGAGTCCGTCCAGGCGGAGGTTGAGGCGAAGGCGCGAGAAGAAGCGGAACGCAATCTCGAGCAGAAAGTAGAAGAGCTGACGCTGGCGCATAAGGGACAAGTAAGGTTGCGTGAGTTTGTTTGTTTTGCCAGGAACTTTGTCGATGCGAGACATTTGCGCGTTTCATGTGTGGCTTGCTCCGTTTTATGCACGAAAGAAAGCACATGTTATGTGTCCTGTTGGGTCAGGGTTGAAATTTGCAATTGCGCGCATTTTCGTAGGTGCTTGGAAAGATGGGATAAAAGAACCTGCTGCCCAACATTCGACCCACTATCCCCCACAAGGGAGTCCATCTGAGACTCTTTTTTGGGGGTCAGGACACACACGGGAGATATGCCACGTATTTTTGTCACGGATGTTTTAAAATCGCGCACTGAATACAAGAACACGAAACTGAATTGCCTGAGCGCCTACAAGCGCTCGTATCGCAGCCAATACAATGCCATGACAATTTCAGTCACGAGGAATAAATTTTAAAACCAAGTCCTTTGTGAATCACGTTTTTACCCCCCTGTTGTTGACCAGAACACCGAACTTCGCTACAAATACGAAGAGGAGCTTCGCGTGCAGTTGAAGCGCCAGGCTGCAGCCCACGTCGAGCACCTGGCCGAGGCTCTCGCGCTGATGGAACGGCAGGCCTCTGCCAAGTACGAAAAAGCGCTACAGGAAAAGTGAGTGACGTTCGCATTTAGATGCGTGGTGTTTGCGGCGAGCAGAAAGAGCACCACATTTCCGGGTTTAAGAATTGTGAACAGTTGTGTTTAGTCACCCCCACTCCATCCCCTCAGAAAAATTCGTTTTACTTAAACCTGATTTGTCAGTCTGTTAGGGCGCCTGCCTGCATTGGATGTTATTGTCCGGAAACTACTTGAGTAGTTTTTCTTTAAGCCAGCGTTTAAAATCTTTCGAAACTGGTTTTCAGACACTCCAGTGCAAACATCAGTTAAATGAAGAAAACGTTTCAAATTGCTTTTTCTGCCTATCTCTGCCATATTTGCAAGCTCGCTTGAAATTTCCCGCTTGTTTCTTTTTTCTGAAGCTGGGATCGTCTGCAGTGTCAGCGCGCTGAGCTGTGTGCACACCACAGCAGGACGATTTGTTAGCTGTTGCGAAATAGTTGCGCTTGAACGCAAACCTCTCACGCAGAGTGGCGGAGCACCGCGGCGAATTCGAGGCGCTGCTGAAGGAGGAACGCGAGAGCAACGAAGTGAAGACGCGACAGCTGAGCGATCAATACCACACTGAGATCGGATTGGCGATCGCGCGCTTGTCCGGGATAGAACAGGCGGTGGACGGTAAACGAGCAAATTCTTTATGTGCGATTGAGATAAGGAAGAAGTTAGTTTTTGGAAATAAAAGCAATAACTTGTTCAAGAACTCCTATAAATTGGCGTGGAAACCTCGCCCCCCCCTGTGTTTCTATTTTTTTGATTCGATATTCGAAAAAACGCTGTAAAGATTTTTCGTCGATGACCGCTTTTCTTGTTGATTTTCTTCACTCATCTGCTCGCAGGATTCATTCGGATTATCGAAAAGTATGGAAAAAAGTTCGGTTGTTTTCCAGCCTGGAAAAGTCTGAAAAAAATTTGTGGTCTGTTGATATGGAAACAGAAAATAAAAATAATTTTCCCGACTTGATTTTTTGGCATGCATTTCCAGCATGCACTTTATTCAAGATTGATAATTTTACTTTGATTGTGATAACTATCATAGAGCCTGTATTTGACCTGGCTGGGTCATTCGGAAAAGTTCAAGTCTGGAAATTTATACTCGAAATTGCGTAGAAACACTATGGCGGTTAACCAATCATGCGTCGACATCTAACAAGTCTTCCATTTCCGCAGGTCGGGCTCAAGTGGAAAACGTGTCGCGAAAAGCGCAAGAACTGTCGCTCGCCTGCGACGGGCTCCTGGTTGCCATGAGATACGGGGACAATGGCAAGCCCGTTCCCCTGGCAACCGGACTACAAAGCGTTAGAAAAGTAAAGATCGCTTCTGTTGTTTCTGACGTGCGTGATGTTCACATACTGCATAATAAAGTAGGACTTCCAGTCTCTGCTCTAAGTGAAGCAGCACGCGCAGTCGCGCGAAGCTTGTTATCCCGTTTTTCACTTCGGTAAATGTTGGAACAACCACCGAAAATAATTCTTATTTAATTTCAACGTTTATTTTTCCTGTCCTTTTCGTTTGCACATGTTTGTATCTGCGGTACGGGCTGAGTTGATGGCGAAACAAGTTTTTAGAACACAATTTTTGTTTCTTTCTGTCTTTCGAGGCCTAACTGGCACGCGAGGTGGGCCAGGAACCGCCGGCGGTCCGCGACGCATGCCGTAGAAAAACGCATTCCACTTTGCTACAACGGCAAGCTTCAGACTAAAATTTACCTTAAATTTTTTTGCGGATTTGTCTTCGTGTATGTGTTGTATGTCAGACATAAAAGGCCAAAAAACAGGCTTGTTATAAATCATGATTAGTCAGATTCACTCCTGTTTAAGAATGGCATAAACACTAAGTCTGTACAGCCTCGCTCCTGGACACTGTACCCGCTTACCTGCGAGTTGTTCCGATCAACCACTTGTAACTTTGCAGGTTTGCGACGACAACCCGGATGTAGCCGTGCTATCTGATGCCATCCCCCCCGAGGCGACGGAAAGGGGGGTTTATACGGAAGAGTATTTGCGAGGAAGCTTTCAGCGGATATCGAAGCTCTGCCGCCGATTGTCCATGGTCAATGAGGACCGCAGTTCCTTGTTCATCTACTTTTTGTCTTATCTTAAGGTGGGTCACGTGGACTGCACGATAGATCGTCGTGATTTGGCGGCTTGCTTGGTGGACTAGCGTCTTGTGCAGGCAGACGTTTTTGGCATCTGTACCTAAGCACGCGTGTTGTGATACGCATTCAGAGTCGACCATTTAAAGCAGGGGTACCGCTAGGGGTACGTTTGCCTATGTGAAGGGGTGCATTTGAGGTTAGCAATGGAAGCGAAGAATATTAATATATTATTTATTTCCAAACATTTACACATGTGTCAGTGAATATTATTTTCAAAAATCATTATATGCTTATTGCTAAATATATCTACTGTATGATTACTCGTGATAAAATATTTTGTCATAAGGAATTTTAAGAGTACATGCTCATCTGTCGAAATACTGAGGGGTGCATGGTCAGAGAAAGATTCGGAACTCCTGACTTGAAAAGCAAGGGGCCCAGAAGCACTGTATAAGGTGTTTGGACTGATATGTGACTAGTTTTGTTCACCAGCCACTTCTGCTTCTATTTCGCAGTCCCTGTTAACGATATCTAGCGCGCAATTAGCTCCTCCCGCCGAGATCGACCAATCGGAGCTGGACGTCTTCACAATCATATCGTACGCCAACTACTGCCTGCAGCATGGCGACCTGGAGCAAGCCGCGCGTTTTGTCAATCAGTTGAGCGGTGAACCGCGTCGCGTAAGTAAACTCTGGCCTGCTTGTGGTTGAAGAGTTGAGGGGGTGCCTCTGGACAAGTGGTGAGGGGAACATGCGGCCCGCGTGAACGTTTAATATGGTTCGCATCACACTTTAAGTCAAGAGAGTCATCTCTCGCTCCTTCGACATGATTTCTCAAGTAAAATTTTAAGATAAAATCATTTAGTTTTTGCATCCCGCCAACGATATTCCACATCTCATGCGGCCCATGATAGTAAATAGGTTCCTCATCCCTACTCTCTATCTAGAGTATAGACCAGTGGTTCTTAATCCTTTCAACCTCGGGACCCTATTCCTAAAAGTATTGGCTTGGGAACACCTCATCTGCGGTTACGTCATCAGCCAAAGTGAGGGTCGTTGTTGTTTGTGCAACTGTGAGTTAGAAGAAAACATTTTGGCATTCCTTCTGAGGACCCCAGATTTTTCACTGGGGACCCCTTCAAGTACCACTGCTCAGACAAAACCACCATTTCTACGCGCAAAATGTGCTGGTTCAGAAAACTGTGCAGTGCCGGTGAGGAGAGACAGATGGGCACAAGTCATGCATCTGAAAGTGGAGTCAAAAGTCCGAATCATTAGCAACAGGCTTTGCGTCTTGGTGGAGTCTTTTATTTTTGCTACCGAACCCTTATACTTTCATCGTTTCTGAGTCCTTCCATTTAAAAAATACAGTAACTCGGCGAGTCATTGAATCGAATCCAATCATTTTGTTCTTCAAAAAAAGGCTCAGTCTAGTCAGGAACTTGAGTCGTCACGCCGACTGGTTTGTTTTTTGGATGCACACAAGAAATCTTGGCAGCATTCAGACGATCAAAACGCAATTATGATCTAAGGAAGTAGGTTACTGTTCACGATCTTTGTTTTGAAGCTCATGAAAGTACTAAGTTTGTCATGAAATCTTTGCAACGCAAAGCTCGTTCAGTGTCAGAAAATGGTTTCGGTGTAAAACTGACCGGTGAATGTGCTATATCCTGAGTTTTGCTGTACTAGGCTTGAGGTGAATGGAGTGACGTCCTGCCTTCTGCTGAGGGTCTCTTGCGAACCAGAGTGGGTAAAAATTGAGCACTCCTAAACACTGAATCGACTTACAGACCGGAAGGCGCGGTCGGGGGAAACACATAACTGGGTGCTCTCCACATAGCTTTCGAAAGCCGAGCGGCAATTGGTTTCTGTCTTACCGGGCACTGCTGCAGCTTATACAGTTTATAGCAACGCCGCTTGGGACAAAGAAGGCGCTTTATTGGAAGTTGCAATACGCCAAGTTTTCTTCAGAAATCGGTATTGATACGCCCTTGGTGGTGATACGTGCAGCAGTCTGATTGGATCGGCTGTTTTGCGAGCGTACGTCGGCTGACGTCATTCTGCTTTCGTTTTCTCACAGATCGTCGATTCCTGGTTGAAGGAAGCCAGACTTCTGCTCGAGACGCGACAAGCCGTCGAAAGTCTGTCGACGCTTTCGAAAGCTCTCGTCATTGGTGCACAGCTCGAAAAGTAACGGCGCATTGTATTCGTCTTTGGTCTATTGAAATAAATTGTGTCAGATCTCTATCGAAGTATTATCCTTGAGACACTGAGACAGCTCTCCGAATGGCCTCAGGTATATTGCGAGTGTACGAACCAGCCGGGTAATCGAGGCAAATATCTCGGCGCCTCCGGAACTAGAAGAAGTACTTTAAAGTCGACATGAGTGCAAGGCCATTCGTACACAGTTTAAACTGGAGGCTCAAACGCAATACCACAGTTTTTTGTCGTCACTAAAATACAGAATTGACAAGTTTAAAGTTTAGTGTAAAGCAGGCCCGTAACCAGCTTGGGACACCAGGAGGGGCGAAGAGTTTTCCGAGAGGGGTCCAAATTTTTTGAATTATGGCTAACACATTTTTCCAGAGGTGGCGAAGCCCCCCTAGTTACAGGCCTTTGGTGAAAAGTCCAAAGTGGTTTTCACGATCTTAAAAAGGACACGACCATTTTCCAAATTTACGCGGTTCAGTCATGCACTCAAAACAAGTCAGTCGTGTGACGTCCTTAGGTGCAAGCTTACATGGGATGGCTCTGCCCAAATGGCACCATTGACTCAGCAGATGAATGATTGAAGATAGCACCTCTGGTAGTGGTAGATACCATTGTCCAGGGCGTCTGAACCAGCGCTTTATCATGACTCTGATGCTAAAAGCTGTGTGAGACGAGTGCAAATCAAAAACGAAGCATTGGCGCATAATGCACAGTCACTTTGCAATAATAGTCAACCACCAACTGGCTAAAATCATTGAACCAAGGATTAGATGTCACCGATCAAGCCGTCTTGATAAAGCTTGCCGATATAAGCGTTTAAGTTTGTGCGGAAGTGAAGGAACTCAAAGCCTGAATCCCCCTGTCGGATAATTGATTTCAATGATTTCAAAAAAAGAAAAAGTGACTCAAATTAGATGAATTTGATAGACAGTCTCAGCTGATCTGATGAGGATGTCACTCTTGGACATTTGTGTAGGAGCAGGAGGTGCAAGCTCACCCCCGAAAGTTCTGATTTGCCAAAAGGTTGAGCAAAGAAGTTTTGACATCTAACAAAACTAATGAAATTGTACTTCTTTGGTAGAGTATAAAGTTTGTGTATAAATAAAAGTTTATTATGTCAGAAAACACATTAAATATATACTGTGGCGGCCTGAAGATGGCGCCACATCTAAATAAATTATCACCGGTGGATGGTGCCCATAAGTAACAAGTAACTGTGATAGTCACCACAATCGAAAGATCGAAATTTATCCTCGTAATTTATCCTTATCCTCCCTATAATACAATAGTGCAACCTAGTAGTAGTAGAGTGAACTCGTCGAGTGAGCTCTATTGCTCCTGGTTGCTTTCCTGTCAATTGAAGCCCAAAATTGCCATCTTTCTCTTGTGCGTACCTCAGCAGTTCAAGGTGATGCAGTCCACTGCAACGATACAGTATGTGAAATCAATAAAATGTTGCTAGTAACATCATGTTTAGCATACGAGAGTTAGTGAATAACTGACTCACTTGAAAATTTGGGCCAAATAGGCATTTTCACTTGCATGCTTTTTGAATGGTGCACTGTGGCAATAGAGCGTGAGGTAGGGCACCTGCTTTATATTAGTAGAGTCCATGCCCGGCAAGTACAGAAAAGCAGTGTTTTTAATTTTAAGTACAGTGTTAGGATGAACACTGTCATAGTCGATAGTGTGTTACATATGATATTGTTGCGATCGGAAATCCCGAGCGGCATGTGCGCAAAGCTTCGCACCGTGGCAGCAAGCAACAATAGAGATCATGCTCGCAA
>JGI24159J19872_10003649_pt1 | contig 19280 bp, 12 predicted proteins | sample Ectturendosymbi4_FD_19872 | JGI IMG/M metagenome (IMG submission 19872) | reverse complement strand
CGAAATCCCTTGACGCGAATGACAAGTTGATACAAACCAGATCTCACGTACGGGATACAACAGCGAGTAGGAAACAGCAAGTCAGAATGCGAAAAGTTAAAAATCCACTATACTATTCAAGCTCATCAAGGTCTTCTCTGATTTGCTTAGCACGGAAGCAACACAAACTTGCGAAAGTAGCCAATAGCAATCTGATTTCTGAATGACTTTACTGAAGAAAATTCAAATGGAAAAAAAACACATCTAAAAATGCCAACCGAGCTTTACGCGATACAAACGCTGACAAAACTACTGTATTGTTCAGTTACCTAAGAAGCAATTATGCTTTTATTGTAGGAAACTGCTGCTAGCCATAAACACAGCTCTTATCTGCAGTGCAACCTTTCTTTGATCAGGTGTAGCGACGTAACTAGAGGTTTGATCCAGGGGGGAAACTTACCTGAAGGGAGCCCACTGGCTAACACTCAGAAAATAGTTGAGAAACAATAGCTAATCCGGTATTGAACGGCTATACAAAAACCCGAAATCACCGGAAAACACTCCGAAAAACGCAAAAACAACAATCTACCAAAACCAAAAGAATAGTAAATACCGAAATACAAGCTAGATAGTGCCCGGTTTTTACATTTAGCTTGCCAGGGGGGCGGGGGAGGTTCGCACCCCTGCCACCCGTCAGTTATGACGCTGATGAGGTGCAATTAAAACATGAACAGCCACACGTTCTTTGGATAGAATCACACGTAATAATCGGTACGATTCAGACAACGCAGGGCGCAGCCAGCGTGCTTTGAGTATATTGACACAACAGTTGGCATGCGGCTTGACTAACGGTCATATGGGATTCATGGAAACTCGTTGGAAGACTTTGGCGTTATCACCACGAAAGTTTAATAAAACTAAATATTGCGAAAAATAATTAAGACATACATTTTTGAGGAAGTTTATTCTAATTCAGGCGTTCTCAACCTTTTTCCCGTTAAGTATTCTCGAATCATAAAACAGTCAACCCGAGTCACTAGTAAGCTGACAAAATCTACGTGGATTTTCAATTGACATGCATTCTCCTCTGGAATAGGATATTAAAAATAGCAATACATGAAAACTCAACTGCCATCCAAGCACCCCTGGAAATCTTCCAGTGAACCCCTGAGGGTTCACGAACCCCAGGTTGAGAACCACTGATCTAAATGATCATATGCCGACCATTGACTCAATGCGTACGACAGTTTGTTGGAGGCCCCCTTCCCCTTGGATCTTGAGGCCTTAGGCTCAAGCCTATATAGCCTATAGGTAAATCCGGCCCTGATGACACGGCATGCATATATGCAACTCTTATGATTCCAGACGTTTGCACCGCAATTTTCCTTGAGAACATGCCACAACCTCAAGCCACGAACTTCAGAACTTTGTACAAAAATTTTGAAACACACGCTCGTTACATAAAAAAGTGGGTCGTAGGTGCCGACTTTCCCTATCGTGTTGAAACACACGCTCGTTACATAAAAAAGTGGGTTGTAGGTGCCGACTTTCCCTATCGTGTTGAAACACACGCTCGTTACATAAAAAAGAGGGTCGTAGGTGCCGACTTTCCCCTAATAGGACATACGAACTTCTTTTTTTCTCACCTAGAAAAAGTACATACGATGTTTTTCTCACCTTTCCAGTTGCTTTGTAGTTTCTTCCACCATGAATACAAGAGAACTTCACTGCATAGAACATACGCAGAGGATTAATACTTCGTCTAGTAGTGGTTTTCAACCTGGAGTAGCGACCCTCTGAGGGTCGTGAACCGCTTTCAGGAGAGGTTGCGAGTAGATATTTTATGTACACATCTGCATTACATTTGCTTTAACTGGAGTCTTAGATGCGGTTCGGTGGGTTGTAGCGGGTTGCTATAATGGGTCGCGGTACAAAAAAGGTTGAAAACCACTGGTCGAGTACATCCGCCATCTAGTTTTCTGTTCAAATAAACTTTCGTTTTCAAAGGACTGTTGTAACATGCAAAAGTATCCCATAGTGCAAACTTATCGATTGCAATAGTCAAGCATATGCTTTCTCTCGCTACTCTCTGTAAAAACAATGTGTACATCATGCCTAGCACATACGCCAACAGCACTTACTTGCATAACTTACATAGGAACATACATATTAGATGCCCTATAGCCATAGCACACCTATAAAGAGTATGCATATCGCATGCATTTTATGCTGCAGATTTTGTAGACACTGCAGGGCCACCAACAGCGTATTGTCGCACAGATTCTGTGTGTCATACAAACACAACGATGCATATTGCAGTCACAGTGTGACTTTTAAACCTCCTTGTGATTCTTATGCCTGCATGCCTTGCACACCTCAAACCTAGTATGGCCATTGTACATTTACGTGCACTGTGCACTTTGGGTTTCTGCTCAGCGCTGCACTCCAGTTTGCACCGATAAGTGAGCCCACATGTCACTCTCACTGCTCAGCGACGCGGTTCAGCGCAAAGATGCTCTTCACCACTCTCACCGCTCTTCACCGCTGCGCACCACCGCTTCCACCAATCACAGGGCGCCCTGATAAGAGTGCCCTACGGTGGGGCTAGCCATACGGTGCCGTACGGCTAGACACTTTTTGCACAAATGTAACACCCTGGGTTATTAGCTTAGGCTGTGCCTTGTAATCGTAGATGGTGTAATCGTAGATGAAAAATTGACTTGGAAAGAGCATTGTGAACAGTTGTGTTGTACTATATCCAACTATGTTAGTGTAATGTATAATAAAGTTAAACACTATGAAAATAACCAAGCATTACGTATGGTGTATCACAGCTTAATGAACTCACGAGCATAAAGTATGGGATTATTCTTATTGCCAGAGGAAGAGCAGCTTCATGTCATGTACAGCCAATATGTTTTGTTTTAAACCGCTTCGTGAGTTGCTTAAATCCAAATAAAATTTTTGGCTAACAAATAAACTTTTGACTACCAACCATATATAAAATGCAAAAAATTATCTAATGAAAAGATATATACAATCTTGAAGTGGGTAAATTCGTGTACAAATTAAATATACTACCTCTCAGTTACCTGCTATGTTAACAATTATTTTAAGGTAGTGTCTATTTTACTGCCGATTTTCTGGCGGCAGCAGATCGGCTAGAGCTATTGTGCCGGCAGTTTGAGGCAGTTCGAATGAAAAAGTCTGTTTGTCATGCAATCAGTGTGCTGCTCATTGTTGTGTAGTGGCTATGTTTCATCATGTCTAGTATCTATGCCATTGGTTTACGGTTTGATTCTCACCTTTGACCTTGGTGACTTTTCTTTCTTTTGCTTTTTTAAAAACTTTTCTTTAGGTCTTACCTTTAGGGTTAGGTTAGGGTTGGGGTTAGCATTGGTTAGGGCTTTGGTTTAGCATTTGGGGTTAGCGTTTGGGTTAGTATTAGGGTTAGGGTTTGGGTTAGTATTAGGGTTAGCATTAGTGTTGGGGTTAGCATTATGGGTTAGGGTTAGGGGTTAGCATTAGGGTTGCGGTTAGGTTAGGGTAAGGGATTAATGTTTGGGTTAGGGTTTATGGTTAGGGGTTAGCGTTAGGGTTTGGACAATTACTAATTAGGGTTAGGGCTTAGGTTTAGGGTTTATCTTTTGTTTTTACTTTGCTTCTGCCAAGCTTTGAACTGGCGGCACAATAGCTGCAGCCAAGCCATTGCCGTTGACCATTTGGTTTACCAAAAGCACGTTCAAACTCAGGTGCTAAAATGATGAAATATAGTGCAATAGAAATCTGGACAAAATTTTTTCTGGCAATAAAAAATGAAACGTGTTTGGCATTTTTTTTGGCAGAGGATAGGAAATATGTATTACTCAGCTACTAGAACCATACTTTGTGTTCTTATTTATTGGTGTACATAAACTAAGTGGATTGATATAATTACTTAACGCTGTTACAGTGGAAAGTGTCAAATCATGAAGTATCTCTGTTATTCATTACATTGTTTGGCTTTTGTTGTGTTCACAGAAATTGGTCGCATCAAACCAGTGTATGGTGGGACGCCTTTAGTCTATAGATACAAAGTAAGCACACTTCCGTTCTCATGCATGCAATGGCAACAAGTTCTTTTCCGCAAAGCATGATTGCGCAACTGGTTCTCAACCTGCTTAAATCTCGTGACACCATTGCAGTGCTGCAGCAGTATATAGCTTTTGACGCATTTCTTCTCCAGCATTCACAAATATTTTAGCATTTATATTCATCAGCTGCATACGTCAATTACACAACCGTCGCTAGAAAGTCTTCAATAGGGGCCTTGACATTTTTGCAGGTGAGCTTGACATTCTAAAATTTGACAAACTCCATTGATTTATAGTGTTTCATACTTCAGTTGGGAGGCTTGGAACTTCGTTTGGTGGGATAAGCCTACCAACCCCCCCGTGACAACGGACTGGTCATTTAGCTGTTCAAGAATTGGACAACAACAGACTCTACCTCTTAAATGCGCAAAAGTTTTTGCATACTTTGGAAGTCGGTGTCTTAGAGCATACTCGATTTCGATCGAACGTGTGTTGGGGTATATCAGAAGTGTGCAAATATAAAAAGAACAATCATAATTGTGACCACGATGAAATCTTTCTCAACTGCAGCAATTATGCATTCAAAAAGCCCACTGCATACTGTGCACTTAGTACATAGAGAATTTCACTAGCGGTTTTGCCAGAAAGTTTTAAGAGCAGATGGTGTCATTGACCCAAAGTAGAGGCTTTGAACTTAACTAAAAAGAAAATTTTAAAATTTGTGAATTGAAGGACAGCAGACTTTTTATTTGCTGACTTAAATCTGTACATTATTGCAAAGAAAAAAAGCCAGACAAATGCACGTTTTATGATGTTCTAAAATCAAGGGGCATTAAATATTGAAATGTTCGGACTTGGTTGTTTTTTCCACCATAGGAAAATTTCTCGTTAGGCACCTGTCACAATAGCAGGTCAACTTCGTAAAGATTGTATTTTGTTGCTGTCACTCTGATGGTCATGCAGCGTGTGGAATTCTCGTGGAACACTGACTCCCATCAAGGAACAATGAGATGGTCACATAACAGTTGTGATAAATTTTTAGTAGAAGCAGCTAGGACCGTTGATCGTACTAAAAAGTAATACACAAAGCGAAAAGAATAAGGTGAAATAGCAGCTAGAAACGTGCAAGTGAACACAACATTGGTCCCAGCGCTTCAACCTTTACTTCATCTGCATAGTTAGCACGCTTGGACCAGCGTTGCATTGACTTCGCATGCTTCCCATTCAAAACTAGCATCTCAGGGTTTGCTGCCAACCCCCTTTGATGATTTCTAGTTGTGCCACTGCATTTGGCATTGTAAAAGGGCAATGGCTTGGAGTTTTGACAGGTATGAACAACAACAAAAGAGATTTATCATGAATCAGGTGTGTCAAAGCAGCATGTTTTTGCAATGAACTCTCTTGCGATTCGCAATTGCATCAGACTTGGACAACTACAAATTTTTTACCTTTTCTTGATTAGATTAGAATTAAAATCAGCAGATTTGCGAAAACCAGCAATTGAACTAAAATTCGAATTAGAATTACATTTACTCAAATCAAAGCAACTTTAGTCCTAGTTCAATTCATTTCCAAATGTGGATTCATTCTCATAGTCAAAAGCATGAGAATAGCAAAGATTCATACGCCATTCGCCTGCATAACAAAAGACTTGTTCTGATGGAGCTGATGTCGCTGCCAGGCCCAGGAGTTCTTGAGCAGCAACCTGCTTTTTCAATATCCTAAAACAGGAGTTCCCACCATGGTGCACATGTACCCCTAGGGGTACATTTGCTTACCTGAAGGGGGTACATTTAAGGGTATTGTTAATTATATCTATGATCATAAAATATTTGTGATAAAGCGGATCATTTTCAATAGAACGTTTAGATAAAATTCTATTAAAAATTCAGTGGATTTTTGTTATTTTACTCAGCCCTTCTGTCATAAGAAATTTTTGGGGCCATATCCTCATTTGTCTATGCTGAAGGGGTACATGGTCAGAGAGAGGTTGGGAACCCCTGCCCTAAAATATCACAGCTGACTGCCTGTCATAAGTACATGATGGCTATTGTGACTTCTGCGTGTGAGTGGATAGGCAATGTCATGTAATAATAACCATTGATAAGGCCACATAGTCCGTACTTTATACTGCAGCTGTGAATGAGAAAAGAAATTGATCGAGTTTTTACTGTTTTCGCATTTCAACTATTGCCAGCATCAGAGGGGGATCCAGCCAGTAAAGTTGGGGAGGAGCATTTCAATAATATTTGGGATTCAAGTCTCATAATCGCTTCACTACTGAAGGGAGATGAAGTGTAATTCACAATACTGCACTGACAAAACAATGGATGACAAAATGGCCTTATATCATGAATGCTGTTTTTTGAATTGTAAAACAATCTGGTAAATAAAGTTACTTTCGTAAGTTTTAGGGAGGCAATCACCACAATTGCTCCCCTTGCTAAATCCGCCCCGCCCCTGGGTGACATGGCACCTATGACCATTTTGTTGCACTTTAATTGCACAAAGATGCATTCTCATTTCATCTTTAAAAACACCATTGGACAAATTAGTAGTTTTGGCAAAACTGGAAATTAGTGCACTGAAGCTTTTAGTGAATTAGATTAGAATTAGTCTTATCGTCATTTTGCTCTAATTCGTTGAATTAGAAAACCAGAGTTATTTAGTTGTCCAAGTCTGAATTAATAGCTTGGTCTGTGATCTACGCGTCAAAATTGGTTTTGCCAAGAATGGCGGTGGTCACCTGACAAAGTTTGGTTTCGTTTTGTTTTGCCAAATATGTCCACTGTCACTTCCGTGACATCAGCTGTTTTGTCACGCATGAAGTGACAACCACCAAACCAGTCCATACACCCATCCTTGCTCAGAAACTACAAAACTTATATGCAGATTTGGATAGAACTGTTTGAAAGAACTCTTTGAGAAAATCAGCTACTGAAAGAGTGGAGTTAATAAAAGCTTTGAAGTCTTTCAACAACTTATTGAAAACTGACATAGTCTGCATTACCTAGAGTTACCTGAGCGGAGTAAAATTTGCAGTTAACTGCACAAGCGTGCTGCTTATTTTATTTCATAGTAGTTTTTTCAAAGGAAAAGTAAAGGATGTTTTTTTATGTAGGCTTTTGAAAAAATGGTGGGTTGTTTTGGGTTGCTGCCAATTTTATCAACCCTGATACTATCTGTTACCACATGTAGAGATAAGTATATCTCTGTACTGTTTTTTGAATGTGAAAGGGGAGCATTCGTGCGGAGACGAAACAATATTGTCCCAGATTTTCGGGCCTACATGCTTCAAAGACCTTTTCCATATTTGGTATGGGCCATTTGCCAAAAATCTGCACCCCTGGTTGCACTGTGCATTGCATGACAGTGTACGTGATTCACAGGGTGGAACAGCAGTTGAAGTCACAAAGGTTGCCAGAGTTAAATTTGTGCATGATATTACGTAACCGAAGATGATAAATGTCTTCCAGCTGGAGGAGGTTGAGCTTTTTATATAGTGGTGTTATCTTTGTCCTAAAAGAGCTGTATGTCATTGCTATAATTATCTTGCTGTGTAATACATATAATTCTGGCGTGTGTAACCAACCATGCAGCACTGCTAGGCCAAGTACACAAAACCAGATTGGTCCACGGGTCACAGCTGCATGTGTGTCAATTTCCTCAGGTTAGACCAGCAGTCAGCAACCTTTTTCGCACTGTATTTTGTGGACCAGCCCTCAATAAAATAATGAATGTTTTGTAGATGCAAATTTACAATCTTACAACTCATAAGTTATCATGATATTGATTCAATGATAGATCTGGGCTTGCTTTGCCGCAATAAGATACCCTGACCTGTAGGGATTATGGTGTTCAATGGCACCTGCAGTGTGTTTCTTATGTCAGTCGTTCCAGTTACTTTTGGACCAATTTGACCTTGGTTCTGCACGGCCTGGTGTTTGCCGACCCCTGGGTTAGACAACTTGCTGCCCACTCACAGAAGATTAGCAATACCTTTTAAAAAAGTAATGCTTGCATGTGGAACAACGGGGTCTGGATACCAGGTGGCAGGTGTGGCTGAACTGGCTTGGTCATAAGGGAAGGTAAACAGAAAACTGTTTTCCTCTTAGTACAGTAGAATTTGCCTAATTCGTCACCTCAAGGGGATTAGAAAAAAGTGATGAACTAGGCAAAGTTACGAATTATGCAAACAGATGAAAACTCATAAAAGCTTGTATATTTCGTCACAGTAACTTGTATACATACATAGTGCTNTTATTTGCAGTAAAATACAAGTTATGACAATATGGTTGAATACAAAGTTAATTCCTCTGCTCTATCTGGACTCCTCCATTTAATCAAGCACCTTTTAATCTTTAATAAACTTTTCTGCATTCTCTCAATGTGGAGTCAGATTGCGCTTTGCACCTCATGTATAAATTCGATAAATGAATTGTGAGGTGCAACAATTCTCAGATGAATTCCCACACGTACTAGCTGCTTAGACATCAAAAGCGAAACTGCAAATGACGAATTAGATGAACAAAACACTTCTAAAGGATAGAAAGAGGTGACGAATTAGATGAACAGAATTCTACACAAAAGATAGGGATTCTGCCGGGACTGACGAAAAAGTGACGAATTGACGAATTAGAAGAGTTCTACTGTATAATTTTAGGTTTTTTAGCATGGTGTTTTGTCAACGTAACATTGCTGAAACAAGCTTTTGGTTGATGTGTGTTCCACATCACCTTTTCATGAATAACTAGTGTAAAAAAACATTTTTTGCAAACAAACTTAATCAAACTTTTCACAAAAAAAAACAAAACCATTTTTTTTCATTTTCGCAAAAAGCTAAATCAACATGTGCAAATATATTCAATCAACACAAGCAAACTTTTTATGTGCTGGTCATTTTTGACCAGTCAGAATTTCTAGTGTCCACACGAAGTTTCAGATTGATTTAATGGGAGGTTTGCATCTGGCCATTTCCCAAGCACTTAATCCAGATTCATATTGATGGAAGTGTTGGCAATCCAAAGTTCAATGGAAGACCAGCGGGCCATATTCCATATAAAATCTGGAACTTTGTGCGGGCCACAAAACTTCAGCTCCCAGCCCCGGGTCACTTCTGACCTACGAGAAATGGGTTGCACACCCCTGCATTTAATTGGTTTAAGGTTGTTATGCCAACACCCCCCTAAGCACCAATAGCAAATTGCCATTAAATATAAACAAAACTGAAGTAAAGTGATTTTAGTGCACTATCACTTAGATACTGACATATTCGATTAAAAATTCCATTACTATGAGCAAGTTCTTTAAAGATGGGCTATATGGTTAGACCAAGTCAGCTTGTCATCAACGAATAAAATTGATGCCCTCACTGTGAGTAGGGGTAGAAACTGTTTGTTGCACCAAAGTGCCCAAAAATGCAGTTGTGCCACATTGCCAATGCATATTTTGGCACCATGGTACACGTTTGGTTCTGGTGCTACTTGTTTGAAAATGGCACTGGTACCAGCACTTGTTGAAAAGAACACTAGTACCATTGAAAATATTGGCACTGGTGCCAAATTTGGAAAAGTTGTGCCACCGGTGCCCATTTTGAAAAAGGTGTGGCACCAGTGTCCTTGGAAAATTAGTACTGGTGCTAAGTTTGAAAAGAAATCCAGGGTTTCTCAACTGGGGACCACAGGAAATGTTTAGGGGGCCGTAGGCAGACCTCTGCTCATGGCTTTGTTTCTTTTAGATGCTGATTGCCGAAACATTTTTTACATCAATTCTCAATATGTTGAATTCTGTGTATATTGTTAAGATTAATTCATAAGATGTGATGGATATTTACATCCCTAATCTTTCATACTATGTTTAGATATATTTAGAGTTGGAAAAAATGTACAAGTTTTATTGTGGAGTAAGAAGCCATAGGTGTTTGTTGAGTGTCTTTGAAAGGAGGCCACAAACCATGAAAGGTTGAGAAACACTGGTTTAGACCAGGGTTATGAAGTCGGAGGTTAATGTTTGACTCTGACTCCTAACTTCCAAAGGCTCTGACCTAAAAATTCTGACTCCGACTCCTTAACATAACATGAATGAAGCTTGGCTATCAACAATGGCCCGGAAGCGAGCTAAAATTACTTGGTTTAAGGTTGTTATGCCAACACCCCCCCAAGCACCAATAGCAAATTGCCATTAAATATAAACAAAACTGAAGTAAAGTGATTTTAGTGCACTAGAAATAAGCATTTTGTTATTGTCACTGGATACATGAGTTAAGGTTTTGAATTAGTCTATTTATTTAAAGAATAATTACTAATTATAAAAATTCATTGTGTTTACTATGAGTCGCTACTATAACGTGAATGAATTAAACAATAACAACATTAACATATGAACTACATTGCAAGAAACTTTTGTAAGTAGTATATAGCAAGAGCGAGTAGCTAGCTAGGGAACTATTGATATTGGATAATTTTTGGATTTTCTGAACATAAAACATCTACAAATTCTTAAGATTTATTTTAGCAATCAATGGAAATTGTGGCACACAACAAAAATTCTCTGTTTCAATAAAAGTTGCACCATATCAACAGGCACAAGTTAGGACATCTAACTTAGGAGTGCAATGTAAAAAATGATTCAATTGGACTTCAAGAGTTGGATAAAAAAATCCAACTCCTAGTGTTCTTAGGACAAAAACCTCCAACTCCTTGCGACTATACCTCCGCAACCCTGGTTTAGACCTCAAGTCTGCTACTTAAAAGTTGAAGGCTTATGGTGCTAGATTGTGAGTTTTATGGCCAATGTCTTTTTCAGTTTGTTGCAGATTAAACTAGATTTAATCAATTGAAATTTATGTGCCCAGTTGTGTTGGTGTATGGTCCTCCTAAAATTTTGCATGTTTGCAACAAAAACATTTACACAGTAAACTAAGGATTTTGTGCTTTGACTAACCCCAGTGATATGGGCTGTGTGTCCTAAATCAAACACACGAATAATAATAACAAAGTAAATAAACAGAAAAACCATGGTGTTCATCAACTTCAACCTTTACAATTTTGATGACTTATTTTGTTTTTTCTAATAAAAAATAAACGATTAGAAGCACATTTCATAGTTCAGTGAGACTCATGATGAGGTTCACACTTGTTTTTGTGTTACCTGGTTATATATTTACTGTAGTTCATTCGCATCTGGGTTTAATTTTAATGCTGTAGTACTGGGGCGTCCACTTTGAATTGAGGTGCGTGCCAGAGTTTTTCATGTAATCTAGTACTGTGCCATGTTCAAATAATTGCTGGCATTGTAAATGAACTTCCTACAGATTGGTAACAAAGTGTCATGAAATCAGACAGCAACACTGCAGTAGACTACTTTGTTACTAGCTTCAGACAGCAGTTAGCCACATGTAAAGAAACTTTTTTGGTTTAAATTACTACTATGTTAACATGACTAATTATTATTTAAGTGAAAGAGAAAATACCTAAATCTAATCACTTGCATACCATTTTCAAACCTATAGTGTGTGGTGTTTTGCAAGCATCCCATATGTTAAGTACCCCTAATCAAAAGCAATGCACCACAATATTTTGTGGCAGCACCAAGAGAATAAATGTGATCTCATTCATTTTCCAACATACCTGGCAATTCTGCAATGGAACTGTGAATTACCTTATTTTCTTAATACCGACAAATCTTGACAAATGTAGGAACTTTGCAGGGAACCTTTTGTGAACTGGCAGCCATTTGTGTCGTAAGTGAATGAACTTGTAACTTTTATTTATTTATTTTGTTGTGTATATAGGAGGGGTGGGCAATTAGCGACCCGCGACCACATGTGGCCCGCCACATCGTTTTCAGTGGCCTGCGAGAGCATTCAGAAAAAATCCTCAAATCTGAAATTTCCTCCAGCTTAGTGCTGAGGCTAACTTGTCAGAGACTTACTTTTATTTCCATTAGAAGGACGGCCCTCCTCTAAAAACGGTCTTCCAAAAGTGGCCCCTAAGCCAAATTAATTGCCCACTCCTGGTATATAGGTTTTATGAAAATATTTATTTGTGATAATCTTCAAGCTGCAGCTATAGTATACTAACAAAAAAATTTAACATGAGTGCTATTGATGGTAATGACCAAGCAGCAACATCAGATAGCGACGAATATGAAGACTTTTTGAAATCTATGAAGACCACAAAGACATTAAGCCAGTATAGATTATCAAATGGCAACTTGTCCGACTTCATTGTCAGTTCTGAGGGTGAATCCTGTGATTCACTTTCAATGGGCATCCATTCATTACAGAATAAACAAAATGCTGACAAAACATTTTACCCATTGCAGGAAAAATCCCTCAACAAATTTTGCAATGATGATGTGACAGAGAACAAGGAAGATTTAAAAGGTGCTTTGCAAACTGAAAAATCATATCCTAAGCATAAGATCTCAGCCTTTGGACAAACACATAAAAAAAAATCTGTTGCGACTCCAGTGAAACGAGTTGTCTTTTCGTCAGACAGTGAAAATGATGAAAATGTGTTTGGTCCTCCCTGTAAGGCCTTCACCTCCACAGACAATGAATCCCTAAAAAGGAAATTAGCAATGCCTGCTTTAAACTTCTCTGATTCTGATCAAGAGCCTGATTTGAATGTTCCAGCAGCAATTCCAATTTTAAATATGTCTGGAAATGACGATTCCGAATCTGAATTTTTGTCGCTACAAGATAGAGTTGCCAAGTCGCAAAATGTGCCATATTCTCTGAATACTCAAAAAGCAAAACAAGGCAACACGGGGTTGGGTGAAAATAACCTTCCTGTAGCTTCCACTGGAAATGATTTTTCTTTTGCCGATTCAAATGCGACTATTAATGGAATATCAAAGCTTTCATATCCCAAGATTACCAGCAGTGACAGAACTAATTCGAAAGCCAACGTTTTCACAGATTGGAGAACTCCTGTAGGCAGACGCATACCATCACGACTTGCCGTGACTGATCAAGTAAGAAGAAAACGCATTGAGTGCACTCTTGGCAGCTGCTTTTTGTCATCTTTGGATGATCCTGTTTCTGCAAACAGTGGAAAAGTTTTTAAGAATAAACGTGAAGAGCTTACGAAAAAACTAGTTCATTTGTACAATGAATCTGTGTTCCAGAACAAATTGCCAGGGAACCTCGCTGTCACTTGGGCAAAGCGACTCACCAAAACAGCGGGCGTGACGAAGTGTTCGAAAGTTACAGTGACTGAAACAGATGATAGTGGCAAGGTAGTAGTTTCAAAAAGGTATACGGCCGCAATATCACTCTCAGAAAAGGTAATTGATTGCGCCTCTCGTTTACGAGATACTTTGATACACGAAATGTGTCACGCTGCTGTTTGGCTTATCAATAACGCAAACGAAAGTCACGGACCGTTTTGGAGGTTTTGGGCTAAAAGAGCAACAACGGTCCATCCAGAACTCCCATCCATTGAACGCTGTCACAACTACGACATTAGCTTCAAATACATTTATCGGTGTACCAGGTCAGTGTTACTGGGTGTTAACGTTTATGCGGTTGTTGCATGGCAGTGATGGCTGAAGTCACATATTCAAACTCCGACTCTGTTCCTGTTGTAAAATTTTTCATCGTGATCCGACTCCGAAGTTTTTTGTAATTGAGAATCTGACTCATGTTCAAACTCCGCAAAGCATCTGTGCAGTCAAAAATTAAGCAACGTTTGTAATTAAGCAATGGCATTTATAGAGACCACGCAGACTCCTGCTACTGCCAAAAATAAAAAAAGTCACACCGGGTCCGGTTTTTCTAAATAATTTGACTCCAGGTCCAAAAAAAACTTGACAATCCTGCCAGAGTCGACTCCGGATCGCTGGCCACCTCTGTTACATGGGAACTAATTCAAGCAACCAGTGTTTCCTCACACGTTTCGGAAAAATGTGTTTTATATTTTCTAGATCTTTTTAAAATCACTATTCGTTTTACTATTACTACTAAACCTCTGGGTAGGCGCGGTGTTGAATGCGCAATTCACCACGAACGGGATGTGCGCGAAGAATAGCACCCATATGTAAGTGGTGTTAACAAGCAATAAGAGAGTGATCTCGTGTTATCTCTATTGTTGCTTGCTGCCCTTGTACGAAGCTTTGCACACTTGCCGCTCGGGCGTTCCGACCGCAACAGCATTATACCAGCCTTAGCTCGTGGAACCCCCTAATAACGTGGCCGCTAATGACAACACCCTCATAAGACCTCTCATCACTTACTTTCTTATTAGGTGACCTGATACTCCGGTTGGGAACCACTGAAAACGTGCGATCTGATGCTAAATACCCTGATGTGCTCAGGAGAAAATTTAGATATGATTGTTTTCTGCTAAAAAATTTCTCAGCAGCTCTTGGAAACACGACTATTCTCGATAAGCGTTCACACTGTTGCAATATGATGAAGTTGCTGCCTTAGTTTTTGGCGCGATTATTTATCATTGTTATGTTCCAACAAAATTAGCCTTAAAGGCCTGGTTTCAGAACAAGGTTGAACCTTCTTTGCTTTCACGGTACGCTGGTGCACAAATGTCTACAGCAGATATGTACAAACCGCGTCCCGCCGCGTTGTTTGGTGCGGCCCGCTTGGTTTTATTCATGATCCTGAAATGGTATTTCAGATGAAATGTATTCTTCAATTTTTCGTGCCACTTACTTCACAATCATTCACGAACAAAGAAATGTAACAATTTTTAAATACCTGGGAACCATAGACCACGAAGCGAATACAACTTTTCGCGCCATTTCTAATTGTCACGCTACAACCCAGATTCAGCTGTTTGTGATGTAAAAAATTTTCTTTGTGATCCATACACGAGGCTTTGCTGTGTAAAATTGTTCGAACAATTCGTCAGGACCTGACAGGCAGTTGTTCGTGCGAACTGAGTAGTGTTAGTTTTGATTTTAGCATGACTAGCTTGAGTAAAGTAGTTAGAAAGGATTTCAGTTGATTCGCCTGACATCATTAACTCAATTTATGATGCGATGTTGTTTGTGGCTTCGCAAATGTTGGTATTGGTTTTGGGATTGTAGGCAGAGTGATAAAAACTCGCAGCAGGACAAGGGAAGGGGATGTGGGAAGGGTTGGCAATCAATGATAATGATAATATTTGTTTTGCAGTTCATGAAAGCAGCACTTTTAGCTGAAATTTAATCTCAAGGTGTTCGAAAAAACAAAACATTCTTGATGAAGGGAGGATTCTTAACGACGAGTGGTTATTGAAGTATGTGGTTGTTCAACGAAATTAAAGGACTCTTTGCTTGATTTGCCGAAATAAAATTGCTTGTCTGAACATGTTTAACATGAAGCGGCACACAACTCCAGGCATTCAGTACAATACGAGGGAATTTTAGGTCAGTTTCGGGTGGATTAAGCCCATCAATTGAAGAAGTCATTGCAAAGGGAAACAGAAAATGATATCCCTTTGCAAAAACGACACTCAGCTTGGACTAAATTGAGCCTCAATTTTAGTGAAGCAATAGCACAGAAAGGAAAAGCCTTCAGTGACGGTGAAATAATATTAAAAATGCTTTGATGTCCGGAAGTTTTCCAGTTAGCATATTGCGTTTCAACTTGAAACAATGCGCATGTGCTGTGGAGATGAGAGTGTCAACTTTTGCTTATTTGGCTGTTTTCAGCGCCCACAATAGTTTTGCCTGAATAGTGATAGTGATGCTGTTTTGCAGTGAATTTGAAGTTGTAAGAACATACTGAAAAATGCTGTATAGCGCTTGTTCGTTGTCGCGAAAAGTAGCCATTGAGACTGTCAGGAATTTTGCTTTTGCAGGTATGGTAACCCCATCATATGTCTCATCTAATTCACAGTTTTTCAATAAGCCTGTCGCCGGCATGTGGTTGAAAGCTTGAAACAGAGAAAATTACACCATATACTCCGTACCTGTAGAGTGACCACTTCAACTAATTTTTTAAGGGAATGAACAAAGTTTCAAGTTTCATCCAATAAAAATTGATGCGGCCCGCGATAACTTTCCAAAATTCGAAATTGGCCCGCCAGTGAGAAAGGTTGCATATGCCTGGTCTACAGCTCTAGTGGCAATAAAGTCCAAATTGCAATCTTCGGAGAATTTCGAACATAAACTGGATTCCAGTTACTAGCATGCCAACAAAGTGTTCTGGCAAACAATCCGGCGTCTTCGCGGCAAAAGATCTAATATTATTAGAACCACCAAAGGCCAAAACGCTGTGTTACTCAGTCAATGAGTGGACCATCCTTGGCAGATGGAGATAATATTTCGAATATTTGAACCCAGTCACTCTCATACCACCGGACACACAAGAAGTACCTTTAAAGTAGTAAAATACTGACATTGCGACCGAAGTCTTCCTAGCTGTTGAAACACCGATTGCTGAGAAGGCTGCAGGTTATGACGAAATCCGGCCTGAACTGCTTACAAGCGAAATCTCTGTTCTGGCTTTATGAAGCCTTGAACAGAGAAGTTCATTGGCTGACCCATGTGTGCCTAATGGCATGGTGTTCTGGAATGGCACCGAAAGATTGGAAAAGTGGTCTGATCATCTCCATACACAAGAAGAGAAACAGGAGGGAATGCACTGACTAGTGACTACTGTTGCGATCGGAAATCCCGAGCGGCATGTGCGCAAAGCTTCGCACTGGCAGCAAGCAACAATAGAGATCATGCGCCGCAATCTCTCTTACTATTGCTTGTTCGCGCCATGTATAAGTATACTGGGTGTTGTTCTTCGCGCACATCCCGTTCGTGGTGAATCACACATTCAACGCAACACCAGCGGAGAGGTTGCAACAACATCCCTCCTTTTTACAACGAACCGCACCGATCGCACGTTCTTTGTGTGGAGGCTGCACACGGCACGACCTCTACATCCTGGTCACAGCACCATTTTGTTGCGATCGGAAAAGCCCGAGCGGCATGTGCGCAAAGCTTCGCACTGTGGCAGCAAACAGCAATAGAGTTCATGCGCCGCAATCACTCTACTATTGCTTGTTCGCGCTACATATATGTGGTGTTTTTCTTCGCGCACATCCCGTTCGTGGTGAATCATACATTCAACGCAACACCACCGGAGATGTTGCAACACTACTAGAGTCTTGCACGGGTTGACATTTTTCGCCCGCTCCCGCCCGGCAAACTTCTAACCCACCCCGCACTGTTTCCGTCCCAAACCTGCACCTGTCACGGAAAACCACTAAAAACTCATGCAACATGTTTCGTCGCTAGTGGCAATTTATTCAGTGGTTCATTTCAAAACCAACGAAAGTCTTGAAAAACACGAAAGGTGAAAAAGTGAAATCTAGTCAAACTTCAGCGCTTCTTCCTCAGAGCACTGTTAAAAAAAAGGATTTCGTTCACTGACGAACGCTTTTAAATTGCTCTTCTGCTATTCGCAACATGATCGTAGATATCAAACACTCGTTCATTAGCATCGTTGGTTGCCATCACGCATAACGTACTGTATTTCCTGCAAGACCACGAGGCCTAGAAACTCCAATCTGTGGTCTGGTCACCACTGAATGTCTCTACACCAGCTATGTCAAACTCGTGGCCCGCATACAGCCCAGTAAGCTTTTCATTATTGTCTATGTACAATGCAACGACAGGTTGACTTTAATTTTATAATATCAAACTCGACATTTTCGATGCAATGGTCTTTAGTTCCTGTTTATCATGTACTACGCACTGGTAGATTTCCACGTGTCCACTGACACCTCGGTGCAAACCTGATTCTAGTTTTCTGATTTCTACTCATATGTTCCTCTGCACTAAACTGATTTCTAACTATACCCTTTGTTCTTCCCTTAACACTAAATTGGCCCATGAAGGCATATGGGCAATTTAGTGTTAACACTTGCGTGGAACAAACACGAATGGATTTGCTAAGATGAAAGTAAGCTATTCAATGTGCGGCCCTCACGAAGATATTGACCATTTTTGGCCCAGTAAGGCATTTCGGTTGGCATAGCTGCTTTACACCTTCGTACCACAACCTCTCTGTGGCGTTAATTTTTTTGCTTATGTCGTTTTCAAATGCATTGGTCAACATCCGGTTACCCGCACAAATTATTATCCCGCACCCGCCCCGCAGCAAGTTCAAACCACAACCGCACGCATAACTTTGCGGATACCCGCAACCCGCGCGGGTTAACCCTCCCCGCGCAGGAGTCTAGTGACTACCGAAGCATCTCTCTCCTTAGACTCGTTGGAAAGGTATATGCTAAGTGCCAAGAAAAAAGTTGACACGAAATTGTTGAACCAAACCTGGATGATACCCTGTGCGATTTTCGTGCCAGCCGTAGCACTACAGACCAATTTTTAACTCTCCAGCAAATTTTGGAGTTGATACACGGATTGCTAAGGCAAACGTAGTTCTGCCTGTGCTTTATCACTCCGCAGTCACAAAATGGGAGCTTTTAAACACTGCGAAGATGTCAATTTTTAAATCGGTTTTTTGTTCAGATCCTCACCAATGTTGGTCATGAAATTTCGGCAGTGTTCCCTCTAAGAAAATTTTACACTGAATAAATGTTGATGTTAGTGAATATCAATATTTTCAGGCTGAGCTAGCAGAGTTCTAAATGAATCACTCACAAACTTTGTGAAATGGTAGAAAGGTATAAACTCTTATCAAATTACGAACAAAGTATACATTCAATTCAAATATCTCCTAAAAGTGCTAAGTGATATGCACAAATTTTCTGCTTCTGCCCAATGAAACGTTAATGATATTTTACTTTGAAATTTGGAATGTTGCAAGTGCGCGAGAATGAGATTTCAGTGCGCAAATGATCTGGTGGTACTTTGCGCACCTTAGAGGGATCATTGATCTTAAGTGATGACTGCAAGCAGCAGAAATGGGGGTTTTGCGAAGAGTGCACGGCGTGACGCTTCGCCACAAAATTCGTAGCTGTGAAATTCGTAAAACCCTGAATGTCGAGTTACTGCTCCTTTGAATAGAGGAGTCTCGCTAGCTACGCCCACGAGAAAGGGGCCCAAACGTCGACCAAGGGCCAGATGGTGTGACTACATCTCCGATCTTGCCTGGTCCCGTCTTGGTGTGCAGTCAGTAGTAGTATCACAGGTTGCTGATAATCGTGAGGTTTTTCGAGTCCTGGTGCACCTGCGACCTACGCCGGGTGTGGTGCATCTGCAACATACCCTGGGTGTGGTGCATCTGCAACATACCCTGGGTGTGGTGCATCTGCAACATACCCT
>JGI24159J19872_10003648_pt1 | contig 19285 bp, 16 predicted proteins | sample Ectturendosymbi4_FD_19872 | JGI IMG/M metagenome (IMG submission 19872) | reverse complement strand
GTTTGAATCATCGCAAAAAGACGAAAGCAGATGGCAGTTGACTGATTCCTCGAAAGCATACAGAAACACTAGTGCTTTTAAGTATCAGATATATGATATTGTTGCAACCTCTCCAATGGTTTTGCGTTGATTGTGTGGTTCACCACGAACTGGATGTGCGCGAAGAACAAAAATATGTATGCGTGACGCGAGCAAGCAATAGTAAGAGAGATTGCGAGCATTGTTGCTTGCTGCCACGGTGCAAAGCTTTGCGCACATGCCGCTTGGGCTTTCCGATCGCAACAAAATGGTGCTGTGACCAGGATGTAAAGGTCGTGCCGAGTTCAACCTTGACACAAAGAATGTGCAATAGGTGCGGTTCATTGTAAAAAGGAGGGGATGTTGTTGCAACCTCTCTGGTGGTGTTGCATTGATTGTGTGGTTCACCACAAACCGGATGTGCGCGAAGAACAAAAGTATGTATGCGTGGAGCGAGCAAGCAATAGTAAGAGATTGCAAGCATGATCTCTATTGTTGCTTGCTGCTATGGTGCAAAGCTTTGCGCACATGCTGCTCGGGATTTCTGATTGCAACAATATGAATTGAAAAATATGTTATATTTAGATGCACACCATATGACAAGTGCATATGCAATTTGTTTTGAATCATGGAATTGTATGGCATTGAAAACGATAATGAAATTTGTATGTTGCACACAGAAATACAATGCATAAACATCTGGGAACATGAACAAGTCAGCCAAGAAGCTGCATTTTCGTGCAAAGCCATGCACTCACACACATATCCTAGTTCAGGGGTTTCCAACATTTCTGTGAATATGTATCCCTTCAACATTTTGACAGATGAGCATGTACCCCTAAAATTTCTTACGACAAAAAAGGCCGAGTGTAATAACAACGATCCATTGAATTTATGACAGAAGTTTTAGAATTTTAGAACAATTAAGGTAGACTCCATTTTAATGTCTCAAAGTTAATCTTTTTGCAGCTGTACAAGACGTGTACCTCGGGTTGGGAACCCTTGTCCTAGTTGTATGTATTCCTTGATCATCGCAGCCAACACATGTAGTTGGTGGTACACATTCCACAGCAAGAACGCTCACTAGATTTTGTATATTTAAAAAATAGTCATTGTATCATTGTCCTAAACAGTGGTTCTCACCTGCGGGTCTGTTTTCTTGCGCTGAGACATTTTGGTCATTTGTCTGTAATTGCTATTAAAAAATAGCAGTACTAATAGTATTAAAACTCACTGTAACAGTATCCACTACCCCACCTTTTTAGAAATTATGCCCGCGTTCACTTAAAATTCTTTTCTGCCATTTAAAAAAAGTTAGTGACAAAAAACAGCTTTAGGTCCATGGATCTCCATGGCTCTTAGCATTCTGTACATGTTTGTTGAATCCTTTGAAGTTGAAGTTTCACTTTACATTGTATAATATTTTTTTCTGCCATATGTCATTACTCATTCTTCACTGACCAGACTATTTGATGCAATGGTTTGGTTGAAACTGCTGCAATGTATCAGTACCTTCATTGTTATGTCATAATTTCATAAGAGGATTGCTATAATTCCAAAGCAAGTATCAAGCTGTTCCTGGATCAAATCTAGCAATACAAACTACTTTCAGCGTAGTTAGGCATTTTGTTTCAATCCTAAAACCAATTTATTTTGTGCAGACTGGTTTGTCAATTAGACAAAGAGTACTGTTTATTTGCATAAAGAACTCTTTTTCAGTGAGTGCAACTTTTACACAAACTTGTTGAATTCGACAGCCTTATGCATTACTGGGGCACTGACCCGATAACCTTACGGTTCCTTCAGTGCCCTGGCATCGTTGCTCTAATTGTTTTTTATTGCTGGAATACTAATTATCGCCAAATAAAGTGAACTCAACTCATCTATTTGCCTTTGTGCAGCTAGACGTTCTGCTCAGGAAGACATCAAATTAAAGTGCTGAAATAATAAGGAAAATGCAATTACAAATTGCTAGACTTGTTTGTGAGTTGCAACAGCAGGTAGCTCATTAGCAATAAGTGAAATTACTGTGAATGAAATAACCTTTCATTTATAAACTATTTATATGAATTGATTTGTGTGCATTGAAAATAAAAACCTAGATGTTGTGCTTAATGACCAGTGATCATCTGAGACAATGAGGATTACTGCATTTCTTACAAATAATTCATCAAACAAATTCCTGATTGATTAAAATAATATGTACCGACGAAACAATGTTTTGGGAGCAGTAAAAGCAGCCTGCCACGACAAAAGGATTGAGAGCCATTGCTCTAAAGGAAGTGGCAATCACAAAGCCTGATGAAAACTTCTCGCAGTTCATTACTGCTATATGTACACCAGAGGCTGTAACCTCCAGGGTACCAAGGGTTTGTCATTCTCATCGGAAAATGTTCACAAGGTGAGATTTCAGTTGAACACCAATTCTGAAAATAGCATTGAAAAACATGTTGGTGGACCCATTATGATGCCCTGACGATGAATATATATGCATGAAAGCTGTCATTGGTGAGTATTTACGAAGTTCGTGCAATGAAAATATTTCACCTGGTGCAAGGTACCTTCAGCCTTTGTCATTGCATTTGCAGACACAAGGTTTTAGGATTAAGGTTTTAGCATCAGTGTTTAGGATTAGGGTTTGAAGGTAGGATACAATTTGGATTTAACCCTAAACAATGCAATAACTCAGCAGTTCTCATGCAGCGCTACCGCTGCCATTTTGTGGATGTGCATGGTAGGGTAGGCCTACTTTATATAAACAACATTTTTATTGAACATTCCTTCATAAATATTCAACAACAATGGCTTTCATGCATGTATTTGTTGCCAGTGCATCGTAAAAAAACATCAACATGTTTTTAATGCTATTTTCCAAATTGGTGTTCTAATAAACTTTGACCTGTTGCTGATGACCTATTTAGTCATTTACAGAATTTTCATGTTACAGTTCTAAAAGCTTGTGAAAATTAAGCAACCACACCTGAGAAAACAGGATGCTAAGTGGCAAATTTATTTTGGTGTAAATCAATCATTCATGGTGTGTCACACATATACTTGTCACATGCGTCTTGTCTAAAAATTTTATGTTGAACCACCCAAAATTTCTAATAACACACACACACTGTGAATTATACACTATGGCATTGCTATTGACACCTGAACCCCTAGCACTTAGCAGTAGATTTGGTTTGCTTTAAACTTAGTCCACAAAATAGAAAAAATAAAACAGTGATTGTGGTGATTTAGCTTTGGGTACTATCGTATCAAAGTGTGAATGCCTGCCAATTACAGTTTCCCACTATTGCTGTCAGAGAAAGAAATTGGCAAAGAAACAACATATCTCCTGTTTTCAATTACAGTTAAGACATTTTCAATTTTTTATGCCCGTTTTTCCTCTGGAGGGGTTGCGGGGGCAGCAACCCTAGGAGGACTCAAAACATCTCACGGTTTTCAACAGCCTATGATAATTCTGCTGTCTCCACTCAAAGATGGGACCAAGAAAGGTGATAATTCTAATCACACTAACACCGCCGGATCCTGAGTCGACCTCTGGGCTGCTTTCCTATGGGTGTAGCTATCAAGACTTGCCTCGCCACACTTTCCTGAGGTAGTTTGATAAGTGGCCAAACCATGATAGCCTATGTTTATTTTTTTGGCCATAGACTGAATTTTTTTAATGACCAAAAAGAAATTTTGTCAATTCGATTATAATGTCAAAAAATATAGACTAGTCACTAGTAAATACTGTTATGGTGAGTTTTAATATTAAATATAGGACAAATGACCGAAACGTCTCAGCAAAAAAACACCAATAGTAGAGATCTCTGTCTATTTGGAGAAGTGGCTCAACATTTGGGGCTATTGCTAATTTTGTTTTTCTATGCTGTGGTCAAAGAAAACATTTTAAATTTTTTTAACTCGTGCGAAAATTTCTACTACATTTAGCTTCCTCATAAATATTTGAGCCTAAACGTTTACCTGAATGCAAAGAATTTGTGACACAGTTGAAACACTGGCAAACTCTATTAATTCCTCTAATACGTAAAGTACAATTACTTTATTATTCTTTCAAAGTTATGTGCTAGCCACACAAGTGTTGACAGCTGTGTGCATCAGCATACCGTAGAACAGTAAACATGAACATAGTGTAACATACTGAAGCCCTTAAGTTTATTTTTTTCATACAGTGGAGGTTGAATGCCTCTGATTGGTCTGATCCACATCTCCCATAGTTTTTGGAAAAGTGACCTATTTATCGTAATTCATCTACACGCATATTTCACATTTTCTAAAAAAGCATAATGCAATGGATCTTTCTTTAAAATTTGTCATCAACGCTTAGTTTTGTCTTTTGTGCAAGTTTCCATTTGTCAACTTTAGACGACATGAAAGTAACAGTTAAACATATGAGCAACTGCTGGTAACTGTTTTTTTTAAGGTTTGTGTACCGTTTTTTCAGGTTTGTGGTAGCTCAAGAAGAGTTTGAAACAATCCCAAGAAAAAATGTTTTCCTCCTGAAAAAGGTTTCCCTTCGAAAGAACCGGAACCACTAATCGACAAAAAACTTTTTTACTGCTTGATGTCAGTAGTTTATGGAAATCTATTGCTACATGTCATAAAAATGCAGAAAAATCATTATGCAAAAGGTCGATTAAAGTTCACCCTATTGCTCTGTATTTGCGGTTTAAAGTCACCCATTGATGCAAAGCTTTGATATGAGGAAATTGCCTCAGAAAAATGTTTGCACGAAAAGCCTCGAGGTTTTATTTTAAAGCAAAATGCGATGCTACTCTTGGGTACATTTGAATTTTCATGGAATTGGAAATATCTTTGCGGTTTTTGCTGTAAATCCTGATTGAAACTCTCAGCCACAACCAGGGCTGTGAAACCGGAACTGAAATTTTAGGCTCCAGCTCCAGGCGTCAAAATTTTTTGGCTCTAGCTCCAACATGTACAAGTTATTGGCTCCGGTGTTGCAACCACTCCGCTCGCGTTGCGCTGAAACGCGGTTTACCACCAACGGAGTGTGCGCGAAGAAAAACACCCATATATATGTGGTGCTGTGACCAGGATTGGGACGAAGCGAGGTGAGTTTTCTACCGGGTGGTTAAGCCTCAGCGCTTGATCACAGGACTCTCCACGTTGGAAGAAGCGATCACCTGTTCAAAAAACAAAGAAAAAACAGAAGGACAAATGACCGAATTCTGCCACCAAAACTCATTGCTTTCTGCCACCAAAAACTCTTTTGCTTTCTGCCACTGATTCTTCCACCAAAACTCTGCATATGGCTTGTTCAAAAAACAGAAATCAAGGCGCACCGCGAAGCGTAGTAAACAGGACGTAACGCGCAGCTCAGGTGTAGTCTTAAACAGGTGATCGCTTCTTCCAACGTGGAGAGTCCTGTGATCTAGCACTGAGGCTTAACCACCCGGTAGAAGACTCGCCTCTCTTCGTCCCAATCCTGGTCACCACAGCACCATTTTGTTGCGATCGGAAAGCCAGAGCGGCATGTGCGCAAAGCTTCGCACTGTGGCAGCAAGCAACAATAGAGTTCACTCGACGAGATCATTCTCGTCGTCACCGTTAGCAAGCACAGTCGACTGTTATTATTGGAGGTCACTCACCAAGATCACTCTATTATTGCTTGTTCGCGCCACATATTTATGGGTGTTGATCTTCGCGCACATCCTGTTCGTGGTGAATCACACAATCAACGCAACGCCAACTGAAAGGTTGCAACACCGGCCCCGGAACGATTTGGTCCATTGAAAACTAAACCAATGTAAGATTTGTACAACTCGCTTTTCCCACAAACTATGTCTGTTGAATCGGAACCCAAATTTCAGACTCCGCCTCCAGCCATTCAAAAATTCTTGGTCTCCGGCAAAGATATTAGCAGCCCAAAGCTTATAGATCTCCACAGCCCTGCTGCTGGTCACAACAGCCCTGCTGCTGGCCACAATCGAATTCTATTGAAGATGTTGTTTATTGTGAGGATCGCGCCACTCGTAGACAGATCCTCATTTTACTTGAGTTGATTTTATTTCATTTGGTGATAATTGGCACTACAACAAGAAACAGCAAATTAGTGCGAGAACTCCAGAGCATCCAAGGTACAGGAGGGTTGTCGTCGAGTCGCTGCCGCTCAACAGTAAACGGTAAATAGGTTTTGTCGCTGCCCAGATTCAACTCGTGGCGTTGTTTATGCGTGGGAAAGAGCTGAAAAATGATCAAAAGTTCTTTTAACAAAAACGATCAATTTTATGAGAACATTGCCCAGTAATAGATTTTACCAAATAAGTGGCGAGGTGTTGACGAAAAGTTTATGAAAGGCGATTATTTAAGGATTGCTTCGTCCGAGGGGAATTACGATCCTGCCAACAAACAACTCTTTGCAGATGACCTGCGGTGTTTTTTTACATTTTCAAGCCGCGGAATAATTTGCCGATCAGCAAAAGCAGTTTTTTTAAAGGAAAATGTTAGGTACCCGGTATGAACCTGTAGCGACCCGATTTCGCTGATTTTAAGGACCCGATGATAATTTTCGTTGATTCTAGGGACCCGATTTTCAATTGTCGGAACCCGAATCGGGTCCCTAAAACACCTTAAAAAGTCTCCACGGGTTCAAGTTACTCAATTAGTAGCAAACCAGTAGAAAAATTCATTACTGGTGTCACTTCAGAAACTTTGTTTTGTCATCACAATCAGAGCTGCGGAGCCGTCGTAAAACTGCTCTGGTACCGGAGTTTTTCCATTTCCTGAACATATCTCCGGCTCCGGAGCTCTCTTTTTCATAACATGGCCCCAGCTCTGGCTTCTGTTCGTTTTTGCACACTAACATTTTCAATTGTCATGGTGTGCCTCAAGTTGACTGGAAAATGAATTTGTCTAGTACACAAAACTACGAGAATATATCACACTTTAATGTTTTTATAACATTTTTTTTTCTGAGAATGCGCTTCGCGTAAAGTCATATTCCTCATGCTTCTTCTTTGTAATGACACACCCAGTTTGTCAGCCATTTCTCCAAGTGAACATGTGAATGCCGGCGAAGATAACATTGGAAGAGCTATACCGTTGTCCACGACCAATTGAATCAGATGCTTAAAAACTTTTTGTGTAGTCATTGACATAATAACTTTTTCAGGGTGAATACATTTTGACAGCGTTTCCATTTTACATGTAGCATTACTTGTCGTCGTTTGACTGGTCTTAGCTCCGTCTGTTTCTACGACACGTTTGAAAATGCCAACATGATGTCTCTCGAGGTGGAATTCGAAATTGAACGTTTTTGCTGCCAGTTTGGCTCCACAATCATCTTAATTTTTTCAACTTTACAGGGAAATTTACCTTTGACTTAGTTAAAGTGGATGTAAACATCTGATTTGTTATCTTTTGCACTCATAATAAGCAGTGATGAATGGCAAAGAAAAGTACAATTTAACCTGCAAAGCTTAGGAGAAAATAAAACTGGTTACCATATTGAAATAAAACTGGTCACCATATTGAAATAAAACTGGTTACCATTGGTTACCGTACTGAAAACGTTTCCACAAATGAAACTTCAAGGAAAGTTCACATTTGTTTACATTGCATTTTTATACCCTCATGAAAATGGACGTCCATGCAAAACAATGCCAGTATGTTACCAATTAGTTATAACTTACCTTTCATGTTATGTTAACAAACGTAATGGTTCCTAATAAACTTGCCAGTAATCTAATAAGCCTTGCTGGTAAGCCTAATGGTTTCTAATAAAAAATCCTACTTTGCAATGATGTGCTGCGCATTTGACGCTCAGACCTGCAATGCTATCTTACCTGTGTCATACACTCTGCTACAGCATCAGCATGACCATACAGCTACCAAAGATATGGATATTGAATACCTGCTGATTATAGCTTAGTTCTTTATAGATCACCACGCTGTTACAGATCTGGTTTGATTATTCTGGGTTTGATTATTCTGAGTGACTAGAAAGTAAGATGTGGTGGCTGTTTGCAACGTTTCTCTTTGGAGCTTGTAGAACATGTGGCGTGTTATAACAAACAAATTATTAAAATATGTCAATGTTTCGCTGAAAATTTCTTGTCTTGCTGCTGCGGTAGAAATTTAATAACCTTACGCCAGGCCAGAGAAACTGCTATTTTTGGTGCCATACCATTGTTTGCACTTGCAGCTAAGATTAGAATAATAGAGTTGAAAAGGTGGTATGCATGAAGCATAAGCTCTCTGTAAAAACTTTAGTTCCTAAACCATTTATTTTTATCTGTAGGTTGAGACGACATTATGGTAGTTTGGATTACACAGAATTCGAAGAATCGGGTCATAGAACAACCGTTGAATTGAAATCTAAAACCTCTGCACGGGACCCTTTAATCTTTACAAAATATTTGGTTGGTGGATTTAGATTTCAAGAAGCGACAATCATGGGGCCGATTGCTATCATTAGCAATGGTGTGTTTGGATGGAACGTGAGTTCTCATAATCTGTGCGTAATTTTTTGTCGTTTGTACATTTTCGTTCCAGTTCTAACTTTCTGGACCTTCTCCTCCCATACTGCTGGTCGTCCAGATCATTTCTTTCTCCAATAACAACCTTCATTTTTGAAGTTTTTGTGCCATTTGCAAATCTGTATCGCAACTGGTACTTTTCTACGGAATTCTTTCACAAATGCACGCTGCACAGCCTTGTCCGACTGTATTTAAGCATACGGTACTAACACACAAAACGCCTTTTGTATTCATTTATTTATTTATTTGCGTCGTTGATTCAGACTCATGGACCCCATCACAAGGGTAATCGAATAACAATAGAACACAATTATTTAGTCATAGCACATTACAGAGTAGGTGTTAGTTGATAAACACAGTCAACACTGAGAGAGCAACACAATGAAACATCGCACCAGCCATTCCGACATCCACTCATTCGTACGTGCAGGAATCCGGCAGTGGGAGAAAAATAAAGACATTCTAACCAGGGGCGACTCCAGATCAACAGCGTCACTCGGGCTCATCACGTATTTTGCATTCAATCCATATTTCAAGTCCCAACTGACTCATTCTTCGTACCTAGCACTATGTCTTCATTTGTAATTTAAGGGTAAAAGCAATGAAAAAAGCGTTGCATGGCAAACTGATCTGCATGTCGCACTTTTTACTGACTGAATGCAACCGTTGGATGCTTGCGTCACTGAAATTTTTATTTGCTCTCATGCTGGCTGTAGCACTACTGTTGTTATGTGACGTTAGTTACGTAACAATAAATGAGAAGTTCTCATGAGAACTCATCGATTGTTGCGCAACATACGTCACAGAGCAATGATAACGCCAGTTCGTCCTCTGCGTACTAGGATCATTTATATTAGCCCGAGTTACTGGACAGTTTATCATTCGTTTGAAATTATTCTCGAATGGGATTGTCCATTGGATTGGAATTCAAAATCAATGTTCTATGCAATTTCATTGCTTCAAAAACATTCAATATGATGTATTATATTTTTTAAAATACTCAATTGCAGACAGGCCCGTAACCAGCTTGGGACACCAGGAGGGGCGATGAGTTTTCTGAGAGGGGCTCAAATTTTTTGAACTATGTCCAATAGTTTCAAACTATATCCAACCCATTTTTCCAGGGGAGGCGAAAATTTTTCAAGGGGGGCGAAGCCCCCCCTGGTGACGGGCCTGATTGCAGATGGCAGCTCTAGCTCTAACGGTCACGGTTGAGACCGAGCAAAGGCCGGTTTGCAGCAAACGTGACACGAGGCGGAATTGCAGCGCGAGAGTTGTTTCTAATTTGCATTTAGCCCAACGGCTAACTTGCCTTTGGCAGAATGCAAGGCGCGACGCGCAGCGCAGTTGAGAAAAAAAAAACAGAACGCAAGGCGCGACGCGCAGTGTGCTAAGCTTCTAACTGCAAAGCTTCGAAATGCTACTATTCGTAAACTTGCTAATGTTGCATTCTGTTTTTTCTTCAGCGTTAGTCACTGCAGGCAATGCTGAAATTTTGTTCGAAAATCGCCAGGTAATATGTGAGCGATAAATGCACTCGGGGCCAGGCTGCTCCCAAGGTCGGGACAGTCACCTAAAATTGCACTGCTAAGGCGCGGAGAAATAGTTAATCTCCCAGTGCTCAAGCAGGAAAACTCACTTTCCCAGCATGTAACTTCAGAGATTATCACCTTTGGTAACACTACCGCTAGTTGTAACACTATTTTGGTTTTGCTCGGGAAGTTACTATGGACCTCTTTGTTTCTACGAACGTAGAGTAGAGCCAGAACACTGACACGCTATTATACCAAATGGTTCGCTTTACTCTTAAAGCATTGTCAATGGTAAAGCCTACTACCTGCATCAAGCTGAGCCAAGCTGTGGAAGAGGCAAGCAAGGACATTTTCACATTATTACATCACCGTAACCAATTATTATTATACAAAGATGAAAATTACGACCAGTAGCATTGGAGAGAAGAGAATAGTTAACATTAGAGTTCTTTGTTGCTGGTGAAGTAGACACGTAAGAATTTATCTCTTTAGATCTGCTGATTTAAACAAAACTATCTTTAAATACTGTATATGTGGTGATTACACGTACAATCTCCAGTTTGGTACCAACTGTCCAGCGTGTACACAGTGAGCACTATTTTTCAGCNTGTAATTAACCTGCAGAACTCCTCGCCAGAGGATGCGGTGATGGCATCTGGCCTAGGTGCCTTTAAGAGGGGGTTGGACAAAATTTTTGAGAATCACTGCAATAAATTGTTGATTGAGGGAATAGCTATTTTTTAGTGTTAGCTATTATTGCATAGGAATAGCTTTGAACTGGGTGCTTCATTTTTTTAAAATTATGTGTTTTTGTAGACTCCAAGTTTTAAACACCAAAAAATGAGCGTAGCGAAAAAAGCAAAAAAAGACAATTGAAGATCATTCCAAGAGGCCTGGACAGAGTCATCTGGAGTGATTGAATGCAATGGGAAAGCATTAGGGCCACATATTCCATGTGCTGAAAGTGTTGGAGCTTTGTTATTGTGTATTTCTTTTAAGACAGATGTTAATTCATGCCTTGTTTTTTCTAACCCAAAAGCTCTGTTGGCCTAATCGCGATAAATTGCGGAGTTGGCACTTAGGAATACATTCGTGAGTTTAGGGTTGCCGTTTGGGCACTCGGTCTACACAAGGTTCGCCATCCTTGGTATAGGCCTTGTACAAAGCAAGCTCACGTTCTTACATTTTAAATCGCAATCAGAGACAATGGGCTGAGCCCGAGCGGCGAAGTCGCCCATGATTCTGACATCAGGTTCTGAAGGAAGTGCGCAAACTGTGGCCTTCTATAAAGATATGTACGGCCATGCACACTGCACATGCCATTTAAAATATTAGTTAGGCAGCAGCGAGGCAGCAACACACGAATCTTCACAGCGACCGTGGATTAATACAAACAACTGTTTGTTTACTGCTGTTTTTTTGCGGCCATAGACCGAAACGTTTTTGAAATGACCGCAAAAAAGTAATTTCGGTCAGAATATTTGAAAATATAGGCTGAAAACACTGTTGTGGTGAGTTTTAATATAACTGTGAGACAAATGACCGAAATGTTTCAGTGACCAAAATTTCTCAGGAAAAATGACCGAAGTGTTTCAGCGAAAAAAAAAGGTTTACTGCACTAAGATACTTAGTAGAAAGACGGCCAAACAGACGTGTGGAACCAGACTAGGCTCAGTGTGTGGAAGCAGAACAGAAGCAATGCAAAAAAACTCACTGGCAGCCGTAATTCACAAACATAAACGTAATGTGGCCGGAAAAAGGCTGTGCATCCTTTTTCTGAAGTAAATGGCTAATGAAGTCGGATGGGGATGCTCAGCGGCGCACAGAAGCATGTGGATTGTTTTGATCAAGGTATCACATGTTTCTGCATTTGAATTGAAGTGAACGCCACTGATATAACAGAAAATATAAATGCATGAAACACAAAACGCAAACTATTCAATTGTTCCTAATCTACAAATGCTGTTAAAATTTGAGATAATTAGGAAAAAATGATCAAGTTCATAGATAAAAATAATGATAACAAAATTTCGGAACACCCTGTATCATACTACGTCGTAAAGTCGCAAAAGTTTTTCGGGTGTAACGTGCAGTGAAGGTTGACATCACATATTCCTCACTCTGTGTTCTTTTATCTGAAAACACCCACACAGTTTTGACTGTTGCGGATACGGTTACCTGCTTCATGTTATTTGATCGTGATTCTATGTTTATACTCATGCGGCTTCAGTTTGGTATGAACCAGTTGCAACGTCATGGTTTGGTGTAAACCAATCACAAGGTCATAGTTTGGTGTGAACCAATCGCAATGTCGTGGTTTGGTGTGAACCAATCACAAGGTTATGGTTTGGTGTGAATCAATCACAAGGTCCTGGTTTGGTGTGAACCTATCACAAGGTTATGGTTTGGTGTGAACCAATCACAAGGTCATGGTTTGGTGTGAATCAGTCGCAATGTCATGGTTTGGTGTGAACCAATCACAAGGTTATGGTTTGGTGTGAATCAATCACAAGGTCCTGGTTTAGTGTGAACCGATCACAATGTCGTGGTTTGGTGTGAACCAGTGGCAATGTCATGGTTTGGTGTGAACCAATCACAAGGTTATGGTTTAGTGTGAATCAATCACAAGGTCCTGGTTTGGTGTGAACCAATCACAATGTCGTGGTTTGGTGTGAACCAGTGGCAAGGTCATGGTTTGGTGTGAACCAATCACAAGGTCATGGTTTGGTGTGAACCAACCACAAGGTCATGGTTTGGTGTGAACCAATCACAAGGTCATGGTTTGGTGTGAACCAACCACAAGGTCATGGTTTGGTGTGAACCAATCACAAGGTTATGGTTTGGTGTGAATCAATCACAAGGTCATGGTGTGGTGTGAACCAGTCACAATGTCATGATTTGGTGTGAACCAGTCGCAAGGTCATGGTTTGGTGTGAACCAGTCGCAATGTCATGGTTTGGTGTAAACCAATCCCAAGGTCATTGTTTGGTGTGAACCAATCACAAGGTCGTGGTTTGGTGTGAACCAGTCGCAAGGTCATGGTCTGGTGTGAACCAGTCACAAGGTCATAGCAACGTATGGTGGTCAACCAGTGATTGCCTGGTTCCTTGTTCTTTTGTTTCAGAAATGTTGGCAAATCCCAAATAATAGTTGTTTTAAGTCTCTGGCGATATATATGTTTCAGGCAGCTGAACGTCATGTGAAAGTAATGTTTTTGCTTTGTACATTGCCATGCAGAAATTATTCTTGCTTCATCGAATGCGACATGAGTATATGCAAAAAGATTTGTAATCCCTGATGATTCACCTTTGATCTACTGCAGGTTGCATGTTCTAACCCAGGGTGGTCCAAGATTGCGAGCATGAAGGGGCACATTACGGTTTGAGGAAAGATTTGCGGGCCGCAAAGAGAGGAACTCACTTGCAATTAAAAGACTAGTTTTCTGTTCTAATAAACTTAATCTTTGCTGCACGCCTGACGCAATTTTTGATTCTAGGGTAAATTTTAAGTTCTGTTTGTTTGCTTGCGACTCAAAATATAGATTTTCTGCTAGAAAAAAGATATACAAATCACCAACAAATTAACAAAACAGTTTTTTTTCTTTGTTTTGGTTGTGAAGTCAATGTCCGCATTATTTTCCGTGTTAGGCAGACGTAAGCAGGCATGCAGGCTTCATCAGTCATTCTATTTCCTGTGTCGCTATATATTCGCTTCATAATTGAGAAAGCACTTTTGCAAATTACGAACATGGGGAGCACATCTTCAGTGCAAAGTCTGTTAAGCGGGGGCAATTGCCCGGTTTCCCCCCCTGCTTGCGGGCCTGGTTACCCTTCAATTATTTTAAATTTGCTTCCCTGAAATTTCAGTAGTATTTCTCGTATGTTTTCTCGTGTTTGGTGCTTTAATGCCTCTTTGAATAAACACTGTTTCTGAAGCAAGGGAGTACGCAAGGGGGTTAGAGGGTTAACCCCCCCTCTTGAGCTTGATATCTTACAAAAATTTTATTACTTGCGCAAAGAGGATTAATTGTTTTCGCATACTTTTTGCTTGTTAATTTGTCGACTTAATGCAAATACCACGGAATAAATTTGCATTCAAATTTCAATGAACATTGTAAATGGGCCAAAAAGTAATAATTAGGTTTTGGTGGGAATTTGGATTATCATCTGCGTCCAGAAACCATCTCACCACTTTTTGCAGACCTTACGTCCACTACGCATGCTTAAGATTGTATTCCCTCACTTTCACTTTATCCAAAACAATTGTCTTTATTCTGTCTGGCACAGCTGATTATTCTGTCTGGCACAGCTGATCAGCGCAAACGTCTCCAAAATGTTGGTGTGGAAAACATGAATAATGACGTAAAATTGTGGCGTCACAAACAACGCACACCAAATACAAATGACATCACACGCCACTGAATGAAACCCTACCCCATAAAAATTTTCTGCGTAAGTCACTGTTCTGAACGGATATTACTTGCAACCTCACAAAGCACTGTGGTTTGCCATTGTTATTGGCGAAGAAATACCTTTCCTCCCAATTAGAATTGAACTTTCTGTTTCCCTCTGTAACTTCTCTTTTGACACTTATTTTTTGTTAAATTGCTATACTTGACTAAAATATATTTTCATTACTCCCACAATGCACATCTTATAATCTAACCAGCAAATTACTTACAAAGTCTATGCTTGCAACAAAGATAAAAAATAAACGCATACGTTGTGGTCACAGAGCACTGCAGTGTTAGCCTAGCCTAGAAGTTAACTATGGAAACGTCATAAATTGTAAAAAGACATTGTTGCCACCTAATAGTTACATAGTGACCTGCACTTCAATGATGTGCGACTTGCAACGACTGTGTGGCTAATACAATGTATTTATGACTTTGTGTAATGTACGGCATACAAAATGCGTTCGCGGGCCGCACAATAACTGTCCGCGGGCCGCATGCGGCCCGTGTGCCAGTGTTTGGACCACGCTGTTCTAACCAACACAAGAGGTTCACTATGATTGTGAGCATTTACGAAGATAAAAGTTGTATATTATGGTAATTACGTTAATGTTTAAAACGGCTCATTTTGCAGGTCACCCATCCTCAAGAAATAAATATAGGAAGTTTGGCGTTTTTCTCCATGGTGTTTCCTAAAATAGGTAAGTACTTCAAAGTTTATTTGAGGATTCCTTGCTGCGTTAGTCATGATCATGGTTTTCTGCACAGATAAACCAGCTGGACGTAATCAATTATAGCTAGTGACCGTCTTTTAACCCAGCACAGAGAAATTTCCGGAAAAACAATGAGAACATGGGTATCTCTGCGAAAGAAGTTTCATTTAAAACTTTCTTGAGCATGAAATTGTGCAACTTCATCTGACACAAAATGAAATGAATGACTAATTGTTATAAACCTTTTTTGTGACCTGCAGCATTATGCAATTAAGTTTCACTCCTCGTCTGCAGGCATGTTTCTGTACATTGAAACAGCGAGCTTTCCGTAAGCGTCTCTGCCTGCATCGCAGGAGGCTGCGACCCCCAGAGCTGTGCCTGTGAGAAAGTTCCTAATCTCCATTTAGAGAATGAGTAATTTCAGTTGAAAAGATAGTTTGAAGGGTTTGTCCAACAATACTTCGAAGTGTTTCGTGTGTACCAGAGGTGGCCGGAGTCGAGCGAAATTTCCGACTTGCGAAATTTCTGACTTCACGCCATGTGCGCATGCACTGAGTGATATTGTACATATCAAATCTACTGAGAAAACTTATAATTAGGGCTTCGGGTTTGGTGTTTCGGGATAGAGTTTAGGTTAGGGTTAGGAAAAGAAAAATAATTGAGGTCTAAGACTAAGTCTAATATTTTTCACTAGTTTTACTTATTCCCGTACTGCAGCTTGTCGTGGGTATCTGACATCCAACCAAAAAGTTTTAATTTACACAACACATATCAAAAAAGGAATTGCCAAACTTTATTCCTTTGCTCTGAGAAGCAGAATAACTTACAAACAACAATAGGTCAGAAAATTCGCTTGACACCTGTGTCGTCACATTTCCGACCCTGTTGCAAAATTTTTGAATCCAGGTCCGGGTTCGAAATAGTTTTCAACTTTGAGAATCCGACTCCTGCTCAGACTCCGGCAACCATCGATGCAACCAAACTCAGCAATGTTTTTACTTCAGAAATGACATTTACTTAGACCACGCAGACTCGTGCTGCTGCCGAAAATATAAAGTGGCTCCGGTTTTTCACAAATTTTGACTTCTGGTTCGGAAAAAAACGCAGAATCCTACCTGAGGCGACTCCGGACCCGTGGCCATCTCATGGCCATCTCTGATGTGGCGTGGCTCCTCAGTTGCATAACATTCGTACAAACGCGTTAAGTTGTGTTGGACTAAAGTTTGATGGCGTGTCACCCACAGCTGTGCTTAGGATTGGTTCGATGGTCTCCATTTGGAGGCACAAGCTAACCACCCACAAATCGATGGCTTGAATGATTTGTGTGGCGTATTGAAATGAGCAGTAATGTAAACTGACCTGTTTCGTTTTGTGACGTCATGTAACTAGTCATTTTAGAGTAATGCTTACCAGACACGGGGTAATCGTCAATCGTAATCGATTACAGTTTATTGAGTAATCGAATGAACTCACCTGAAATGAAATGTAGTTGTAATCGTAATCGATTTCATTGCCAATTTAATTGTAATCGACGATTACTTTCACGATTAAACTTGGAAATCTTCACCCTACGTCACTGCGCAGCGAACCACGGTTTTGGCGGCGCCNGGTTTCNTCCTTTATCACCATTCGTTTATGATTATATTTCACGGGAGGTCATTTGTCGTCTAAATGCGTTAAACGCATATAGTCCAGCCAGGGACGCCTCCAGGGGTCTGCTTGACTGTCATGAGAGTTCCCTTTGCACCGCAGGTACTCAGCATTGTCTCTAATGCGGGTGGTTTGGAACAGCATTTCCATGGCAACAGCATTTCCATCTAACATTGTTGTTTTCCAACAGTGTGGCTGCCTCGTCTAAACACCCCTGACGGAATGATGTGAAACAATCTATGTTTTTGAACAATATAATTGATATTGCGTCGAATGCACGTGTTTGAGGATCTCCTATCCCGCTTATGCCAGCTCCAGTGCATGCAGAGCTGTCGGAATCTCGTGCATTGCTAGACGTGCGCAGAATTTTTTTGCAATATTTCGCTTAGTTGCGAGAGAACACAGTTTCACTACAGGTCTAAATTTTATCGGCTGTTTGCACCAAGGTTATGATAAAACAAAAAAGGTTTAGGCCTACTTCAATATCACTCCAAGTAACGCGGTTCTCGTAATTCATTTTTATATCACGATGTAAAATCAGAGCAAATGCACGCTGTCACTCTTCTCCGCTGTGAGTTTGCAAGTGTATATTTCACAATCTCAATCTTGATAGATTGCGCTGCAGAGACGCAGTTGTGCAGGTGATTGTCAACATCATTTTTATAAGTGTGTGTACGGTTCGATAAACAGAGTTATTTGTTGCATGGCAGCCGGTTGTTCGACAAGCTGAGGTGTTGACTTCGACCCCGCTCCTGCTCCGGGTCAATATTTGGCTCCGACTCCAACACATTTTAAAGTTTTGGACTCCGACTCCTGCTCAAACTCCAAAGTGAATTATCTAAACTTTTGGCAGTGTCTAAACGACCGTATCCGGTTTTCGCAGTAAAAAGACTAAAAAAAACTATCAAATGATTTTGCTGATCACTACAATACATGTCAGTTGCTTCTCAGATAAAGGATTAAGGTGGCCATAATTTTTTTAACCCTATATCCTAACCATTTACCTTAACTGCAAACCCTAACCAGCAACATTAAACGCTAATCCTAAACCCTAACCTTAGACACTAACATCAGTGGCGTAGAGGCTAAAGTGCCGCCCGGGGCCGACCATAAAAATGCCGCCCTTTCAACCCCTCAAATTTGCTTACAAAAATTTTAAATGAAAGAAGATCATGTTTCATGCTTATTTAAAGATATAAGGATTAATAAAGCACCTTCAAAATTGCAAGCAAACTCTAACAAACTGAAATGTGTCTTGTTTTTCGTTGTCGATTATGAGTCTTGCCTTTTGTGCTTGTCGCCACCTTTCTCATCATTAATTTTTCTATTGTTTGCTTTCTTTGCATATGCATATACGAACCCCACATGTTTCGTCAAACTTTCCTCCCTGTTGGTTTTTAAATCTTCGGTAAGCTCACCGCATGACATTTTAATAGTTTACTCATTCCAGGGGATAAAACGATAAAATTAAGGGATGTGATGGCGGCATACCTACTTTACGAATGTAAAGATTTATGTGTGTTAAAATTTCGTGTAGTATCCCCGTCTTTAACTGAAAATAGTATAGCTGCTGCATACAGTAGGCTATGTAAACAATCTGATAATATGATCTCAGTGATGTAAAGAACGTTTCATTGTTCACTTCACGCTTCATTATTGGTTTAATCCTCTCAGTATGAATGATAGGCTTCAAACGTTAACTTTGTGGACACTTGCGCCGAGCCCTCTGAAGGTGCAGGACCCATTATGAAAAAATTTTTTAAACAGGTTTAAAACCGGCTATGGTTGAGAAGCGCTGCCTTGCAGTTTTCATCGTGACCTGCGCACTAGGTTTAGCTGTTGGGTTGGGCTTCTTCCAAATACGCGTGAATTCCTTGCCTTTGTTCGTTACCAAAAGAACCATCACCAGAAGGTCTTCAATTGGGAGACTACGTTTGTGCAGGGTGGGATTGACATTCTAAAATTTGACAAAAAATCCACTGATTTATAGTGTTTCATATTGCACTTTTTGGGGATTTGGAGTTTTTTTGGGGGGGACCTAAGCCCACCAAAGCCCCCTGTGGAGACGGGACTGGTCACCAACAGACATCAATTTCAAAAACTGTACGAGTTACCAAGCCATGCCAGCTGGGACACAGACCTTCTGTATGCTCAGCAGTGATTACAACGTCTTACGTTCTAAAGTTATTGCGATGAACAACTTTATTCAGTGCAGCCAGCTAGCCATTGTCAAGTTGTACAACCATTTCGGTTAGCGCTCTATTTATTAAAAGCGTTAACCACAATCATATCTAAACATATCGTTTGTGCTTGCGTTAGGTTTTCAGACTAAGGTTCTTGCCTCAAATTCATCAAAATGAGAGCAACACCTTTTTTAAGCTTTTCTTGTTGAAATAACTTCTTCTT